>PVMK01136113.1_pt1 | contig 37908 bp, 38 predicted proteins | sample 1853481 | NCBI WGS metagenome assembly PVMK01 (sample SAMN08533507, study PRJNA380276) | Marine sediment metagenome, whole genome shotgun sequencing project.
AAACCGGCAGACTGGTAGAAATTATCCTTCGGGTGCAGCCGCACAAATGCTTCATTACGAACATTGCGCGGCCGTCGCAAGCGATCGGCCAGTGAGAAAAAATCAAAAAATGACATGTATCATTATTCCTTTGTACTTGCTTTTGCTGCTGTTTGTGTCGGTAACGCTTTACGTAGCACTCGGAATTTTAATACCCGCTATTTCTGCGCTTCCCAATTTTCCGAAGCAATCCCTCGGTTTGTAACACAGAGATTGGTTTTACCCATTCAGGGATACTACCTATACCGAAACAGGCTATTACATCCCGCAAGTACACCGGATCGCTGTCTAGCCCCAGCCACCCTGTATCGCATCCAGTTAGAACAATCCCCCTCCCCCTGCAATGCGGTTATACCGATTTAAAGCATTCAGTGGTCTTAACAAAGCTAACGCTCAACCTGCTTCTCTCCATGCATCATCTGGCGGTAAAAATCGGTACGAAACAGCGATGCAGGATACACAGGTGGCGGCGAATTTAATGCATCAAGTTCCTCAATCTGGGTCGGATTAAGCTTGATATCGAGACATTTCAGATTGGTCTCGAACTGTTCCAGTGTTCGTGCTCCAAGAATCGGGATTACAGTGCCAGCAGGTCGTTGCAATAACCATGCGAGAGCAAGTTGTGAGGGCTGACAGCCAATCGTATGGGCCAGTTCTGACAGACCCTCCGCTATGCGGAGGCGGTTCTCGGCTAGCATGGCTGGCCCATACGACGCTTTATTTAAACGCGCATCTGCAGCGGCCTTGTGCTCAGCATCCCGATTGAATTTACCCGTCAGTAAGCCACCGGCCAGTGGGCTCCACGCCGTCAATGCCATATCCTGTGCACTCGCCAGGTCAAAAAAATCAGCTTCTATACTCCGTTCCACGAGGTTGTAGTGCAGTTGCAGTGCCGTAAAGGGTGTCATATTTCGTTCGCTGGCCAGCGTGTTGGCCTGACTGACCAGCCATGCCGGCATATTAGATGCACCCAGATGCAGCACTTTGCCCATCCGCACCAGGTCATTCAGCCCGCGCATGACTTCATCTATACGGGTGGTCTGGTCCCAGCCATGCACCGAGAAAATATCCAGATAATCAGTGCCCAGTCGCTTCAGGCTGGCTTCCAGCGCCTGCACCATATTCTTACGCTGATTGCCGCTGGAATTAGGGTCGGCGGCATCAGTCGTCATGCTGTATTTACTGGCAAGGACGATATGCTCGCGTTCAGGCCGGATGAAATCACCCAGCATCCGTTCGCTGGTTCCCATGGTGTAGATATTGGCCGTATCAACAAAGTTGCCATCCGCTTCACGATAGCGATCATATATCTGCCGTGACACCGCTTCTGTCGCGCCGGTACCCAGTTCCTCTCCGAAAGTCATCGCGCCCAGGCTAAGCTCGGAGACACGCAGACCACTTCTTCCTAATACTTTATATTTCATATTATTATCGTCTTTTTATAGAAATTACTTCAATAAAATAATGCCGGTATAGTACCCCTGAATCCCGCTATTCCCGGCTTCTATTAGCAAGGCAATATTAATGAGCTTGTTAAGAAAAGCTTCCCGAACCCGTCTGCATGCACACAACTATTCAACCAACATGGAGCCTGGTCTACCACTCACGCTTACACGCAAAATTTTGGCACGCATAAGTATATGCCGTAACATAACCGCAAAGACTCAGAATTTAATACCCCAAGGAAATAATAATGGAAGAAGCAGCCACCGGCGCCGTTGAACTGGCCACCGCACCCGCCATTGATTACACCAATCCCGACCAGCTACTCGTGCTGATTCAGCAACAGGGTACCGATATCGGCATGAAACTCTTTGCCGCCGTAGCGATATTCATTATTGGTCGCTGGATAGCCGCTATTGTGGTCAATATGGTCCGCAAGGGCCTGGCCAAAACCGAGATGGAAGATACGCTGGAGCGCTTCCTGTGTAATATTCTGAGCGCCGTTTTAACGATCGTTGTCCTGATTGCCGCCATAGGCGCTCTGGGAGTTGAAACAACTTCATTACTCGCTGTACTGGCCGCTGCGGGCCTGGCCGTCGGCCTGGCACTGCAGGGCTCTTTGTCCAACTTTGCTTCCGGTGTGCTAATTATGATGTTTCGCCCCTACAAGGTCGGTGATTGGATCGATGCGGCAGGTGTGGCCGGTACGGTCAAGGAAGTACAGATATTTACCACCATTATGCATACAGGTGACAACAAGAAAATTATCGTGCCCAACAGTCAGATTATGAACGGCATTATTACGAACTATTCGGGCAACGATACCCGGCGCGTCGATCTGGTGTTTGGTTGCAGTTATGACGATGATATCGATAAGGTCTACAAGGTACTGCAGGACATCCTCGACAGCGATGAACGCGTTCTCGAAGAACCAGAACCCAGTATTGTGCTGAATACGCTGGCCGACAGCAGCATCAACTTTAATGTACGACCGTGGGTTAAATCAGCGGACTACTGGGGTGTGCATAACGGTATGACCGAGCAGGTTAAACGGAAATTCGATGCAGCCGGGCTGAATATTCCCTACCCTCAGACCGATGTACATGTCTATAAACACGACCAGGCTGATTAACTGTCCGCGATTAACTATCTATAAGTGCCGTTAAAGCGGCACGCAAAAAAAGCCGGCCAAAGCCGGCTTTTTTTATAGCTGCTTAGCATTACACTAATACCACTATCCATATGCATGCTCAGACAAAGCATATGGAAGGACTAAAACTACCGTCTAGCGCGTTTTCCGTAACAGGTACTCAATAATCATGGCATCGCGTTCCGCACTCATTTCATAGCCGATCATGGGCGGATAACGCATTCGATTACCTGGCACCATTAAATGCGGATCAGCAATAAACCGGGCCACCTCAGCCGGTGTCCAGATCAGGCCGCTGTCCCGTAGCTCAACAAATGCATCCGAATAGGGGAAGTGATCCACGACTGCAGCGGGTTGCCCGAAAATACGATGCAGGTTCGGCCCAACACGGTTATGCCCACCCTCTTCCAGCGTGTGACAAAAACGACACCAGGTGAAGTTTTCCTTCATGGTTGCCAGCTCGGCCTCGGTGCGCTCAGGCAATGGCCGTGCATAAAAATCAGGCAGGTCCGTTCCTTGCAGTAGTTCAGCGACCAACTCGTCGCTGTACTCAGCGTCAGAAGCAAACGGGGTGACACCAAACCACAGATAAGGGAAATACAAAGCCAGTGCCAGCAGGCCACCCAGCACCAATACGTGAAACGCCCTTGCTCCGGCAGATACGCTCATCAGACCTTCTCCCCTGGAAATAACCGCCGCCAGCCAGATTTATATTTAAAATTCTGCCAGGCGCCTAACGCAAACCAGAGGAAAAACAACATCAGGTAGTAAAAGGCCAAAGCACTATGTGGGTAACCCGTTGAAATTCGCAGGCTCTCGGTCGTCTCCAGCAACTGCGGAAACTGCCAGCGAAACATCATGATTGCGCGGCCTTCGCCCCATGCGTACATCAGGCCGATTACAAACTCGGCCGCAAATACAAATATCAGTACAAAAAGGATTGCGCGGCTAAAGGCAAAGGAATTCTCTGGCATACCTTCAGGTGGCCGGAGCCTGGGCCCCCTGATAAACCAGAACACCCGCCACCAGCATAACAGGCCGACGATCAGTCCGAGGCTGTCATGCCACAGCTGCATCCCCTCGCGCTGCCCAAGTGGGGTGCGCGGCAGGTTGATAATGTTAAAAAACAGCACGAAAAAGGTCACAAAAATTGCCCACCCTAACAGGGTCGCTGTGCGGTCCTGGATACCCGGAGCCAGTTGCTCGGTCATGCGCTAGTCCTTGTCCTGAAAATACCTGATGAGTAGCCGATTTGTGTATCCCGGCGCTTGTTGCAGCCGCAATGGTAGCCGATGCGGCATCTGTGTGCAGCGCATTAAACCGACGCGCCGGGTGCCTGAAAGGAGCTATCAGGGACAGAATGTACACGCCCGGTTACTTATAAAAGATTGAAACTTTTGGCCTGTAGCCCTTGGCATTAAGGGGGCCACCTATTATCATCGTCCGCCTGTCGGTCAATTAGAATAAGTACAACACATGAGCTCTACCCGTCCTATACGCGCCCTGTTGCGCGGTCTCGATGTCCTGCATGTTCTGAATCGCCACAACGGAGCAACCGTTTCGGAAGTTGCGGGCGAAATAGATCTGCCACGCACCACTACCTACCGCATTTCTGGAAACGTTATGCGTTGCCGGTTACGCGTACCGCGCCGTAAGTGATGATCGTTACCGCCTGACGATCATGGTACGTGGATTAAGCGACGGTTTCGATGATGAAGCATGGGTCACACTGATCGCGCGCCAGTATCTTTACGACCTCTGCCACGAACTCGTATGGCCCTGTGCTATCGCAACACTTTCCGGTAATACCATGCTGGTGCGCCAGACTACCGATCACCGCAGTCCACTGGCCGTTGAGAAACGTGGCCCTGGTTTTCGTGTAACGATCCTTGGCTCAGCAGCGGGACTCAGTTACTTATCATTTTGTCCCAAGGAGCAGCGCGACACACTGCTGGATATGCTGGCCAAATCAAAAGAGCCGGGTAACCAGCCAGCCAAAAACCGCAAAAAAGTTTATGAAACTCTTGTTGAAACCCGTAAACGCGGTTATGCAATCTGGCATCGTAAACGCCGGGTAGCAGGTGAAACCAGCCTGGCTGTCCCTATTATTGTAGAAGACCGCTTGCTGGCCTCGCTCACAATGCGATTTGCCAGTACTGCCGTCCCTGAAGCAGAAGCACTTGAGCGCTTCGTGCCGAAACTACGTGAAACAGCACAGAAGATTGCCGATGAGTTTGTGCGACAACATGAGGTTGATCCGGCAGAGACTAAGCTGTTGGGAGGCAATAACAACTAAATCTGCGCCCCTTACACAAAAAAGCCCCGCATCGCGGGGCTTTTTTTGTGTCTGTGCTATAGCCATAACTATAGCTAGGCAAATGCTATTTGAATACCGGCTGCTCCGGTGCATCCAGCCCCGTTTCCACCCTTCCAGCTGGCACGAAGCCCTTCGATAGACGGGCCAGTATTGAATACACCCACTTCACCGCGGGCAGCGCGCATTTCTGCACGCAGCTTTTCTGTCGCAGCCGCATCTACGGCACCATCCTCGATGACTACACCATAGTCGCGTGCCCCTTCGGCTGTCGCTAGTACACGCTTAACATCGGCCAGCACCAGTTGCGGATCACGCTCGAGTGGGTCACCCCAGCCGCCGCCACCCCAGGTATTGAAATACAGCAGATCGCCCACTTGCACCTTGATACCATCACACTTCGAGGGCAGCCATTCTTCGCTACCGTCTACACGTACCAGTTTCTTGGTGGATCGCATGCCCACCTGTCCACCCAGGACACCCCACGGGTAGACCAGCCAGCGCTCATCGTGAATACCAATATGGCCGTCCGACAGGAATCGGTATGCAACACTCAGGCCGTTGCCACCACGGTGCAACCCGGCACCACCCGAGTCAGGAATCGTCTCGTAGCGCTCAATACGCAATGGGAAATAGGACTCGATAAACTCGTTGGGCACGTTGGTGAAGCCCGGCCAAAGCGAATGCCCGTCCGGGCCGTCGCCAGCCGGACGTCCCGGTACACCACCGAAGCCGATCTGGAACAGCTGGAACCATTCGCTATTCTTACCTTCACGACCGTCATAGCCGGAATAGAACAGATGCGGTGAATCCGAGAAGCCGGCAGCATTCAGCATCTGCTCCGGTGCACCGGAGCCCAGTAACGCGCCCAGCACGTCGAAGATACGACCCAGTGCATGGGTACGACCGGAAATTGCAGCAGGGAACTTCGGCTTCAGCAAAGTACCTTCGGGGATATTGACCTCAACAAGATCATAGAACCCATCGTTAAACACAATATGCGGATCTACCACATTAATGGTGAATGACCCGAAGAACATCTTGAACATGTCTTCATTCAGGTAAAAGTTCACCGAACTTTGTGCCTGCGGATCGGTGCCATCGAAATCAAAGTGAGCGATATCGCCTTCACGCCACATTTTGCATTTGATCTTGTAGGGCCCCATGCCCATGCCGTCGTCGCAGATATAATCCTCAAAAGTACGCGGCTCTTCCGGAATGAAATTCTGGATGATGTACTTCATCGCCTTGTAGTTACGCTCCAACATAATGTCCATCGCACTGAACAGCACGTCATCGCCAAAGCGGTGAGCCATCTCGACGCAGCGCCTGGCAGCGGTATTGCATGCAGCGACCAGGGCATTCAGGTCAAAGCGGTTCCACTGCGAGGTACGCACGTTATGCAGGATCAGTTCAAGGATATCCGACTGCAGCTCTCCTTTCTTGTAGAGCTTCAGTGGCGGGATCTGAATACCCTCCTGGTAGACACTAGTGGCCTCGATGGGGATCGACCCAGGTACCATGCCACCGTTATCGGACATATGACCGAACATGGCTGTCCAGGCCATATGCCGTCCGTCCTTGAATACCGGCACCAGCACCAGCCAGTCTGGCAGATGTGATACAGCCGCATTACACATGTACGGATCGTTCGTCAGGATGACGTCACCCTCTTCGATATCGTCGTCATAGGCCTCCATAAACGGACCAATGAAAGAACCGAACTGGCCGACAATCATCTTGCCGTCCTTATTCGCGATCATCGGGAAACAGTCACCCTGCTCGCGTATGCCCGGCGACATGGCGGTACGGAACAGCACCGCATCCATCTCGACACGCGCGTTCTTCAGCGCATTCTCAATGATGTCAGCCGTTACGCCCTCAACCTTGACTTTCTTCAGAGGAGTGTCGTTCGTTTCTATAATTCTTGCAGTCATTATTTTCTCCTCTCCCTTACTTATTCGGGGTAATCAGCAGGTTGCCGACTTTGTCTACCTTGGCTTCATGCCCTGGCAGGATAACTGTCGTTGAGTCCATCTCTATAACAATCGATGGCCCCGGCACTACGATGCCTGTATGCAACTTGGCGCGATCATAAAGCGGCGCATCATGCCAGACCCCTTCGTAAAAGAATTTCGACTCATGAAGAATGCAGTCCTCCAGTTTTGCATCAGCCGAACCAATAGCGCGAGCTGCCACATCAGTCGCCTTCGCGTTAACAATGGCGCGAATCATCAGGATTTCATGACCGTCATCCAACTTAAAGCTGAATAACTGATCGTGCTCGGCATCGAATTGATCGGTAATCACCGGGATACCCTGCGTCTGCAGTTCCGCCTCAGTGAAATCCAGCGTCAGGCTGAATGCCTGACCGGCGTATCGAAGGTCGGCCTGGTAAACCACTTCGTGATCTTCCTGCGGAATACCGTCGCCTATCAGTGACTCCGCGGCGCGCTCCTGCAGTAACTTCAGGTCGACAAGCAGCTGCTCTTTGGTGGTGTCCTCGGCCAACTTGATGTAGGTACGGGTCGCCTCATCCTGCACGGTCGTCATCGCATCGCCGTAAGCGCAGAGAACCCCCGGGCCCGGGGGTATCACCACGGGCCAGGCATCCGACAGTATCCCCATCGCATTGGCGTGCAGTGGACCAGCACCGCCAAAACAGACCAGTGCAAAGTCACGTGGATCATAACCCTGCTCGACCGATACCAGCCGTAGCGCACCGAACATCGCCTCATTGACAACCCTGATGATGCCTTCCGCAGCCTCAAGCAAGCCTATACCCAGCGCATCTGCAACTGTCTGCACAGCCTTCTCGGCCGCATCCTTCGATATCTCCATCTTGCCGCCGAGTTGCACATCTGAAGGCAGATAACCCAGCACGACGTTGGCATCACAAACGGTCGGTTTGTCACCGCCCTTCATGTATGCAGCCGGACCGGGAACCGCGCCTGCCGACTCGGGGCCGACACGCAGCGCGCCCGTCAGTTCCGGTACAAAAGAGATTGAGCCACCGCCGGCACCAACCGTACGCACATCAACAGAAGGCGCACGAACTTTAATATCGCCAACAAAGGTCTCACGACGCACACGGGCTTTGGAATTCTGAATCATTGCCACGTCCGTTGAAGTACCGCCCATATCAAAGGTCAGGATGTCTTCGAAACCAGCACGGCTGCAAAAATATATAGCACCGGTAACGCCGCCAGCCGGGCCAGACATCAGCATGTTGACCGGTGAATCGGCCGCGGAGCGACCCGAAGCAAGACCGCCGTCGGAACGTAGCAGCGACAACAGTACGTCATCGCCCAGCCGCTCGTTGAGTGCTGCCTGCAGGTTATGGATATACGTCTGCATCTCAGGACGCACGTACGAATTCATAACCGTCGTTTCAGTGCGCTCGTATTCCTGCATTTCGGGAACAACTTCACTTGACACTGAAATCGGTGTATCGCCGAACACTTCGCGGGCAATTTTCGCGGCCTTCTGTTCGTTGTCCCCGTTGATATAGGCATTAATAAAACAAATGGTTAGCGCTTCGACTTCACCGGTCGCTTGCAGCGTTTGCAGATCCTTACGCAGTGCTTGTTCATCGAGTTCGCGTACGATATTGCCATTGGCATCCATCCGCTCGTCCGCACCAATTGTTAATTCCAAAGGCGCAAGCAGCGGTTTCTTGTTAAAGGTTACCCAACCGCCAAGACCGCCGGGACAAAACGAGCGCGCCACCTGCAAAGTCTGTTCATAGCCCTGCGTGGTAACCAGGCCGACTTTCGCACCCTTGCCCTGCAGAACAGCATTGGTTGCCACTGTTGTGCCGTGCATGACCCGGCCAATCTTTTTAGGGTCGACGCCGGATTCTTCGCATATGCGCGCCACACCATTCAACACACCGATGGATGAATCCTCGGGAGTTGAAGGAACTTTTGCGGTGAAAGTTTCACCAGTCTCTTCACTGATTAAGAGTAGATCGGTGAACGTTCCACCGACATCTACGCCAAGACGGTAACTCATGGTTTCCCCTCAACAACATTTTTAAGTCAATCAAACACTGCCGCAGTCATAAACCCGACAGACATATACGTGCAAATTATTTCCGATCTCTTTTTGTAAAATGACCGGCTTATCGAACTCCGCGGAGGCTTATTGCGCTAGTCCTTCTTGTTACTACTATCCCGCCTCTCTGACTTTTTCTGCTACCTGCGGGAAAATACCTGCTTTGGGTAACATCGCGGGTATACCACGGCTTCCCAGTTGTTCATCCAGCCACAGGCTCGTTTCGATTATTTTATCCAACGACACCCCAGTTTCCACCCCTGATCGATCTAACAGATAGAGAAGATCATCTGTAGCAATATTACCGGTTGCGGCTGGTGCAAATGGACAACCACCGATGCCGCCAATACTGGCATCAAGTGAGTCTACCCCTGCGCTAATAGCCGCCTGGGCATTAGCTATACCGGTGTTACGGGTATTATGGAAATGGAAGCGGATGGGCATGTCCGGCGCAATTTCCTTCACGGCACCCATCATTTCGGTTACCTGTGCGGGTACGCCAACGCCGATGCTATCTGCAAAACCCAGTTCAACCGGTTCTTCTTCCAGCACTCGCTTGACGATATCGAGCACATTTTGCAATGGAACTTCACCTTCAAACGGACAGCCGAAAGCAGATGAGATCATCACATTAGCGCGCATACCTGCCTTTTTTGCCTCAGCGGCCATCTCCAACCAGGCTTGTACAGAGCCATCAATGGAGGTGCCATTATTCCGCTGGTTATAAGTCTCGGTGGCGATCACCGCCATCCCTATTTCATCAATCTGAACATCGCGAGCCCGGTCAAAGCCGCGCTTATTCAGGACCAGACCGATGGCCGTGAAATCATCACGCTTGGGCAAGCCACGAATAACATCTTCTGCATCAGCCATCTGCGGCACCCGTTTGGGGTGAACAAAACTGGTAACTTCCATGCGGCGTATGCCCGCATCAATGGCGCGTCCGATAAATTCCAGTTTGGACTCGGTCGAAAGAATTTCAGGCTCGCTTTGCAAACCATCTCTTGGCCCGACCTCTATAATGGAAACTCTGTTAGATCCCACGTGCAACAACCTTGCGACAGAAAGAAAGAAAATAGGCTAAAATCCAGCCCCCAATTGTATACGACCATTCCACTACATAGTAGACAGCAGATGTCAGCTATGGTGGATGCTAGGGGATATCCCCAGAAATTCAAAGCGCTTCGGGCTTTTTGCCCGTGCGCCAGTCCGAAAAGGTAAAATAAAGTATGGCAAAAGAAGAAATTGAGAACACCGGGCCACTGAAGGGCCTGCGTCTCATCGAAATGGGTACCCTGCTGGCCGGGCCGTTTTGTGGTCAGCTTATGGCAGATTTTGGTGCAGAGGTCATCAAGGTTGAGCCACCCAAGCAGGGGGACCCGATGCGCGTCTGGGGCCGGGAAAAAGCCCACGGAAAGTCACTGTGGTGGCCAGTTGTTGCGCGCAATAAGAAATCTGTAACATTAAATCTGCGCGAAGAGGAAGGTCAGGCAATTGCCCGGGACCTGATCAGCAAGGCCGATTTTCTGCTTGAAAACTTCCGCCCCGGCACCATGGAACGCTGGAATCTGAGCTACGAAGAACTCTCTAAAATCAATCCCGGTTTAATCATGATTCGTGTATCCGGCTATGGCCAGACTGGCCCGTACTCCAACCGTGCCGGTTTTGGCGCCGTCGGTGAATCAATGGGAGGACTGCGTTATGTCTGTGGCGACCCATCAACCCCACCCAGTCGCATGGGCATTAGCATCGGTGACTCGCTTGCAGCAACTTTTGCCTGTATCGGCGCACTGACGGCACTGCATCACAAGAATCAAACCGGCGAAGGCCAGGTTGTGGATTCTGCAATTTATGAAGCAGTCCTAAACATGATGGAATCACTGGTCACCGAATATGATAAAGGTGGGTATGTACGTGAACGTACGGGCGCTATTCTGCCTAATGTTGCGCCCTCCAATATATACCCTACCAGCGATGATCAGTTCATCCTGATTGCTGCTAATCAGGATACTGTTTTCAAGCGCCTTTGTGGCGCTATGGGTAAGCCTGAACTGGCCCTGGATGAAAAGTATGCCACCCACACCGCCCGCGGTGCTGTACAGCAGGAACTTGATGACCTGATAGCGGACTGGAGCAAAACAATTGATTCAGCAACGCTGGAAAAACTTATGGAAGACCACGGTATTCCATCGGGCAGAATTTATACCCCGGCGGAAATGCTGGAGGATGCACACTTCAAGGCACGTGAAGCGATTGTCACTACCATGCATCCGACCTTTGGCGAACTGAAAATGCAGAATGTCGCACCCAAACTGTCAAAACACCCGGCAATATTCGGAGTCCCGGCCCGGAACTGGGTCAGCACAACAGCGAAATTTATGGTGAAGTGCTGGCGATGACCGCTGAACAAATGGCCGAACTGGAAGCTAAAGGCATTATCTAGCCGACCGCATAATATATTTCTGAGGATCGAGCCGATGCTCTTCGCTCAGGATTTTCATGCTAGCTGTTTCGGGTACGCAGGTTCTCCGCAGGATTATCTTTTTTTACCTCGAATAACCTACCGTGGGAACCCGCTTTAGCTGCAAAATAAAACCATGATATATAAGTAGTGCCTTTAGGTATCACTGGCACGAACAACACATCACTCAACAAATCAGAAGGGAATACCATGCTTGGAGCTATACGCCGCGTTACGATTTCGGCCACTGACCTGGTAGCGATTGAACAGGCTTATAGCGAGCACCTCGAATACCAGGTCAGTGCACGCGGCGAAGTGACCGCGGCAGAAGCGCAAGCCTGGGGCACACCCGCAACAGCTGGTGCGGCATCCCTCAGCATGCGTCCAGCGAAAGGCTATGATTTTGAATTCCGGTTTGTAGAAGGCCCTGCCTACCCCGACTATGTACCACTGACAAGCTACGGTTGGAATGCCGCCGAAATTATGGTGCAGAACGTCGATGCACTGGCACCACGCTTCGATAATTCACCCTTCGAGATAGTCGGGGAACCACGCAACCTGTCTTTCAGTGATGATATCCGCGCAATGCAATTACGTGGCCCGGCCAATGAAATTATTTATCTCACCGAGTTCAAAAACCCGGTTCCCGGTCTGTCCGTTCCAACCGCGCATGCTGCTGTGGATCGCACATTTATTGTTATTCTGGGTGGAGCTTCCATGCACGAACTGCAGGAATTCTATAACGGTACTTTTGGCGTGCCCAAAGCACCGGTTATGGAATCACGTGTCACCATGCTTTCCAAAGCACTGGGCGTTTCTATAGAAACACTGTATCCGATTGCGGCGATGGCACTGCAAGGTGAATCACTTATCGAAGCAGATGAAATGCCGGCTCAGGTTGGTCCACGTAAGGCGCAGGAAGGTTTTTTACCCCCCGGTATTGCGCTAACCGGCTTTGACTGCAACGTTATCCCGCCCGAAGCGTTAGACGCTGGTGACGGCATACATGTCATGACCGGTGCAACGGGCGAACTGATAGAGCTGTTCGCAATCTGATAAATGGGGTCAGAGTAAAAACTAGTCTGGCGAATATTTAAGTTTTGTTGGCGTGCAAGTTTTTACTCTGACCCCATTTAGAAAACCGGACTAACGTTTTACCGCCAGCGTCAAACCATCCCCAATCGGCACCAGCGAAATATCAAAGCGATCATCGGCTGCCATCGCCTCGTTAACCCGACGTATAGCAACCGTATCCTCATCATCGATCGACGGATCAATAACACTGCCGCCCCATAGAACGTTATCCAGCATCAGCAAGCCGCCTGGCCGCAGCAATTCAAAACCGTACTGGATATAGGCTGCATAACCGGTTTTGTCTGCGTCGATAAAAATTGCATCAAAACTGTTCTGCTCTTCGGGCAGCATGGATTGCATGGTTTCAGCAGCACTACCCAGCTTAAGGTTAATCCGCTCAGCAACGCCCGCTTGTTCCCAGTACCGCCGGGCAATGGCCGTCCATTCTTCACTGATATCCAACGCATACAGTTGTGCATCAGCGGGCATTGCGAGCGCGCAGACAAGCGCGCTGTAGCCGGTGAATGTGCCCACTTCCAGATAGCGACGGGCACCGGTTAATTTCAACAGCAACGCCATGAACTGGCCCTGCTCAGGTGCTATCTGCATGCGCGCCATCTCCAGCTGGCTTGTTTCTTCACGTAACTCGCGCAGTAATGAAGGTTCACGGAGTGATACCGACAGGATGTAGCTGTACAGATCATTATCAACCTGGATGGTTTGATTGCTCATACGCTCCTCATTTCACTATCCGGGCAGCGCGATGCGCCAGCTCGGATGACTCGACGTAGCAGATGAGTTTAACGCAGGCCTATCCGCAAAACTTGTCGGCGCGGTTACAATCGCAGCGGATTTAATTTGCGATGAAGGCTGTTAATGAACCCTGATATTGTTTCACTCCTATTCTGGCTGGTGCCCCTGCTGTTGCTGACGGGTGCCTTCGCTGGTTTACTCGCCGGGCTATTGGGTGTTGGCGGCGGCATCGTCATCGTACCGGCGCTGTATCAAATCTTCAGCTACCTGGAGATCGATCCGGGTGTACGCATGCATCTTGCCGTGGGCACATCACTGGCCACTATTATTCCGACCAGCATACGCTCGGTCCGGGCCCATTATGCACGCGGCAGCTTCGACAGAGATCTGTTTCAGGCCTGGGTACCCGGCATCGTTAGCGGGGTTCTGGTAGGCACCTGGCTGGCGAATCTTGCCGATTTCCATGTTCTGACGCTGGTATTCGCCACGGTCGCCCTGCTGGTCTCGATCTACATGGCAATTGGCAACCCGGCATGGAAACTGGCTGACGGACCCCCGGGCAATCCTGGCAATAGCATAATCGCAGCCATTATCGGCACCCTGTCAACCATGATGGGCATCGGTGGCGGCACCTTAAGCGTCCCGGTGCTGAACCTGTTTGGCGTGCCTATACATCGATCAGTGGGCACTGCCGCAGGTTTCGGGCTAGTCATCGCTATACCCGGCAGCTTGGGATTTATTATCGGTGGCTGGAATAACCCGATGCTGCCGGATTTTAGTCTCGGCTACATTAACTGGCTGGGATTCCTGCTCATCGCACCGGCAACGGTGTTAACCGTCCCTACCGGGGCCAGGCTGGCCCATTCACTCAGTCAGACAGGGTTACGGCGGGCATTTGCACTGTTTCTTGGGATTACGGCAGTGCGCATGTTTGCCGATATCTTTTGATGCGCTTGCCGCACTATTTGCGCAACTGAAAGCCCAGTTCTATCCCATCAGTAGTAGAAATACTGTAGACATCCGCAGACTTGAGCTTCTGGCGCGGCGATGAAGGCGAATCCAGCGCTGTCGCAAAAGCAATGACATCACCCGCGCTGAACGCATAGTCACGCGACAATTCAGTAAGCCGCTGCACACAATCAACCACAGGCGGGCATATCAGGCCAGCCCAGGTTTCCACCCCATTGATGGTAACGCTCGCCTGGGTAGCACCCGGGTTCGCCAGTTCATCAACAGTGACTAACGCAGGCCCTATGGGCATTGAACCGGGAAACTGTCTCGCGGCAATATACTCGCGCCAGTCATTTGCGTCTTGTGGTTCGGGAAGGTCAGGTGCCAGATCTATGCTAAGCGTCCAGGCGGCAATAGCTGCCTCTACCTCGTCACTGTCAGCCTGGTAGAGCGGCCTGTTCAACACCGCCGCAAACATCGGATTGGCGATCAATAGCTCATGGCCGTGCATGGATACTGCCGAAGCATGGCCGACAGCCGTATTGGGACTTTTGATAAAGCTGGCAGCGGAACCATCACTCAAAACGTGACTGATCAGTATCAACCCCGGTCTGCGCATTGGCGCCATTAATGCGGTAGCGGTCAGTTTAAGCAATGCACCATCATCGCGTAGCCGCGCAGTATTATCATCAGCCAGTGAAATCAGGCTTTGTGCATGTGCCAGCCCACGCTCACCGGCCGCAAGAATACTGATGGTAGACTGGGGCACCCACTGCGAAGCGGCTAAAGAGCCCGGAGCTGCACTCAGGTCGAGAATGACGCCACCGTCAAGCAGCACACCAGGCCGACCGGCAACTTCCCTTGCTTCGATTGTAACTAGCTTCATACGGCCTCACCTCTTTATGGCAATCGGTACAAGGCCTGATCAGCCCTCGTTATCCGCAACAGTCACGGTCAGCCCCTCAAGTGCATCGGTCACTTCAATCTGGCAGCTAAGACGGCTGTTAGCACGACGATCCATTGCTGACTCAAGCATAGCATCCTCCATGTCATCCATTTCAGGCAGGCGCCCCAGCCAATCATCAGCGATATAAGCATGGCACGTGGCACAGGCGCAGGCACCACCGCACTCCGCAACCATACCGGTAATATTATTATCGACCGCAGTCTCCATAAGGGTGTGACCAACCGTGGCATCGACATCCGATGCACTACCGTCACTACCGACAAAAGTAATCTTTGGCATACATAAACCTTCTTATATGTAACAGCGACCTGAACAGGTCACCTAAACTCAGGAATTAAAAAATACTTAGCAGCGTTACCCGGACCGGGTAAGGCAGTCTGAACCAGCAATAAACTCAGGTGGCCTGCCCTTCGGGCTCAGCTTCCGGCTCATTTTTCTGCTGTCCTTTTTGCACTTTTTTCAAAGACTGCTCCAATTGACGCAACCGGCTTTCTTCACTTTCAACATAGGCAATCCAGGAACTCGCATTCTTGGCTACCTTCTTATATTGAAGCGCCCTGCGAAAGGATGCCTTCGCAGATTTCAGTGCATTACGTTCAAACTGGCACATACCAAGAATCAGGTGGGCGTTACCGGTATTTTTAAGCCCGCCCTTTTTAATGCCCTGGTTCGATGCATCAATACATGCTTTGTATTCACTGAGGTTCAGATACGACTGAGCGAGCCGCGCAAACAATTCGCCGTCACCCGACAAGGCCGCGGCCTCTTTAAGCGGTGGGATAGCTTTCCGGTCTTCCTGCGCCATTTGCCATGCCTGGGAGAAAAGCCGCAGGTTACGTTCCGTGCGCTCAATCTGCCCGGCTTCAAAGCCTTTCTCAATTACACGGGCCCCCTTGTAGGGCACATCAGCCTGTAAAAATAGCTGAGCCATTTGCACAAGTTCCGCTTCGGATGCCAGCAATTTTTGATCATAGGCAGCCTCATATGCGGCTAACTGGCGAGATTCATCTTTGAGCTCGAAATAAATGCCTGACAGCTGAGTCCAGTATTCTTTCTTTGGCCAGCCAACGACCAGCCGCTCCAAAAGATTTTTAACCTCTTTGTAGTCTTTCCAGCTCCCAATAGGCAACTCTAAGCAAAAGCAACCATTGTTCTTTGGTCTTGGTACCACGCTCATTGGCGATGGAAATTGCCTTATTTACCGGTGGAATAACGGTATCCTTGTGAGGCTTCTCCAACTGGCTAGATAGCGCGGTACCAATGACAACGTACATATCCGGATCAGGCCCAACCTCATTAATGTACTGGTTTGCATACTTGATAGCAGCCTGATAATCGTCCGTCACAAACGCCAGCTGAGCCAATGTACGGATAGTTTGCTGGTGCAGTGCAGGCGGCAACTCAGGCTGCTTCAGGACGGTGTTATATGCGTTGATTGCCTCTTTATAGCGCTCTGCATTGAAATAGAGAAATCCATAAAAGCTGTATAGCTGCGCTGTCTCATACTGTGACAGCTTCGGCATGACTTTGATTTTATTCAACAGAACAAGTGCACCGTCATAATTTTCAACGTCAACCAGTTCATTCGCCTCAGTAATCAGTTCATAGACTTTCTTACTCAGGGCCTGAGTCTGGCGACCGGACATCGGTGCTTTCTTATCTTCCTTCTTTTTATCCTGGGCAACTGCCTGACCAACATCACTAAAAGGCAACAGTGTCGGCCCAACCATAAGCACCAAGGCTGCCATAAGGAGAACAGAAAGCCGGCCCATTGTGGCGGGCAACCCGGACTGATCAAAAACCTGGCGTATCGTTCTCATCGTCATGGAAATCAGTCTTCCAGCTTAAAGGTAATAATGTGCTGCACGCCCGTCACCTCGACAGGCACACTGTCGACAACCCGGGGTTTGTATTTAAATTTTGAGGCAGCGTTAACAGATGCTTTCTGGAACAGTGAACTGGTGCACTCAACGGCAAATGCATCTTTCACCGTACCGGTAGTCGTCACTGTAAATTCGATCAGACACTGCCCTTCAAGACCGCGAGTTTGTGCCCTGCGCGGGTAGAGCGGCGCAACCTTTACGATGGGGAGATAGTCACCATCACCCAGACCGATATTGCCGCCCTGCATGGAAATATCAATCCGACCGGCAGCACCACCCATAGTCAGGGCTTGCGAAGTATCGAGATCGTCCGTCTGGGTATCCGGTGTTTCCGGCGGTGGTTCATCGACTTCTGGCGGCGGTTCAGGCTCATCTTCATCACGCTGCACAATTTCTTCCCGCTCCACCCGAATAAAATCGCCCAGAGTGAACTCAGCCTCATCAACCAGGGCCTTTTTACCGGTGGCAATAAGCACCTGCATGACCCAAAGCAGGCTGAATGTAATCAGCACGCCAGCAATCAGTGAGCTCGCAAAACGCGGGATCATGCCAGTAGCTCCGGAGATTTAGAAAGCTTAATCATTAATCGCCTATATCACCCGATATGGAAACCCGCGTAATTTTTGCCTGTCGGGCCGCATCAGCCACCAGCACTACAGTCTCGGTATAGGCATCCTTGTCTGCCTGAATAACGACAGAACCTTCGGGGGTTTCTGCCAGCAGTCTTTCAAAGGCAGCCTTTACCGCACGCTTATCGATATTTTTGCGGTCAATCCAGATTTCATTATTTGCACTAATCGCCACCAGAATATTGGTTTTGGGTTTGGCGACCACTGCGGGTGCTTCAGGTCGGCGAACATCGATGCCCGCCTCTTTAATAAATGACGCGGTGACGATAAAGAAAATCAGCATGATGAAAACGACATCAAGCATAGGAGTCAGATTAATCTCTGTCTCTTCTTCTTCAGCCTGGGCACCTATGACCGTTCTACGCATTATGAGTAATCCATTAACCCTTGCTTAGTGATCCATTGTGAGATCATCTTGGAATTGCTCAACCCTGATCTCAACAGAGCGAGTAATGATCGCAATAAGAAATACGCCAGAGAGAGCACCAACCATTCCCGCCATGGTAGGAATGGTTGCCTTCGAAACACCTGATGCCATTGATCGCGCATTACCGCTTCCGGAGATGGCCATCACATCGAATACCTCGATCATGCCGGTGACGGTTCCCATAAGCCCGAGTAACGGGCACAGGGCTACCAGTGTCTGGATAACCGGGACACCAAAATTGGCCGCCATGGAAAAACGCGAAATCATGCCATCGCGGATTTGATGCGCATTCCACGATTTGCGTTCGGAACGGGCTTCCCATGATTCCTTGATTTCCGTCGCCATCACCTTCAGACCGGTTCTGAAATAGATCAGACGCTCTATTATCAGAACCCACATGAAAAAGATGGTAATGGCAATGAGCGTGAGCACATCACCGCCCAGCTCCATGAAATCCCGGACAGCTTCCAATGGCACCATCAACGCATCCATCTGGCAACCTCTACCTGGAAATCCGACATGTACCAGAGCAGGAAGCCATTAGCCCCTTGCGCCCTGACGTTCAGAATGCGAAGCAATAATGCCACCACTTTGCTCCTGCAGAACCTGCACGATACGTTTGCTGCGGCCACTGACCAGTGTGTGCAACAAAACCATCGGGATCGCAACACTCAGGCCGAGCACCGTGGTTACGAGGGCCTGTGAAATACCACCGGCCATCAGTTTCGGATCACCCGTACCGTACAGCGTGATCGCCTGGAAGGTCTGGATCATACCCGTAACTGTGCCCAGCAATCCCATGAGCGGTGCTACTACCGAAATAATCTTGATAAACAGAAGCGCCCTGTTCAATGCGGGTGTCTCCTTAAAGATTGCCTCGGAGAGTTTTAGCTCAAGTGTTTCGGTATCCGCCGTTTTATTATTTTCGGCGACAGTCAGCACCCGTCCAAGCGCATTGTCCTGACTGGGCGAATCAGCGGCAAGCTGCGCGGTAACCTTGCGACTGGCAATGCCGAGCACAACCATGCGCTCTAGTGATATCAGCAGACCAATAATGCCCAGCGCAATAATCAGGTAACCCACCAGGCCACCTTGCTGAATCCGCTCGACCAGATTCGGACGTGCTACCAGCGTACTGAGCACACCACCCAGCGTAGGATCAAGCCCAAACCGCACGAAGCCATCCGTAGCGTCAAGCAAATCACTGGTGCTATTAATGAAGCGACCCTGCTCAGGCTGACGCGGAAGCTCACTGAGAGCACCGTTGCTGTACGCAAGATATTTGCCGTTAGCAACTATATTGAATAAGCCTACACGAACGACATCCATAGCCTGTTCAGTGCCATCTGCGGTAAGGACCGTGGTGTTGAATTTCACGACCTTGCCACTTTCAGTCATCTCGCGCTGCAATTCGAACCACAGCCGGTCAATTTCCTCCAGCGAAGGCAACTGGGATCCACTGCCTATCTTCTTGGCAAGCTCCTCGAGAAATTCTGTTCGACCCGGGAACTGAATATCTGTAATGGATGTCTCGAAACGAGTACGGGCATCACCGGCAACCTGCTGCATGACGCCGAACAACTCTTTAAGAGAGCCCTGGGCTACATCAAGTTCGCCCTGCAAACGGGCGAGTTCAGCCTTGTTATCTTCGGCCTTCTTTTCTAAAGCCTTACTGCGATTCTCCTGAGCCTTCTTTTCAGCAGTCGCTTCGTTCAACAAGCGCTGTTGATCAGCACGTGCCGCACGAAACTTAGCTTCACGTTCCTTGTTTTCCTTATTGTCCTGCACACGACCCTGTTCAACAGCTCGTAGCAGCTGATCCATCGTCATTGCCTGCTGTGCGCCAGCAACAGGAGCAACCACCATGCATGCCAGCATTGCTGCCAGCGGCAGACTCTTACTGAAAATGTTTTTCATTAGCCGGCCTCCGGTGCACTGACGGGCAGTAACAAGAGATCAGGGGCCACCTGTTTCTTGGCAATTTTCAGACCCGCACGGATCTCACTTTTGTGACTGTCAGCTTCTTCCCAGCGTCGGGCACCCTGATCCCACACGCCGGAAATGCTGCCATCTTCTGTCTGGTAAATAAAAGCCACCCGACCTATACGCAGAAATTCGACCTGGCGTGTCTGTCCGCCTATATCCAAAGGCCCTTTGTAGGATTCAATCGTCCGGCCATAATCATTTTCGATTTGATAGGCTTCGGTAACCTTGCGGAATTTCTCAGCATCGTTAACCGTGGGATCAATCATTAAGGCTTCCAGCTTGGCAACACGCTCTGTGCGTTCTTCCAGCAGGAATGGCACATCCAGCTCAACGAATATTTTCAGGGAGTCAATCATGCGCGTCATCGAAGGAACGATCTGACGGCTGATGACATCAACCTGATCGATAGCAGATGCGAGTTGCCCCATTCTGACAACCTGCCCCTCAATCTGGCGTTGCAGCAGAGTATTGTAAATCCGCAAGCCTTCTATCTCTTTCAAAAGGCGCTTGTAGACTTCTTCCTTCTTACGGGTTTCATCAACAACCTGGTCGATCTTTTGTTGAGATTGTTGCGCAAGCTTTGTTCTCTGCTTCTCGGCGTCTAGCACCTTTGACAGAGACTGGGCCGACCCAACCAGCGGAACGATCATCGCAAAACATACGCAAATCGCCAGCAGTCGGGATGTCCACTTGGTAGCACTCATGAAGTGTCCCCTCGAAAAATAAAATCGGAACGTTCTGAAAAACAAATGTCAGGCCGCATTACATTAGTGTTATGAATTGTGTTTACCTTACTACATGTGCAGCAAGATTCGCACCAGACACTTCATCAAATTATTGCCAACCCAAATTTCTCAATCTACAAAACCGGAAACAACCTACGCCACCCCCGGCAACCAAATACTAAATACATCAACCCGTTAACGGAATTACCATCTCTTTACGCACGAGATAATATTAGCCTGTAATATGATGATGTGTTTCGACAAATACTTAATTTATGGATAAGCTGTCAAGCACCTTTTGCGCAGAGCCTGACCTACCTCTGGTAACGTTATCGCCGCCGAAAACGGCCAGAAGAGTATCACACTCATTCGACTTCTCCACCTGCATTTTGTTTTTATAGGGCTTTACGAGCAGCCATTTTAAAATTCAACCGGCCTTCATGCAGTGCAACTAATTTAAACGATAAAGCACTGATTTCCAGTATCGCATGAACATAATTCATGCAATATCTGAAAATTAATTGCCTGAATAAAGCTGAACTAAAGTGCAGGCAATTAAATGACAATTTAAGACGGTCACTTGCAGTTGAAATTTAAAGCACTTTATTAACTATTAGCCGGCACTTCTTCCACCCTCGCACCCCACACCGCCGGCAGCGACAATAGCAAAGCGTGTTGCCCCTGCACAGGCTGACAATCAATTGGTCTGCCTATATCCTATCTGCTCACGTTTTCTTAGTTTTCAAACGCTTGAGGTTGACAACAGGACTGTATTCCGTAACCATCTGCTGCTATGTTCAATATCATGAAAATATCAGGCAGTCCGGTTAAGGGATGGCGCATTGCCGCTGGTCCCGGTCTGCTGCTGCTCCTGCTAGACAGGCAGCGAGGCTGGTGCGGACATCAAACCGGGTAAAAACCCGACATTCATCAAAGCCCCGCACCCCAACAGGTAGCGGGGCTTTTTTTATTCCGCATAATACGGCTCTCAATGAGACAAATAGCGGATTCAGGCAGTAATAATGAGGAAACGGAGAGAACGCGATGAACGAACGCAATAATGACCGCGTCATCATCTTTGATACCACCCTTCGGGATGGCGAGCAGGCCCCAGGCTGCAGCATGACGCTGCGGGAGAAACTGCGGGTTGCCTCTTCTCTGCGAGACCTGAATGTTGACGTTATTGAAGCCGGCTTTGCCGCGGCCTCACCCGGTGATTTTGACTCGATACAAGCGATAGCCGAAGAGATCAGCGGTCCTGTGATATGCAGCCTTGCGCGGTGCCATCCTGAAGATGTCGCGCGGGCAGCAGCGGCAGTCAAGCCTGCCGAAAAGGGCCGGATTCATGTATTTGTCGCTACCAGCGAGATACACCGCACGCTGAAACTGCAAATGACTAAAGAAGAAGTCATTCACCGGGCCGTGGAATCAGTTCAGCTCGCGCTCGAGCACTGCGATGACGTGGAGTTTTCCGCCGAGGATGCTTCACGCACTGAACTCGGCTACCTGGCCGAGGTTGTACAGGCTGTGATCGAAGCCGGGGCACGCACTATCAATATTCCCGATACAGTCGGATACACGGTGCCCACAGAGTTTGCAGAGGTATTCAACTACCTGAACGCAAATGTGCCCAGCATTAATGAAGCCATTCTTAGCGTGCACTGTCATGATGACCTTGGCATGGCAGTTGCCAACAGCCTCGCAGCCGTTGGCGCGGGTGTGCGGCAGATCGAATGCACGATTAACGGTATTGGTGAGCGTGCCGGTAACTGCTCGCTCGAAGAAATCGTCATGGCACTCAGAACACGGGCAGACTTCTTTAATATAGATACCGATATTGACAGCACCCGCCTCTATCCGACCAGCCGCCTGGTTTCCAGCATCACGGGCATGCATGTACCACGCAACAAGGCGATCGTAGGTGAAAATGCTTTTGCCCATGAGGCGGGCATACATCAACACGGCATGCTCAAGGATGCCTCAACATACGAAATCATGAAGCCAGAGTCTGTCGGACTCAGTCGCTCCAACCTGGTTTTGGGCAAGCACAGCGGCAGACACGCTTTTCGTGAACGTGTAGAGCAATTAGGCTTTGAACTTAGCGATGACGAGTTGAACCGTGCATTCGATGAGTTCAAGAAGCTGGCCGACCGCAAGAAAGAAATGTTTGATGGTGATCTCGAAGCGATCATCATGAATGCGGGCGAAACACGGCCCGGGCCCTGGTCACTGGATGAACTGCAAATTTCGGCGGGTACTGGCAAAATCGCGGGCGCTGCCGTGCAAATCAGCCATGCGGACAAAGGCTCGGTTAAAGAAGCTGCAGTGGGTGATGGGCCGGTGGAAGCTGCTTTCAAGGCCCTTGAGCGTGCTGTCGGTTTTTCAATGGAACTGAAAAATTTTGAAGTCCGCAGCGTGACCATCGGTGAAGATGCACAGGGTGAGGTTACTGTAACCGTGGAATATAATGGCCATAGCTACAGGGGACACGGCATTAGCACCGACATAGTCGAAGCTGGCGCCCTGGCCTACCTCGAAGTTATCAATCGAGTCAGCAGACGCATGGATTCCGGTAGTGACCAGTCAGGAACAGAGGCTGCGAAGGACGCGGCTGCGGTTTGATGACTATAGTTTCAATTTTATGAATATGAACAATAGTTTATAAATACTACTTAATTTAATTAAAGAGGAAAGCAATGCCAATCAATAAATGTGATTGGATCTGGCAGAACGGTAACATGGTGCCCTGGGATCAAGCCCAGGTACATGTCCTGACGCATGCGCTGCATTACGGCTCATCGGTCTTTGAGGGCATCCGTGTTTACCCGACTCCTGATGGTCTGAAAGTTTTTCGCCTGGGAGCGCACACCAAACGCATGCTGGAATCAGCGAAGATTCACCATATTGCGATCCCCTACTCGGCTGACGAAATTAATGCGGCCTGTTGTGAGGTTGTCACCCGTAACGGGCTTAATAATGGTGCTTACATCAGGCCCATCGCATTTCGTGGCTACGGCGATATAGGTCTGGCACCTGCGCCCGATCATCCGGTTGATGTGGTTGTTGCTGCCTGGCAATGGGGTACCTACCTCGGCGCCGAGGCACTGGAACACGGTGTCGATGCCGGTATTTCCTCGTGGCAACGCATGGCCCCCAATACTCTGCCTGCCCTGGCAAAAGCCGGTGGCAATTACCTGTCTTCTACGCTCATCAGCCTGGAAGCCAAAGCCAACGGCTTTGCAGAAGGCATTGCCCTGGCAACTGATGGCACCGTGAGTGAAGGCGCTGGTGAGAATATCTTCATCATCAAGGATGGTAAGGTTTACACACCGTCGGCAGCCGCTTCAATCCTGACGGGCATTACCCGCGATACGATTATCACACTGGCTGCCGAAGCGGGCATTACGGTCATAGAGCAATCTATTCCACGAGAAATGCTCTACATCGCCGATGAAATGTTTATGACGGGTACCGCAGCCGAAGTCACACCGGTCCGGTCTGTGGATCGAATTCCTGTGGGCAACGGGTCACGGGGCGAAATAACCCGTGACCTCCAGGAACGCTTTTTCGGTCTGTTCAACGGCCAGACAGAAGATAAGTGGGGTTGGCTGGATTCGGTAGATTCAGGCAGGCATGTAAAACAACAGGCAGCAGGATAAGCCTGCTTCGATAATACATAAATAAACTACTGTTTATAAATAGAATAAAATACGGAGCACACTCCACCATGAGTGGTAAATCACTGTTTGAAAAGGTTTGGGATGAGCATGTGGTCGTCCCCGAAACAGCCGACACCCCGGCGGTTTTTTATATAGACCTGCATATTATTCACGAGGTCACCACCCCGCAGGCTTTCAATATGCTGCGCGAAACAGGCATGCAAGTGCGCCGACCAGACCTGATACTGGCGACCATGGATCACTCCACGCCTACTGTACCGATTACCGATCTGGATGCGAGCCTGGACGCAGTTTCCGACCCGGAACCTGCTCAGCAGATTCGGCAGATGGTTAAGAACTGCGATGAATTCGGCATCAAGCTGCACGGCTTTGGCGACGCTCATCGCGGCATCGTGCATGTTATCGGGCCAGAGATTGGCGCAACCCAGCCAGGCAAAACTATAGTCTGCGGTGACAGCCACTCCAGCACCCATGGGGCATTTGGTGCCATGGGCTTTGGTATCGGCACCACCGAAGTCGGCCATGTGCTGGCAACTCAATGCCTGTTGCAACGCAAACCCAAATCGATGGCGATCAATATCACCGGTAAGCTGCAGCCCGGCGTATCAGCCAAGGACGTTATCCTCGCACTTATCGGCAAAATCGGCGTCGACGGCGGTACCGGCCATGTGATTGAGTACCGTGGCGAAACCATACGGGGACTGAATATGGAAGAGCGGATGACCATCTGCAACATGTCCATAGAAGCAGGCGCCCGTGCCGGCATGATCGCCCCCGATGAAACCACAATTGAATTCCTGCGTGGCCGTGAACAAGCACCACAGGGTGCAGACTGGGATGCCGCGGTAAAGCGCTGGTTGAGCCTTGCCTCCGATCCGGACGCGAGCTTCGACAAAGAAATAGATTTCGACGTATCCGAGCTTGAGCCGCAGGTCACTTTTGGAACCAATCCCGGCATGGTGGTACCTATTTCCAGGCCGATACCAAGCGATACTGGTGACGCCACTTTTCGTAAAGCGATTGATTACATGCAAGTCAATGCTGACCAACCGATGATGGGCACCAAAGTGGATATCGTCTTCGTCGGCAGCTGCACCAACTCGCGCATGACCGATTTGCGTTCAGTTGCGAGCATTCTGGAAGGCAAACAGGTAGCGGACAGCGTTCGCATGATGATAGTGCCCGGCTCACAGTCGGTAAAAGACCAGGCCGAAGCAGAAGGCCTGGACAAGATTTTTACTGCGGCAGGAGCCGAATGGCGTGAAGCGGGCTGCTCTATGTGCCTGGGCATGAATAGCGACAAGCTGGGCAAAGGTGAGCTGTGCGTCAGCACCAGTAACCGCAATTTCGAAGGCCGCCAGGGGCCCGGGTGGGCGCACTGTGCTCGCCAGCCCTGAAACCGCCGCTGCCTCCGCTATAGCAGGCGTTATTGCTGATCCGCGCACAGCCATTTAATAAAGAAACTATAGAAGCAGCACACAAGAGAACAGACATGGAAAAGCTTACCCGATTCACATCGGCTACCACTGTGCTGGCCATTGAGGATGTCGATACCGACCAGATCATCCCGGCCCGCTTCCTTACAACGACCACACGCGAAGGGATAGGTAAAGCGCTGTTCGCTGACTGGCGCTTTGATGCCAATGGCGACCTTATAGAAGGGTTTCCGCTCAACGCACCGGGTGCTGCCGAGCGTAAGATACTGGTGGCCGGTCGCAACTTCGGCTGTGGCTCATCACGTGAGCACGCACCGTGGTCACTGCATGATTTCGGTATTCGCGCCGTTATCAGCACCGAAATTGCCGACATCTTTAGCAATAATTCACTAAAAAATGGGCTCATCCCGGTGGTCGTGGATAAGGAAACCCATCAGTGGCTGCTGGCCAACCCAGGGGCAGAAGTAACCGTTGACATTGAGGCCTGCGAGATTCGGTTGCCCGATGGCAAGACCGCAGCCTTCCCTATCGATGACTTTGCCCGCCATTGCATCCTGGAAGGCATCGACCAGACCGGCTACCTGATGCAGCAGCAGGATCAAATCAGCGCGTTCGAAAACAACCGCTCCTGGCAGCCCTGACACATTAAACAAGAACGAAACAACTATGAAAACAACTATAGCGATCCTGCCGGGTGACGGCATAGGCGCAGACGTGACGCGTGAAGCAGTGCGGGCACTGCAAGCCGTTGAACAGAAATTTGGCCACCAATTTGCCCTGCCTGAGGGCCTGATTGGAGGCGCTGCTCTGGATGCGGAAGGCGCGCCCTTCCCCGACAGCACCGCAGCTATCTGTGCCGATGTTGCAGCTGTATTGCTCGGTGCGGTTGGCGGCCCCAAGTGGGATAACGTACCCACCGAATCACGCCCCGAACGCGGCCTCCTTAACCTGCGCGCCGCACTCAATGTATTCGCAAACCTGCGGCCGGTTGCAGCCCACCCTGTCCTGACCGGCGTTTCACCCCTGCGCCCCGAGGTCCTGAAAGGCGTGGACATGATGATCGTGCGCGAGCTGACGGGCGGCATCTACTTCGGCGAGAAATCACGCAGCAAAGACAGTGCCACCGATGTGTGCACCTATACCCGTAGCGAAATAGAACGTGTCCTGCGTATTGCCGGCAATCTGGCCGAAGGCCGCCGCGGTAAAGTTACGTCCGTGGATAAATCAAACGTGCTGGAAACTTCACGCTTGTGGCGCGAGGTCACCAACGAACTGATGCCGAGGGAATTCCCGAATGTGGAACTCGAACACCTGTTAGTCGACGCGGCAGCCATGCACCTGCTGTCACGCCCTGCCGATTTCGATGTGATTGTTACTGAAAACATGTTCGGTGACATTCTTACAGATGAAGCCTCCATGCTGGTCGGCTCCATGGGCATGCTGCCTTCAGCTTCGCTGAATGACGGCACCGTTGGTTTATATGAACCTATCCACGGCTCTGCACCGGATATTGCGGGCCAGGATAAAGCCAACCCGTGCGCAACGATATTGAGTGCAGCCATGCTGCTGCGCCACTCACTGGCACTGGAAGACGAAGCCAGGGCTATAGAAGATGCCGTAATGCAGGTTCTGCGAACTGGCATGCGCACGGTCGATATCGCTGCAGCGGGTGAGGCCAGTATCGGCACTGCCGAGATGGGCGCCGCTATTGCAGCTGCTATTGCTGCCTGATTGCCTGCGCTCACACAATCCAGAGAAAATTTGTCCGGCATGTAGAGTTCGGGCTGTGTATACGGGCCACCGAGGCCATGGTCCGCAAAATATATGGCGTCTCCGGAGCCCGCCTACAAGGCTGTTAGCTCCAACAAAATAGCGCCACAAAACCCCTCCTTAACCACATAGTCGCGCGTCGCGATCGCCCCATTATTGCAGCACAGGTTGTCGTAGAAAGTGGATCATTGGGGTCCGTAAAGCCAAGCGCTACGGTGGTCGTGAGGTTCACGCTCAGCCATTCCAGACTAGTCTCGGTATCCCGCCAGACATTGGCCTCAACATGGACCAACGCGCTCTGAGCACTATTGGCCAGCATCCACAATGCTAAAGAGGCCCAAAGTCTGAAAGGAATAGAATTAGCTAACCGCATGCCCCTTCCCTTGCAACGGCTATTTATCGTTGCGAATAATATAACTTGGGACTGGCCTAGCTACAAATTACTTTAGTAATATTCTAGTTAATATGCTTTATTTATTGTTTTATAACGGTTTTTATTAGATTATTTTGGCGCTAGTGGCGAAGATAAAACAGACTTAACAACTTGCAATCCTGTAACAGTATGCTAATGTACCAGCACATTAATACATTAGATCAAGCAGCCATTATGAAGGAACATCGAATCTTAGACCAGCGCGCGGAAATTGCAGCGGAAGACCAGCTGTATAACGCAGTTTTGCAACTCAAGGATATTACTGAATGCAGGGCCTTTTTTCGCGACCTGTGCACCCCGGCAGAACTTCAAGCAATGAAAGATCGCTGGGCAGTCGCTGAATTACTGGCAGCTGGCCTCACCTACCGCCGAATCCGGGATAAAACCGGCGTCAGCGTAACAACTATAGGCCGGGTAGCACGTTGCCTGGCAGAACAACCCGCTGGTTATTCAGCGGTATTAACACGAACAGGAAGACTGAAGTCATGACTGAACCTTTAGCCCGCATCAAAATCGCTATCCAGAAATCAGGGCGCCTGACCGATCACTGTCTGGAACTGCTGCAGCAATGTGGCCTGAAATACTCACGTGGCCGTGACCAGCTGATCGGCTACGGTGAAAATATGCCGGTTGATTTCCTGCTGGTGCGTGACGATGACATCCCCGGCCTGGTGCGTGATGACGTCTGCGATCTCGGTATCTGTGGACTCAATGTGCTGGAAGAGAAACGCCTCGACTATGCTCGTAAAGGGGTAAATGAACCCTTCAAGGTCCTACAGCAACTGGATTACGGCCATTGTCGGCTGGCTTTCGCCTATCCTGAAGGTTCTTCTCTCAGGTCGGCGAATGATCTCGATGGTCAGACAATTGCGACCAGCTATCCACGCATTGTCGAAGACTACCTGGCTCGCAACAATATCAATGCATCAGTCATCGAGTTTTCCGGCGCCGTAGAAATTGCACCCAGCCTCGGGCGGGCAGAACTCATCTGCGACCTGGTATCGACAGGCGCCACACTGCAGGCCAACCGACTGGTCGAGGGTGAAACTATCCTCGAAAGTGTGGCCTGCCTGGTGCAAACACCGGTCGAGATACTGCCGGAGAAAACCGAGTGGGTTAATCGACTGGTGGAGCGGATTAAAGGTGTACAACAGGTACGTGGCAGTAAGTACATCATGATGCACGCACCCCGCTCTGCGCTGGCAGCCATCACTGATCTGTTGCCAGGTGCCGAATCCCCCACCGTGCTGCCACTGGAAGAAGCAGATGGCAAGGTTGCCGTGCATGTCGTGTGTCGTGAGAACGTGTTCTGGGAAACCCTGGAAGATCTGAAAAAAGCAGGCGCCAGCTCCATACTGGTGCTGCCTATCGAGAAAATGCTGGCATGAGTTCACTGGGTCAACAATATAGCTGGGCGGATCTTAGCGATGCTGAACGTCGCTCGGTGCTGCAGCGACCTGCTGTCGCGGCCAATGCCGGGACAGTCGCTGCCGTGCGCCTGATCTTGACCGATGTAAAAACCGGGGGTGATGAAGTACTCCGACAACTCACGGAGAAACTCGACAAGGTAAAACTCGACTCATTTAAAGTCAGCAAAAGTGAATTTACAGCAGCACGCGCAGAACTCAGTGACGAGCAAATCACGGCATTAAAGACTGCCATTAGTAATGTCTCGCGTTACCACGAAGTACAGCTCGGCGAATCCAAAGCAGTCGAAACAACGCCCGGTGTACTGTGCGAACGTATTACCCGGCCGGTACCGGCAGTGGGGTTATATGTTCCCGCCGGCACCGCACCCCTGCCGTCAACTGCGATTATGCTGGCAGTACCCAGTGGGATTGCCGGTTGCCCCGTACGCATTATCTGCACACCACCACGACCCGATGGCAAAGCGGACCCTGCCGTATTGGTTGCCGCCGAGGAATGCGGCATTCGCGATGTTTTTAAACTCGGGGGCGCGCAGGCCATTGCCGCGATGGCTTATGGCACCGAAACAGTGCCCAAGGTCGACAAGATTTTTGGCCCGGGTAATGCCTGGGTAACTGCAGCCAAGACGGAAGTCTCCTGCGACCCCGCAGGTGCCGCGCTCGACATGCCTGCAGGGCCCTCCGAAGTACTGGTCATCGCCGATGCCAGTGCCGACCCGCGCGCTGTTGCACTCGACCTTCTGTCGCAGGCGGAACACGGTGTCGATTCTCAAGTCATACTGGTCACCGACAGTGCAGAACTGGTAGCAGCGGCGAATGCCGAGATTGCCGACGCACTTCCCGACCTGCCCCGGCGCGACATCATGACGCAGTCTTTGCAACACAGCCGCGTTATTCTTACGGCAAACATTGCTGAAGCCGTCACCGTCTCCAACTACTACGCACCTGAACACCTGATCATGCAGGTAGATAATGCGCGTAGTTACCTCGAGCAAATCGACAACGCCGGGTCAATATTTTTAGGACCCTACACACCAGAATCGGTCGGTGATTATTGCAGTGGTACTAACCATGTTTTACCTACCTATGGTTATGCACGAGCCTACAGCGGACTGTCACTGATCGATTTCCAGAAGCGTATGTCGGTGCAGGAGTTGACAGCTGAAGGTGTACGCAATCTGCAACCAACGGTTAGTACACTGGCCCGCATGGAAGGACTGGACGCACACGCACGTGCGGTTGAAGTAAGGGTCGAACGTCTGAATGAAAACACAGGCGACAGGAATAATGCCAATGGCTGACACGCTTACAAAGTGGACAAGCAGTTCGATGAGCAAAAGTATCGAACTGGCCCGCCCGGAGATACGCAAGCTGGTTCCCTACAGCGCCGCGAGCTACGAGGAGGGCCTCGTGCGGCTGAATGCCAACGAGACACCCTGGCCCGCACCGGGAGGCTCAACTGCGGCCGGCCTGAATAATTACCCACCAGAAAAACCGGTCGCACTGACAAACCGGCTGGCCGAATACTACGGGGTAGCGCCAGAGAACCTGCTGGTAACCCGCGGCAGCAGTGAAGCCATCGACCTGCTGATTCGCTGTTTCTGCGCGGCCGGCGAAGACGCTGTCGTCATCTGCCCGCCTACATTTGGAATGTACCGGGTATATGCTGACATACAGGGTGCTCGCGTCCATGAAATTCCGCTGGAAGCAGAGAATAACTACGCCCTGAACGCCGATGAAATTACCCGCAACTGGCCAGATGATGGCAAGCTTTTGTTTATCTGCTCACCTAACAACCCCACCGGTAACAGTTTTGCAACAGAGCAGATCAATCTGCTGGCCACGCTGCTGAGTGGCCGCGCAATTGTCGTCGTTGACGCAGCTTACGCAGAATTCGGTGATGAAACACAGACGAAAGATCTACTTGAATCTTTAGACAATGACAATATTGTCATACTGCGAACATTATCCAAGGCATTTGGTCTGGCCGGTGCGCGCTGTGGTGGATTAATAGGACCTGCCAATATCATCAGCATGGCGAGCTGCGTAATGCCGCCCTATGCAATAGCTACACCCGTTCTGGATGCCGCGCTTGCCAGCCTGACCCCCGATGCGAAAACGCAAGTCGCGGAACGCTGTGCAATCCTGCGTAATGAACGTGACCGCCTCGCCGCAGAACTGGCCAAACTGGAGGGTATCGAAACCGTGTACCCCAGTGATGCAAACTTTTTGCTTGTTAAGGCAAAGGATGCGGATCGCTGCATGCAACTGGCACAGGAAGGCGGTGTCCTTATTCGCAATTTCGGCTGGCAACTGCCCGGCAGTCTGCGGATAACGGTAGGCGACGCCGAACAAAATAATCTTTTACTGCAAAGTCTGGCTAAATTATGAGTGCACCCTTACGTATAGCTTTTGTCGATCGTGATGGCACCCTAATCAAGGAACCCGCCGATCAGCAAGTCGACAAGCTTGAAAAAATTGAACTGGTTCCCGGCGTGATCCCAGCGCTGCTGCGCTTGAAAGAGGCAGGCTATCGTTTCATCATGATTTCCAATCAGGATGGTCGGGGTACCGACAGTTTTCCTGAAGCTGACTTTAGAATTCCACAGGAATTTACTGTGCAGCTATTCGCGTCACAGGGCATCAGCTTCGATGAAATTTTTATCTGTCCACACTTTGATGCCGATGGATGCGAATGCCGCAAACCCCTCCCCGGCCTGCTAGGTGATTTTTTTGATCGGGTGAATGTTGATCGCCAGCACAGCCTGGTCGTCGGTGATCGCGAAACGGATCTCAGCTTTGCCCGTAACATCAACGTGCCTGGTTATCTCGTCGATCCCGAGGATGCCGACAGCTGGAACCAGATCGTTCGGCAGGTTCTCGACCAGCCTCGCAGCGCCAGTGTTAACAGGAAAACCAAAGAAACCGACATCTCGGTCACGGTCGACCTTGATACCAGTAGCCCAGTCGTTATCGATACCGGCATAGCATTTTATGATCACATGCTCGATCAGGTTGCTAAGCACGGCGGTTTCTCGCTGCAGTTAAGCTGCAAAGGCGACCTGGAAATTGATGAGCACCACACAGTTGAAGATGTGGCGCTGGCACTCGGCCAGGCCCTCAAGGAAGCACTGGGTGACAAACGCGGTATCGGCCGGTTTGGCTTTGTGATCCCGATGGATGAGACCCAGGCACAGGTCGCGATCGATCTTGGCGGTCGCCCTTTTCTCGTGTTTGACGGCGATTTTCCTCGTACGGAAGTGGGCGGCATGCCGACTGAACTCGTACCGCACTTCTTTCGCTCACTCAGCGATACGCTGGGCGCATCCATACAGATCGAGGTCAAAGGCGAAAATACGCACCACATGGTCGAAGCCTGTTTCAAAGGCACAGGCCGTGCATTGCGCGCCGCACTGAAACGTGAGGGCAACGAGTTACCGAGCACCAAGGGCACGCTGTAAATGTCACAAGTCACCATCATTGATGGCGGCGGCGCCAATATCGCGTCGTTGCAGTTCGCGCTGGAGCGATTAGGTGCCAGCAGCGAACTGACTGCCGATCCGGAAAAAATCAGGGCGGCGGAACGTGTCATCCTGCCCGGTGTGGGTGCGGCCGAAGACGGCATGCAACGGTTGCGAAAAGCCGGGCTGGACACGCTAATCCCACAACTGACACAACCAATGCTTGGCATTTGCCTGGGCATGCAGTTGCTGTTCGATACTTCTGAGGAAGATGATGCAACTTGCCTGGGAATAATCCCGGGACATGCTCAACGATTTGAAGTGGCTGATGATCGCCCGGTTCCACATATGGGCTGGAATCGAATTGAAATCATGCGTAACTCACGCTTGCTTGATGGCATACCGGATGGCGCCTATTTTTATTTTGTGCACAGTTACGCCGTGGGTGTAACCGACTATACAATCGCCTGCGCCGATTACGGCAAGGCATTTACGGCTATTACACACAATAACAATTTCATAGGCACACAGTTTCACCCGGAACGATCAGGCAAACACGGTGCGCGCTTGCTACAAAATTTCCTTCAGCTTGATGAAGCAGGTTTTGATTAGATTTTGGTACCGGTTTTTAGCAACTTTTAGCGTGGATTTTTAACACCTGATTTAGCGTCTTTAGTCAATTAGTAATAGTCTGTATTTCATCCCGGCATTAACGCAGCGACCCGACAGGGAACTAAAAATGGAAGTTATACCTGCAATTGATCTACTCGGCGGTAAAGTCGTACGACTTTACAAGGGTGATTTCAACCAGGTTACGGAATACCCGGAGCCACCTGTGCAGGTTGCAGCACGCTATGGCAAAGCGGGCGTTGAATCACTGCACATTGTCGATCTCGATGGCGCACGCACGGGCCAGTTCGAAAATCTGGATGTCATTACGGAAATAACCTCCACTGTAGGGCTCGCCGTGCAGGTAGGCGGAGGCATACGCAATATCGGCCAGGCCCGCGCCATTATCGCGGCAGGTGCCGAACGCGTGGTCGTGGGATCAACTGCTGCCAAAGACCCGGACACGGTCATCGGCTGGTTTGGCGAGCTGGGTCCGGATGCCATTGTGGTCGGCCTCGATGTCAGCATTGAGGATGGGGGTGATCCCATCGTTAAAACTCACGGCTGGACCGAAAGCAGCGGCCAGACACTCTGGTCGCTCATGGATAAGTACATGGCTGCCGGTGCACGCAACTTTCTCTGTACCGACATAGCAAAAGACGGCACGCTGGAAGGCCCTAACATGGAGCTTTACCGGCAATGCAGTGAGCGCTACCCCAAAGCACGGGTAATCGCATCGGGTGGCATCAGTTCCGCAGCTGAACTGCCTGTACTCGCGGCCACCGGCGTTGCCAGTGTCGTCACCGGCAAAGCCCTGCTGGATGGCAAGCTCACCCTTGAGGAGATAGAGCAATTCTTGCAAAACGCATAATCCCCTGCCTCGATGTCCGTGATGGCCAGGTCGTCAAAGGTGTGCAATTCCGCAACCATGAAGTTGTGGGCGGCATACTCGAGCTGGCGGAACGGTATCGCGATGAAGGTGCCGATGAACTGGTTTTTTACGACATTACGGCCAGTCCGGATGGGCGCTCGGTAGACCGTACCTGGATCAACCGGGTTGCCGCTATTCTGGACATTCCTTTCTGTGTAGCAGGCGGTATACGCACACTGGAGGATGCTGAAGAGGTACTGAACTTTGGTGCCGATAAGATTTCGATTAACAGCCCTGCCCTGGCACGCCCGGCCCTGATTAGTGAACTGGCCAAACGCTTTGGCTCACAGTGCGTAGTAGTGGGCATTGATAGCCGTGCTGAAAATGGGGTTTATCGTGTATACCAGAACACCGGCGACCCGGACAAAACCAGTCATGCGGGCAAGGAAACGGTGGAATGGGTTAAAGAAGCTGAGTCGCGTGGTGCAGGTGAATTCGTACTGAACTGCATGAACCAGGATGGTGTGCGACAAGGCTATGACATCGAACAACTCAGCCTGGTCAGAGCAAATTGCTCGGTACCACTGATCGCCTCAGGCGGTGCCGGTGCAATGGAGCATTTTGCACAGGTTTTTAAAGACGCACACGTCGATGGCGGTCTCGCCGCCAGCGTGTTTCACAAACAAATCATAGATATTGGCGAACTCAAACAATACCTCGCTGATGAAGGCATCGAGATAAGACAATGACAACTAATGACAGCACCACAAATATCGCGTTTCTAACCGAACTGGAAGGCGTTATTCGCTCGCGACGAACGGCAACAGGCGAAAAGAGTTACACGAAAACGCTGTTTAACCGCGGCACACCCTATATTGCCCAGAAAGTTGGCGAAGAAGCTGTCGAACTTGTAATCGCCGCCGTTCAGGGTGACAAGGCTCGTACCATTTCGGAAGCCGCAGATCTCATGTATCACCTGCTGGTGCTGCTTGAAGATAATGATCTTAGTTTGGCCGACCTGGCTGGTGAACTGGCGGCACGGCATAGCTAGTCATTACTCGATATTGGGGTGCTGCTAACGCCGCGCATATCTTGTACCAACCAAGCTAATACACGGTGCGTTAATCCTCACCCGCCGAATTGGCTTGCGGGCAGTCACCCTGCGCCTGCTCAACCAGCAGCAATTAAACTGCCATGGCATACAAATATTGCAAAAATCAAGGGTGACATGCAGAGGGCAAACATCGATACTGCGCGGCTTTCGGCAGCTAGCTTTAGTCGGGTTGGCGCTGCTGCAAAGCCTTTCCCCAGCCTGTTTTAAAATCAAAGCGAGCCCCCAATGTTTCGTAACGTACGTTTTTACCAACTTAAAAGTGACTGGCCCGACTCTGAAGCAGCCCTCTCCCGCGAACTCGACAAGGCCGGCTTTCAGCCCTGCGGCCCGCTGACAGAACGCAGTTCCGGTTGGGTGCCAGTTGATCAGACCGCTGGCGAGTTGCTGGCGCGCCGCCTGAATGGTGCCGATCTGATTAAATTACGCAGCCAGTCACGCGTACTGCCACCCGCCGTGGTCAATGAAGCCCTCGAGGAACAGATCGACGAATTTCGCGCTCGCATGCAGGAAGAACCCGGCCGTCGCGAGAAAAAGCGCCTGAAAGCCGAGACCCGCGAAAAACTCCTGCCCAAGGCCCTGCTGAAATCAGATCGTATCTGGGGCTACATGGACCTGGGCGAAAAAATCATCGGCATTGATGCGGCCCAGGCCTCTGTTGCCGAGCGATTTTTACGCCACCTGCGCATGCCCTTTGGCGAAATGGAATTGCGGCCGCTGAAATACCAGAAACCTGTCGGTGATCTGCTGGTACAGATGTTTCTGGGTAACGCACCCGAAAAATTTAATTTAGGCCGCGAATGCCGTATGCAGGATGCAGCCGATGCCGGCTCAACGGTGCGCTGGACCGATTTTGATCTCACCGACAGCACCATACGCAACCATGTTGCAGACGGGATGCGCTTAACTCACCTGGCTGTCGAATACGACAACGTGCTGGGCTGTGTGATTGACGAGAACGGCGTATTCAGCAAACTGCGTATACTCGGCATGGATGACAAAGATGAGATATCTGAGCGGGAACCCCTCGCCCGTCTCGATGCCGAGTTCGTACTGCTGACAGGCATCTTGCGGCAAATGGTGGGTGATCTTAAAAAATTACTGGGTGGTTTCGGGTGATAGCCGAAACCACTTTTTTTCGGGCAGGACCGGCACCCTTAATTTTGATACGGCAATTACGAACCAGTCCAAATTAAGTAATAAAGCTTTGCTCGGAACTATTAATTTCCTATAGGCCATACCCGGCACTGTTAGTTTCTAATTACCGACATTGTGATACTTTTAGGATCTGCCCCCGGTCCTGCCTTCAAGCAGAACCAGGGACAATATCATTTACCCGGTAATACGCTTGCGAAATCCCAACGCCCCCAACGCCGAAATAAACAGCCAGACACCCGCCGGCAGCGGCACGATACTCAGACTATCAACCGCAAAATAGGCGGGTGTGTTCATACCAAACAAGCCGTTATCCGATGAACTCAGCGCAAAATCCAGCCCGTGTACTTCACCCAGACCTGAGGTATCAAACCATGTCCAGGTATCCAGCGCATTGGCACCATCGGCAAGCAGGAAGTCGAGTGAACCCAGCGATTCACCACCGAACCCCAGGCCGGTAATAGTCAGCGTCAGGAAATCACCTTCTTCGAACGGGCCTTTAACAAACGGTGTTTCATTACCGTCATCACCGTAGACCATCGCAAGATAGGTATAGGTCACGTTGGTGAAATAACCACCGAGTACGGTTTGTGCACTGCCAAAGCTCAGCGTTGCATCGCCATTGCCGGTGTAACCAACCGCATAGTTGTCCTGGCCTGCGCCGACGCCGTCACCCGTGATGGCACTACGATCATTAAGATAGCCTGCAGTGGTCGTATCTGACTTATTTGAATAGGTGAAGCCACTCCAGCAACAGTCGTAAGTCGTGCTCCAGCCATGATTAAAATCCGCCGCCGCTGCTCCAGGTGCCACCGCAGCCTGTGGGTCGTAGTAGCTGTCTGGCTGCAGATGCGTTGTCATCGAAATCAATGATGGAGGCCTGTGCCGAAGCACCAGCCAGCAATATTGTCGTGGCAGCTAAAATATTGCCAACCCTCTTCTTCAATGCAATCTGCATAGTTGTTCTCCTTATATATTTTCGTTCTGTTTTTAATTGATACTGCAAGTCACACAGTTATATCTGTAAAATTTAGTAGTTCGTATTTAGGGGTGACAGCCAGCCGTCTCACAATCTGTCGTAAACACAAAATACACAC
>PVMK01137170.1_pt1 | contig 37908 bp, 34 predicted proteins | sample 1853481 | NCBI WGS metagenome assembly PVMK01 (sample SAMN08533507, study PRJNA380276) | Marine sediment metagenome, whole genome shotgun sequencing project.
TCAGCCCAAGAAATTTCCCGAGCCGCAAAAGAAGCCGGCAATTTCACCACGCTGGAAGAAAATGCGGCCGAAAAAGTTATGCAGGGGATCACCTCGCTGGAGGAGGCTGCCTCGGCGGTGATGTTTTAGGAATGATGAATGTCGAATGTCGAATGTCGAAGTCCGCGGATCGAATTTTAATTTATTAGGTAGAGCGTATCGATTCAATAAAGGATAAAAATGGCAAAATTCAGTTACAGCGCCATTACGGATGCCGGTACGACCACTACCGGCGAAATCGAAGCCGACTCCGTTGAAAAAGCCGGCAGTTTGCTGGCCGCCCAGGGATATATTCCAACGAAGGTGAGGGAAAAAAGAGCGGCAGCGGCGGGTGCGCAGTTGAGGGACCTCCTTGATTTTTTTTCCCCGGTCAAAACACCCGAGCTGATTCTTTTCACCAAGCAACTCAACACGCTGATTCACGCCGGCGTGCCGATGTTGTCGCTGCTAAAAGTTTTAGAAGAACAAACCGAGCATGCCGGGTTGCGCAGAGTCCTTGGCACTATCCGCCAGGACATAAAAGAAGGCGCCAGTATGTATGAGGCTTTTCGCCGGCATCCAAAAGTATTTTCGCCTTTATACTGCGACATGCTCAAAGCCGGAGAAGCCAGCGGATCCTTAAACGAAGTGCTCGATCGGCTGATCTATATCATTGAACATGAGCACAAGGTTAAATCGGACATTAAGTCCGCCATGACGTATCCGCTCATCGTTGTTTGTTTTTTGTTTTTGGCCTTTATTGTGCTGCTGACGGCCGTCATACCCCGTTTTGTCGGTATTTTCAAAGGTGCCGGCCTGAAACTCCCGCTGCCGACTCAAATCTGTATACTCATGTATGAATTCCTCATCAATTACTGGTACATCGCAATCTTCATTTTGGTGGTCGGGGGGGGGGCGCTTTATTTTTATCTGAAAACAGATCGGGGCCAGTACATTTTTTATACGGCTGTGATGAAACTGCCCCTCGTGGGACCTTTGTTCAAGAAAAGCGCCATGTCCCGTTTCGCCAGCATTTTTTCCATCCTGCAGTCCAGCGGCGTGGGTATTCTGCAAACCATGGATATTTTGAGCAACACCCTCGGCAATGCTGCAATTTCCCGTGAACTGGAAGGCATCAAGGAGCGTCTGGCCGAAGGGCACGGTATTGCGGACCCGTTGCGTTCGGCCAAATATTTTACCCCGATGCTCATTAATATGGTGGCCATCGGTGAAGAATCCGGCAGTCTTGAGGAATTGATGCAGGATGTAGCCGGCCATTATGATGCCGAGGTTGAATATGCCATGAAAAAATTATCGGACGCCATCGGTCCGATTTTAACCATTGGTCTGGCTGCGGTGGTCGGCTTTTTTGCCCTGGCCATTTTCCTGCCCATGTGGGATTTAACGCTGATGGCAAGATAATAAGCTGGAAGGCCGGGAAGCTGTTAGACTGGGAAGCTGGAAGGCCGGGAACCTGTGAGGCTGTGAGGCTGGGAGGTTGTGAGGTTGGGAAGCTGTGAGACTATAGAGCTGTGCAGCAATTTAATCTTAGTATCTTAGCTCTGAAATTGTTGTTTTTATATGTAAAAGACGGATCTATAACCCAACCCGGACAAGCCGGAATTAAATATTGACGATTGAACATTAATTTGGAGCCAAATTGGCAATTATTTGGGAAATGAGCATTTTTAACGGGGACTGGGGGCCTTCTTTGTCCTTAACGTTGAACCCTGAACCTGTGAACGGTTACCATCTATTGTTTGTGTCTTGGTGCCTTTGTGGCTATTCTTTCCGGTTTATCCGGGTTGGGTACTAAAATCATTATTCCATGAAACAATCCCGCTTTTACATAAGTCTGTATATTATTTTTCCGTTTATTTTTACTGGATTTACCATATTTGCCGCCCTAGTTTCCTATCGGTTGACCCATTACAGTCTTATGCGGGGAACCGACCCGGTACAACCGGTTTTCTGGTTTATTGTTGTGGTCAGCCTACTGGCCTATGCAGCCGGCTTTTTGCTGGTGCGGCTTATCCTAAAGCCGATGGAAAAATTTATAGAAGATACCAGCAAGTTTCCCCCCTTTTCAGGTGCCAAAAAAACAATAAAAAAGGACTGGTCCGTCGACAAAATCCAGCAGTTCACCAATGTTTTTGACCAGGTTACCTCGGTGCTGAGTCGCATCGACGCCCATCACTTTTTCCCGCGTATTATTGGGGAAAGTCTGGCAATGCGGGGATTGCTGAGCTTGATCAAAAAAGTGTCCCCCACGGATTCCACGGTCCTTATTTTAGGTGAAAGCGGAACCGGCAAGGAATTGGTGGCCGCCAGTATCCATGATAACAGCGAACGGCAGGATAAACCGTTTATCAAGCTCAATTGCGCCGCCATCCCCGAAGAACTGCTGGAAAGCGAATTGTTCGGCCATGAGAAGGGCGCCTTTACCGGTGCCGTTAATTTTAAGGCCGGAAAATTCGATCTGGCCAACGGCGGGACCATCTTTCTGGATGAGATCGGCGATATGCCGTATAATTTGCAGAGCAAAATTTTACGGGTACTCCAGGAACAGGAGTTTTACAGAGTCGGCGGCAATCGCACGATCAAAGTGGACATACGTATTATTGCCTCTACGAATAAAAATCTGGAAAAAATGGTTCGGGAAGGTACCTTTCGAGAGGATTTATTTTACCGGCTGAATGTTTTTACCCTGCACTTACCGCCCTTGCGGGAACGGAAAGAGGATATTCCTCTGCTGGTAGACTATCTGCTTCAGAATGCGCCGAAAAAAGTGGCAATATCATCGATGGCCCTGCCGATGCTGGAGGCATTTTCCTGGCCCGGCAACATCCGCGAGTTAAAAAACATCATTGAAAGCGCATCCGTAATTGCCGAAAACGGAACCATCGAACCGGCTCAGCTTCCGACTAAAATTTCCGGAGCGTTTGTACAAAACCGTAAAACATCCGGTAAAATTGCGGTGAACATCTCGTTGGATGAACGGCTGAAAGAAATTGAAAAAAGTATGATCATCGATGCCTTGAGAAAAACCGGCGGGGTACAGGTGCGGGCCACCGAGTTGCTGGGGATCAATAAACGCAGCTTGTGGCACCGTATAAAAAAGCATGGAATTGATGTGAAAAGTATAAAAAACTACAATTTGTGAAGAAATCAGGGTTGAAAAGCTACATTTTTTGTAGTTTTTTAACTCTAATAAGCAAAGGGCAGTTGTAAAAAAATATTTAATATCTTATTAAGGGATTGAAATGATTATGAATATAAGTTTATTGTAACCGCTGCATATGTTGGCGCCGTTTGTGCAGGTACTGCTAAAGGCAGTTCAGGGACGAGAATGGAACATAAAACCCTGAACCTTTGAACCCGTGAACGGTTACAGACCCATTAAAAACATTGAGCGGAGGCAACCCCCATGAAAAAACAAAATCCATTACGCAATCAACAAGGTTTTACCCTGGTCGAAATTATTGCAGTTTTGATCATCCTGGGGATTTTGGCGGCCGTGGCTGTGCCGCGTTACATTGATCTGGAAGTAAGTTCAAAGAAAAGGGGTATTGAATCCGCGGTAGCGGAACTGAACGGCAGGGAGAGCCTGGTCTGGGCGGAGACAAAAATATCCGGTTCCGGAGACGCAACGACTGTAATGAGTGAGGGTGCCTACACCGATACAGACAGCCATTTATATTTAGGTGCAGACTACAGCTGGTCTGGCGACCCCATGGGTGGCGCCATTCTTGATTTTCAAGGTCAAACGGCCAATGTAACCCGAACAGCCGAAACGGATACAAATCCGGCGCATTGGACACTAACTCATATTGAATAGTTTTACATATCAATCAGGTGGAACTCGACGGTCCAACCCCGCTTTCATCGCATTTTAGCTGATTTCTGGTCGCGTAGTATCCATTTCACTGCCTTTGCGCACATAGTAGGTTGGGTTAAGCGGGATGAAGGCACAATTAATGTTGGGTTCGCCTATCTTAATGCACCGCAAAAGTTTGAAATAGCAATAAAATTAGCGAACCCAACAAGATAGGTTGCAGACCGTCGGCTTAACCCAACCTACGATTTATCCTTTCGGCCCAAAAAGTGGATGCCTCCTCTCTGCTATTTAATAAAATCAGAGAACCAACGCCGCCTTTTTGATTTGTGTGAAATTCAGAAAACCTCTTCCTCTTGCCCCCATGATTTCCTGTGTTATATTAATAGATCCATATCTCGTTGAATAGTTTACCGGTTGAATGGCTGACCGGTTACCAGTATGGTGTATCCATTGGTGCAGGAATATCGGCCATTTTATTTCTAAACTGAGCGTTCCAGGTTCAGGGTTCACGGTTCAAAGGTTACAACCGATGGATACTGCTCACTATATTAATCAAAATCTGGAATACCCGTCATACCCAACCCGGATAAACCGGGAAAATGAGCTAAAATTTTCAGAGCAACCTACGTTACTGGTAAAAAAATATTTTGCCACAAAATGCACAAAAATAAATTCTAAGCAACTAAAGGGTGAAACGGATTTATAACCAGATGAAGACACAATCCCTTTAATACAGGCTGTCTGGTTTTTTTCAACCCTGAACGTTGAACCCTGAACCTGTGAACGGTTACAATAAATCAAAACGCCCAACAGACGAAACCATACGGAAAGGATAGATCCATGAAGCTTGCAGTCAGTGGTAAAGGCGGTGTCGGCAAAACAACCTTCGCATCTTTGTTGATTCGAACTTTCAATGAAAACGGAAAACGGGTGCTGGCCATTGATGCAGATCCGGATGCAAACCTGGCGGCCGGTCTCGGTATCGAGAATGCCGCGGACATTGTTCCCATTTCCGAAATGAAAGAGCTCGTATTTGAACGGACCGGAGCCCAGCCCGGCAGTATCGGCGGATTTTTCAAACTAAATCCCAAAGTGGATGATCTGCCGGATGCGCTTTCAGCAACCTTTGAAAACATCAAGCTCATGCGCCTGGGGGGAGTAAAAAAAGGCGGGTCAGGGTGTATATGCCCGGAAAGCACCCTGTTGCGAGCCCTGGTCATGCACATTGTTCTGATCAGAGACGAAGTGGTGGTCATGGACATGGAAGCCGGTATCGAACACCTTGGCCGGGCCACCGCCAAGGCGGTCGATAAATTGATCGTAGTGGTGGAGCCGGGACGGCGCAGTATCGACACGGCTGAACATATCCGACAACTGGCCTCAGAAATCGGGCTGAACAACATCGGTATTGTCGGCAACAAAATCCGCGGACCCAAAGACGAAGAATTTCTTCAAAAACATCTATCCGACTTTGAATTCATCGGTTTTCTTCCCTATGATAATTCCCTGATCGAAGCCGATCTCAACGGAGTTTCACCGTTTGACGTCGATTCGCCGTCAAAGCAACAAGTCGCAGAGATGATCACGAAACTATAGTTCTACCTTGTCACATTTATCTTTGCCTCAGCCCCTTGTTATAACAGACTGATATAGCTTATTAATCGAATGCCTAAAGTGATCTAAATTTCCTAAAATGCCTAAAATTAAGGAAACGCTACGCTCTATCTGTTTTTTATAAAATTGACAGAATACCACAATTTTAGCTCATTTTTTCATTTAAAAATAATGTACTCACACAAACAGCGGTATCCAAAATCAAGACGCCGGTTTAGCAAACCATCCGGAGCTCCCAAGATAAAACCCGGTGCAGATGCCGGGCTTAAGAAAGTTTTTGCCACCATTGGTGTCCCCCGCAGCCGGCCGTTTGTGCCCGATTCTTTTCAAACCCAGGCTCTGGCGGTGGTGGAACAAGCAGACTGTCTGGTGACCGTACCCACCGGGGCCGGTAAAACATGGATTGCCGAACAGGCCATTGCCCGCATCCGGAAAAGAGACGGCGGCTGCTGGTATGCCTGCCCGTTAAAGGCCTTGAGCAATGCCAAATATGCCGAATTTTCCGCTATTTTCGGAGCCAAAAATGTGGGTATTCTCACCGGGGATCGCAAGGAAAATCCGGCTGCCCCGATCATTGTCGGCACGACCGAAATTTTGCGCAACCAACTTTACGATGCCATGTGCCGGGGACACTCATTGGCCACTGATTTTGTGGTTTTAGACGAAGCCCATTTTCTCGGTGATGAAGACCGCGGTGTGGTCTGGGAGGAGATCATGATCTATCTTCCGACCCGAATCCCGTTGCTGATGTTATCCGCCACTATCGGGAATGCCGGACAGATTGCCGCCTGGCTATCATCGATTCGTTCCAAGAATTGCACGGTCATCGAAGAAACCATTCGCCCGGTCCCATTATTTCCCCTTTTCTTTCATCCTACCGGTACCTTGCTGCCCTTGACCATTCCGGTCAAAGCGGGTGTACGGCCGCAGCTCTACAAAAAAGTCAACCAATTTGTTAAAACCAGGAGACAGCGAAATTTCGGGCATTATCGCAGTACACCGCCTTTTGGCGACATCTTGAGGGTCTTAAAAAAATATGATCTTCTACCGGCGATTTTTTTTCTTAAATCCCGGGCCGACTGCGATGGGGCGCTGGATTCGTGCCGGGGCAACCAGGTACTTGCTGCCGGGCGCAACCAGAGACTCAACCGGAAAATGGAAGCGTATATTCAGAATACGCCTCACATCGCCACCCATCGTCAGCGCTGGCATCTGGAAAACCTGGCTGTAGGCGCCCACCACAGCGGGCAGTTGCCTTCCTGGAAACTGGTGTTGGAAAGACTGATGACCGAAGGCCTTCTTGATGCCGTTTTTGCGACCTCTACGGTAGCCGCCGGGGTGAACTTTCCTGCCAGAACGGTTGTCTTTTTTAATTCAGATCGATTTAACGGTAAGCATTTTCTACCCTTGACTTCCACTGAGTTTCACCAGATGACCGGCAGAGCCGGTCGCAGAGGTATGGATAAGATCGGATTCGGCCTTGTGGTGCCCGGTAAGTTCATGGACGTGCGGTTAGTGGCGAAACTGCTCTCTTTGCCGCCATCTGACGTGGTCAGCCAGATCAGGATCAATTTTTCCATGGTGCTGAATTTGCTGCTTTCCCACAACCCCGATCAAATCAAAGAACTCTTGAGAAAATCATTTGCAAACTATTTAATCACCCGATCGAAACAAAAAAAAAGTATTTCAGATGGCCACAAATATCTCTGGCAGAATTTTTTACGCCATCTTAAATTTTTAAAAAGCAGCGGTTTTGCGACCGCCGAAAATGAATTGACCCGGGATGGGCAATGGGCCAGTCAACTGAGAGTGGATCAGCCGCTTTTAATCGCAGAAGGGTTTCGACGGGGGGTTTTGCCGCAATCAGATCCCGATATGCTTGCGGCCGTGATTGCTTCTTTTGTCAATGAGCGCGAAGTCGACGAGAGAATAAGCAGAAAATTCGTGCCAGATTCGCTGGCAGAAGTGTTTTTAAAGGTGACCGGAGCATTGAAACCATTTGCCGCCAGGATGGCCCAAAGTAAGTTCGACGTTCGTCCCCTGCAGTTGCGGCCGGCGGCCACGCTTTATGCCTGGGCCCGTGGACAATCCTGGGAGGTCGCTCTGCGAATCGCAGAAATGGAAGAGGGGGATCTGGCCATGCTGATTTCCAGGACCGCCGATAACCTGCGGCACATTCGGGGTTTGAAAGATGTTTTCCCTGAAGCGGCTCAAACAGCGTCTATATCCATCGAGAAGATTATGAGGGAACCGGTTGTAAATGAATATTGAAGATTGTATGTTTAAATGATCTAAAATTTGAAATGAACTAAAATGAGCTAAAATTGTGGTATTCTGCCCGTCGAGAGCCTCCCTTCGAGAGCCTCAGAGTCTAACGACAGGAGTCGAACGATCAGTTTTATAAAAAGAGACAGAGCGTAGCGTTTCCTTAATTTTAGGCACTTTAGGCAATTTAGTTCGCTTTAGGCATTCGTTTATCCCGTTTTCCCATAATTTCCCCGATTTTTTCAGCCAGTTGGTTCAGGTTGAACGGTTTTTGAATGAAACCGTCGCACCCCCGGCGTAGGATTTTAGCGGCCTGACCATTCACACTGTATCCACTCGAAAGTAACACTTTGATGCTGGAATTGATGTTTCTGAGACGATCAAAGGTTTCGCCGCCACCCATGCCGGGCATAATCATGTCCATGATGACCAGATCTATTTTATCCGAGTTTTTCTGAAATATATCAAGCGCCTCCTGGCCGCTCAAAGCGGAAAGCACCGTATATCCCAATTCTTCCAGCAATTCACAGCCGACATCAAGGATCATTTTTTCGTCATCAATCAAAAGAATGGTTCCGGTACCTTTGAGCATCGCGGCCGGCGCCACTTTTTCACGGACAGCCTTCCTGTCTGATGCCGGCAGATAAATCGTAAAGGTCGTTCCCCGTTCTTTTTCGCTGTCGACATCGATGTAGCCGCCGTGGCTTTTTATGATGCCGTAAACGGATGCCAGGCCCAGGCCGGTTCCCCGTCCCATTTCTTTGGTGGTAAAAAACGGCTCAAATATCCTTTCTCGGGTTTCCCTGTCGATGCCCACGCCGGTATCGGAAACCGAAATTTCAACGTATTTTCCGGGCTCCACCTTAAACGGTTTGACATAGCTGCTATCCAGCATGACGTTTTGAGTTTTAAGATAGAGAGCACCGCCTTCGGGCATGGCCTGCCAGGCGTTGACATAAAGGTTTAGCAGGGCCTGCTCGATCTGCCCGCTATCTACCTCGACGGCCCAGATCTCGTCATGAAGATCGGTGTGAACCTGGATCTCTTTTTTCGTCCGGGCGAACAGGGAGGAAGATTTTTCGATGACTTCGTTGAGATCGGTGGTTTTAACGAGGTATTTTCCTCTGCGGGCAAAACCGAGCAGCTGATTGGTCAGCTCGGTACCATTCTGAACAAATTTTTCGATGTTTTTGATCTTTGTATAATTCGGATGCTCGGATTCGATTTTAAGCAGCATCAAGGTTGAATTTCCTTGAATTCCCATGAGAATGTTATTGAAATCATGGGCGATACCACCGGCCAGCGTTCCAATGGATTCCATCTTTTGTGCTTGCTGGAGCTGGGTTTCCAGCATGCGTTTTTCCTCTTCCGTCTCTTTTCGCTTGGTGACATCACGCAGCATCCCTCTGAATCCCGCCGGTTTCCCGTCTTTATCTATAAGCAATGAAATAGACAGCTCAAGTACAGCCTTGCTGCCGTTTTTGCGGATCACATCATATTCTGGTACATTTTCGGGTCTTCCGGTCTGTTTGACCTGTTCCGTTATGCGGGAGATTTTCTCTGCGGTATCAGGGGTGGTGTACTCGCGGGTATTCATGCCCAACAATTGGTTGCGGGGATATCCCAGAATTTTGCAGAACGGATCATTGGAAAATGTTAAATTTCCTTTCAGGTCGGTTTCGAAATAGCCTTCTTCGATATTCTCCAGGATAGTCCGATATTTCTCCGAGCTCTCCCGCAGCGCGTTATCTGCTTCACGGCGCTTGGTGTAGGTGTATTGGACATGGGAACCAAAAATAACAAATATGCACAAAACCAAAATCCGCGTCCATATCTGGAAAAGGTCAGGTCCGAGGAGGATTTGGAAAATATTGGCTTCCGGTTTCAAAAAGAAATACATAAAGGATTCACAAACCCAGTAAAAGGCAGCCAGACCAATTCCGGTTACGACCATCGATTCTGTGATGGTGTCTTTCAATTTGTTTTTCATGGTGTTTTTCCTCGTGTAACTATTAAATAATATTAAAAAATCACTTGGGTGTCAAATTAAAAAAGTAATGAGATTGTTCAAGAAAAAATTCCAAAATTAGAACTGCTAAGTGTCGGTCGGCAACGTTGCTTTATGCTCAAATTTCCGGTATCATTAGCTTTATGGGTTCAAGGGTTCAGAGGTCCAAGGGTTCAGAGGTTCAAGGGTTCAGAGGTTCAAGGGTTCAGAGGTTCAAGGGTTCAGAGGTTTAGAGGTTCAACTGAAAAAATGAACACCCGCCTGCAAAAGGTAGCTTTTTAGCTAAAAGTCGGCACGGTGGCCGACTCTACTTTTATAGGGAACGAGGGACGAGCACGACGACGAAGGCGGTAGCTGCCGCACTGTTGCACAGCGAGCTGAGGCGGCTCATCTGAATTTATGAAAACAAAGGAAATTAAATTGCAGAGCGGAGCGACATCATTTTTGTCCTTAACCCTTAACCTGTTACGGTTACTTTGGGACAAATCCGTATGGCATAAATGCAACGTGTGAACACCCATAAAAAAGCTGCTTCTCCGGTCAATTCCAGTCCGAAATACGAAACCCTGCTGTTGTCTCTGCTGGCTATCGTTGTCATCCTGATTTATGCCGATACCCTGACCACTCCTTTTATTTTTGATGACATTAGCAATATCCGGGACAATCCCCATATCCGGGTGCCTTCTCTCAGTCTAAATAATCTCACCCGGGCCGGCTTCCAGAGTCCGGAATCCAGCCGCCCGGTCGGCAACATCAGTTTTGCGCTCAACTATTATTTTAATGGTTTCAATCTCGTCGGGTTTCACCTGGTAAATATCCTGATCCACCTTGCCGGCGGATTTTTTTTGTATTTTTTTTCAAAAGCAACCTTAAAGACGCCGGGATTGCGTTGCAGATCTGAAAAATGCGGCTGGATACCATTTTTTACAGCGTTTATATGGATGGTCCATCCGCTTCAAACCCAATCGGTTGCCTACCTTGTGCAGCGTATGAACAGTCAGGCAGCCATGTTTTATATAGTGTCGATGTTGCTTTATGTGAAGTTTCGACTGGACACCGGCACCCGGGGCAACTGGCTGCAGTTTACCGGCTGTGTCTTTGCCGGTCTTCTGGCCATTGGCACCAAACAGAATTCCGCCACACTGCCGGCATTTATCATTCTATATGAATGGTATTTTTTCCAAGAATTGAGTTTAAAGTGGGCCAGACGTCATTTCCTGGTTCTGGGCGGCATTTTGTTGTTTTTAATCATCATTTCGCTCATCTATTTGGGTCATGATCCGGTTGTCAGAATACTCTCCGCTTACCAGCACAGGGATTTTACTATACTCCAGCGCGTGTTGACCCAGTTTCGGGTCGTCATCTTTTACGTCGGCCTGCTTTTGTGGCCACAGCCGTCAAGGTTGAATCTGGATCACGATTTCGCGCTGTCTTATTCGTTAACGGATCCGGTGACAACCCTGATTTCAATGGGAGCCATCACGGCTTTGATTGCGCTGGCAATTTTATCGGCTAAACGAGAACCGCTTCTTTCCTACGCGATCCTCTGGTTTTTCGGCAACCTGGTCATCGAATCGTCGGTTATCGGGCTGGAACTCGTTTTCGAACATCGCAACTATTTACCGTCCATGTTTGTAATCCTGGCCATGGTTGCAATGGTTTTTCGATATGTGAAACCAACCTGGCTGGGAATCGTCTTCCTGTGTGTTGTGGGAACACTGTTTACGGTGTGGACATTTGAGAGAAACAGGGTCTGGATGGATGAATTGTCCCTGTATCGGGACTGTGCTGAGAAATCCCCTGCAAAGGCGCGGCCCCACAACAATTACGGTGCCATCCTCTTACGGCGGGGTCGTCTGCCGGAGGCCATCGATGAATTTCAGGCGGCTTTGAGGATTAAGCCTGACTACGCGGATGCCCACTATAATATAGGCAATGCACTGGTTAAACAGGGAAATTTAACAGAGGGGATTGACCATTTTTCCGAAACTCTGGATCTCCAACCCGGCAATGTAAAAGTTCTCAACAACATGGCCGCGACGCTGGTACTCCTGGAGCGATACCCGGAAGCGATCGAGAATTTTAAAAAAGCACTTAAAATAAATCCAGCAGACTCGGATCTGCACAGGAATCTTGCCATTGCAATGAAGAAGCAAGGCGATCTGGCAGGCGCCAGGCAAAATTTTTCCAGGGCTCTGGAAATCAACCCTGGAAATGAGTCGGCTCGCCGTAATCTGGCGGAGATTGAAAGCCTGATGCAGGAAACGGGTGGAAACTGAAAGGATTAGAGGATTTATGCCATATTTGCAAAATAATTGGACACTGACACTCAGGTTTCAGTTCTTTATCGACTTGTTCTCGGACAAAAGCCCCTGAGAGTCTAAAACATCACCGCCGAGGCAGCCTCCTCCAGCGAGGTGATCCCCTGCATAACTTTTTCGGCCGCATTTTCTTCCAGCGTGGTGAAATTGCCGGCTTCTTTTGCGGCTCGGGAAATTTCTTGGGCTGACTTTCTCTTCAGGATTAAATTCTGGACCATTTCATCGATGATCAATACTTCATACACACCGGTCCTACCCTTGTAACCGGTATGCATGCAGTTGAAACATCCCTTGCCCCGTTGAAAATTGGCATTTTTAACTTGATCCAATCTCCAGAATCTCAGGGCCTCGCGGGATGGTCGGTAAGTGGTTTTACAGCTCGGACAAACCTTTCGGACCAGTCGTTGGGCAAAAGATACGATCATAACCGAAGCGACCAGAAACGGTTCGATCCCCATGTCGATAAAGCGTGTAATCGCACCCGGCGAGTCATTGGTGTGAAGGGTGCTTAACACCCTGTGACCGGTCAACGCTGCCTGAACGGCTATATTGGCGGTTTCGGAATCCCGTATTTCTCCCACCATGATGACATCCGGGTCCTGGCGTAAAATGGATCGCAACCCGCCGGCAAACGTCATGCCGGCTTTACGGTTCAGCTGAACCTGACGAATTTTTTCAATGCGGTATTCCACCGGATCTTCTATTGTGATGATGTTGATGTCCGGTTGGTTTATTTTTATTAATATCGAATACAGACTGGTGCTCTTGCCGCTGCCGGTAGGTCCCGTACTCAGAATCATGCCATGGGGCCTGGCAATCGTGCTTTCAATTCTTTTCCGGTCTCTCTCGTTCATGCCCAGCCGTTCAAGCGAGTAAATACTGCTGCTGGTATCCAGCAACCGTAACACCATGTTTTCACCGTAAATGGAGGGAATCGTGGAAACCCGGATATTGATATCCTTATTTTTCATTTTTACGGTGAAACGCCCATCCTGGGGAGTCCGGGATATGGCAATATCCATATTGGAAAGAATTTTTAAGCGGGAAATAATCGGCAAAAACATTGATTTAGGAGGCGCCGGCACCTCGTGAAGTCTGCCGTCCACCCGAAAGCGAATCTGTACGGATTCTTTTTCCGGACTGATGTGGATATCGCTGGCACCTTCCCGGACGCTCTGGGATAAAATAGAGTTGACCAACCGGACAACCGGCGCTTCTTCGGCCATACCCTGCAGGGAACTGACCTCCACATCCTCCGTGATCGTGGATTTCACGGCGGCTTTGTCGATTGCCATCTCTTGCATGTCTTCCAGCACGCCGCCGATACCGGCATATGTACCGTAAAGACTGCTGAGCAAATTATTCAAATGCTGTTCAGAACAAATGATGGCTTCGACCTCGCAGTTGGTGAACAACTCGATGGCATCCAGAGCATTGATATCCAGAGGATCCACCATGGCAATGCTCAGCAAAAGGCCGTTCTTTTGAAGTGGTGCCGCCTGGTACTTATGGGCAATGTCAGCCGGAAGAAGATTGGCCAGATCCATATCTATGGTGTAGTTTTCCGGCCGGTATTTCTCCAGGCGCAACTGGTTCGATACCAGGTCGACAATCTGGCTTTCGTTGACGATTCCCTCGCGAACCAGGAATTGTCCCAGTTTCAAATGGCTCTTCTTTTGAAAGGGCAACGCCTCTTCCAGCTTCTTTTGGGTCAGCAGCCCGCCCTCGACCAGAATTTCTCCTAATTTCTTTCTTACTCTCAATTTGTAACCGTCCAGTTTCTTACAACATCTTTTTAGAAAAAAACCGCTAAGGGCCTAAATCCGGATAAAGCGGCCTCCGGCTCGTAGATTCGAACCTACGGCTCGGAGAGAAATAACAAATTACAAGCACCAAATGACAAATAAATTCCAAATTACAATATCCAAATTTCAAATAAGATCAAAAGTCAATTGTTTGATGGTCTCGTAAAAAGTTCCGAATTCGTCATGCCGGAATGACGCTTTAAGGGAATTTCAGACTTTTTACGAAATCGTCATTGTTTGGGATTTTGAATTTCGGTAATTGTGATTTGTTTGGTATTTGTAATTTGTTATTTGAAACTTTTTAATTGCTGATACCTGAAACTTGAAACCTTCATTTTCTTACAGCATGTAGTCAGATAAAACCCGATAAAGGCCTATGGTGTTCGACCAAAATATGGATTTGCGAAAAAAACAGTCTTCTTATCCCACCGGGACAAAATCGTTGATCCGAGGGACAACTTCGCGGGTAGCTGCCCCTGTTGCGTGCGTGCGGACTTTTCGTCTTTGAAGAGTTTGCCCAGAACCACGGCAAACTTGGAGCCGCCGGCGGGATTCCAGTAGGGAATCAGCCGCACGGGGAAAAAGCTGCCGGGATGGTTTCTCAGGATGTTAAAAGCGCCCTCGAGCGTATCCGTCTCGTCAACCTTAATCCACCACACATGGTTATCCCCGGGCGCTACTTCGACAGGAATCGCAGGCAGCGAGATAATCTGGCCGACTGCCACCCGATCCGGATTCTCTATATCGGGATTGACTATTTTAAATGATTTTAGATAGTTGTAATTAAATCCACCGTAAACTTGCCTCATGATCCGCGACAGGGTTTCCTTGCGCTTCAAGGTGATGCGGCCTAAAATGGTCGAATAGGCGGGCTCGGCTGCCAATTCAGCTCGCGTATCTTGAACCGCTGGTTCCATCAAAGCCACCATCGGGACCTTCTCCTCGATCCTTTCGGTCTTTAGTGGTTCTTGGACCCGCTTCGGCGCCGCAGGGGACAGCTGCGGGTTTCGATGCCGCTTGGGGTACTAAAAGGGACAGTTTCGCTCGTTGCGGGCTTTGGGGTACTAAAATCGCCGGGATCAATCCGGTCATTGAGGCCCAGTGTTTTGGCTTCAGGGATCGGGGCCCTGATTTCAGGGTTCGGATTTAGAAAAATTTCCGTTTGAACTTCCCGGATTCCTTGGGATTGACCCATTTTGAACCGATCCAAAGGCAGGAAAGCCAACAGGATAACGGCAGCCAACCCGCCCATCACTGCAGTAGGAATAAGTATTTTCCAGCGGCGCGATTTCTCCGTAAACACCCTGCGGGCACACTTTCTTACCAGGAAATAGTTGCTCCTGGATCGGTTCTGGATGATCATGGATAAAATACTCTGGTGGCACAAATTAATTATTTTTCGGGGATATCCGCCGGTAATGCGGAAAATTTCCCATAGCGCCGGATAGGTAAAAAAATTCAGTTTTGTGCGGGAATTACTGGATTTTTCCAGGCGAAATTTAATCATTCGCCGCGTATCGGGGAAACTCAAGGGTTTTAACAGGTGATAGAGACTGATGCGGTCGGAAAAATTAGGATATTTCCGAACTGTTTTTTCAAACTCACTTTGAGCAAAGATGACGATTTGAAGCAATTTATATTCATTTGTTTCATAATTTAAAAATTCCCGCAGGATCTCCAGACAAAATGCCGGGATCTTCTGCCCCTCGTCAATAATGAGAACGATGGTTTTGCCTTGATCCACGCCTTTGCGGAACAAATACTGCTTAATATACTCCTTGATCTGCCAGTCGTGACTGCCCGCCGGCGGTTTTTTGCCTGTCAGCAACTTGACTACCGTAGCAATAAATTCGGAAGCGTGCAGGAAATGCGGATCAAGAATGAGATAGGTCTCCATCTCCTCTTTCTGAGAAAACCGGCGGATGAGCTGCCGGCACAGGGTAGTCTTACCGGTACCGACGTCACCGATGATGACATTCAACCCTCGGCGGAGCAGCAGTGAGAGTTCTAATTTTTGCAGGCAATCCAGATGCTGCCGGGAATGAAAAAAAAACTCGGGATCCGGCGAGTTTGAAAAAGGTTCCTTTTTTAAATTAAGTATACTGAAGTAATCCATTCGTGTTGCTTTAGCAAGGGTTGATTCTAAATAAGTTGTTTAAGTTCAGCCGCTAAGGCACTAAATCCGGATAAACCGGAAATAACAAATAACAAGCATCAAATTACAAATAAATCTCAAATTTCAATATCCAATGACCAAAACATTCAACGCGGTTGTATCGTATCATTACCCAAATTTTTGATCCACCGGTAATTATGCTATTTGGCACAAATGCCAGCGGATTATCCGTTTGGAATTTTGAATTTCGGTCATTGTGATTTGCCCTTCGACCTGGCTCAGGGTGGTGGTGAGCTTGTCGAACCATTTGGTATTTGTGATTTGTTATTTGAAATTTTTTAATTGCTGAAGTCCGAACACCGACACCTGAAACCTGATCTTCAAATCCTGTGATAAGGAATGAATGACTGCCATTTACCAACAGCCATGATTTACACCCTCCCGCTTCCACGCGTCATTTATCATTCATCATTCGTCATTTCAGAGGTTTACCCCCTGCTGCTTTGGGTTTCAAAATATGCGGTGTAATAAAAATAAGCAATTCCTCCATTCGATCGGCACTGCTTTTGCGTTTAAACAGATATCCCAGCCCGGGAATATCCTCCAGAAAAGGGGTGCCGGTATTACTGCGGCTCGACGCTTCTTTGCTCAAACCGCCGATAACGATGGTCTGCCCGTCATTCTGAATGACATTGGTTTCGGCGTTTTTGGTGATGATTGTGGGATTGCCGAGCACGGTTCTGGAAAAATCAGCCTCGTCTTTGTTTACTTTTATGTGCATTTTAAGGGTGTTCTCGTCAATGACGTTGGGGGTGACTTCTAATTTGAGCACCGCTTTCTTATACTGGATATTCACCTCTCCGAGTTGCCCGATAGACTGATAGGGAACATCCTCGCCGCTCTCGATAAATGCGAGTTGGTTGTCCAGGGTTGTGATGGAAGGACTCGATAGAATGTGAAGTTTTCCCTGATCCTGCAAGGCGGAGAGTTGGGCGGATAAAAGGTATTCCCCCACCCGCGTATAGATGAGTCCGAGGGTCGCGGGATTAAAACCGCCGATGGCAAGGGCCGGAAGATCAACTACCGCCCCCGTGGTAACATCGATCGGATCGTTGATCCCACCGGATGCGGTACCGCCCTGGTTTCCTGAAATTATGACGTTTTTGTCGCCGCTTTTACCCTTATAAACGCCTCCCCACTGGATGCCCAGCTCCCGGGCCACATCCTTGTTGGCCTCGACGATAAAGGCTTCAATCAGGACCTGGGGAGTGGGGCGGTCAAGTTTTTTAACCACCGCCAGTATTCTGTCCATATCGTTTTTGATGGCCTGAATAATCAATGAGTTCGTATGCTCATCCACCAGGATCGATCCGGTTGGGTTTCCGTTCCTGTCAACTGTAACAAATTGTTCAAGATTCGTTTTGAGGTTTTCGGCGTCCGAAAATTTGACGGAGACAATCCTCGTCAATGGCGGTTGAGCGAGCCTTAATTCCCGTCTGCGGGCCTTGGCTAGAAGATCGGCATCCATGTCTTCGGCCGTCATGATACGGATGATGTTACCCTGCCAGGCATAGCTCAATCCATGGGTTTGAAGGATACTCAAAAACACCTCATCCCAGAATGCTTCGTGGATGTTGATATTAATTTTCCCGGAAACTTTTTCGTTGAGAATAATGTTTTGATCCGCTGCCCTGGCCAGCGCACGCAGCAGGACAGCCACATCAATATTGTTCATTTTCATGCTGATCTTGCGGTTGGGAAGTGGTCTCGGGACTTCGAGTGCCTCTCTGGCAGCCGGATCTTGCGAAATGATTTCAAATGGTTCCTCATCGATCGGTGGTGGCTCAACCGGTGAATTCCCCTTCGCTTCTTCGGCCTTTACCCGCCACTGTTCATAAAAAGGGTCCTGGATATCTTTTAAATCCCTTTTATTGGAACACCCTCCCAACCAAGCAACCATCAGTAAAAGATAAAATATTCCGATACATTTTGCTAGACGCCGATAAGTATCCATATATCATCTGTCCTATTCAGTTTCGTCCATTGGAAGGATTATTGTTTTATTTTTTCTACCCGGCGGAGCGATGACGACCCGGCCGGCAGAAATACTTCGAATAATAAATCCACCCGGCTCCAATATGTCACCGGTCTCATATTCCATCCCGTTAATGATCGCCAGTCGTTTATCACCCATCCGCAAAAAACCGCTGTAGATCATTTTGGACGTCAATACAGGTTGGTGACTGTCCTCTTCTTCCTCGGATGTTTTGGGTTCAATCTGAATTAAAGGATCCTGTTTCCATTTGGCTTCAGCCTTTTGTAAAACGTAAGCTTGATTTTTGGAAAGTCCGGGTGTTGTTTTTTTCAGCAACTTTGATGATAAACGCGTTGAGTCCTTTTAGCTCATTGTCGTCACTTACGGTAGCCGCCTGTTGCGGTGAAGATAGAAACAGGGCGTAAATACCATAAACCACTGCCAGCAACATCAAACCAACCAGTATTTTTTCTCTTTTTGTCATATATCGAGTTGCGGGTTACGCGTTACGGGTTGCGCGTTTCGGGTTACGAGTTGCGCGTTGCGAGTTTCGGGTTACGAGTTACGGGTTTTGGGTTACGAGTTAAATACTCAGTCTTTTGTTTTATCTCGTCTGTCTTCTGCCTCCGTCATCTGTCTTTTGCCATCCGTCATCTGTCTCCACTCTATGCTCCATACTCTCTGCTCTCTGTTTTATCATCCCCCAGTCTCCCCCTCTCCCCGTCACCCTATCTCCTTGTTGTTCCGCATTCCCGCCGGGGCGTAGGCGTAAGCCCCTATGGGCCGGAGGCCGCTTTCCAACTTCCGATCTCTGTCTTCTGTCATCTGTTTTCTGTCATCTGCCTTCTGTCATCTGTCTTCTGCCATCCGTCATATGCTCACTGCTGCGCCAACCAGATTTTAAGCTTAAACTCCCTGGAATTTTCGATAGCCCGTATCTGGATCTCTTCAATTTGTTCAAAGGAAGGGATCTTTCCCAGATCCACCAGAAAATCGCGAAATTTTATAAAATCACCGGTAGCATGGATGCGTATCAGCAAGTATTCGCCATTATTCTCCAACGCATTGACATCGGTTTGAATATCGCGGAGCTCAAGGTCGTAGCGGCGGGCAATTTCCAGCAGACGCGCTGAAAGTTTCTTGATATCACCGCGGGCCAGTTTAACTTTTTTGGTTGCAGGTAACTCTGTCGGACCTTTAGTCTTTACCTGTTTCAGCAGGCTGTCAAAAACAGGTTTGAGTATCCGCTGCTCATCTATGCGGGTATTGAGTTTTTCGATGTCCCGGTCCAGTTCAGCTGACGTTTTCTGAGTCGGAATGATGATCAACAGGACAAATACAAGGATCCCTGATCCGCATATTAAGAAATAAATCAGGCTCTGGGTCAGCCGAATTGAATTTACCTTTTTCATTTCATTAAATAAGCTTTAGTCGCGCGGTAAATCGCAACCCTTCCGTGTTTTCAAACCGCCCAAACGACTTTTTGCTTATCGTGGGTTGATCGAATAGGGGCGAATTTCTGAGCTCCATTAAATAACCGGCCAGGGTGGACTCCAGAATCAGGCGATTACCACGCACGATCCCATCCAGTATCAAGGTACCCTTTTCCTTTGTTTTTTTCCCCTTTCCCGGTGTTTTCTTCTTTCCCGGTGGGTTGTTCATTTGGGTCGATATGCTGAGCAAACGGACATTGGCCGGTGTAAGATCCGTGATTTCACCGATGACGGCGACAGGGAAGTATTTTTCTCCGATTTCTTTGACCTTCCGAAGATTGGCCTGGGTTTCATTGACCAGTTTTACTATGAGATTTTTATCCACCCGCACGGCAAATCTATCAAGCTGCTGCCGGAGCTGTAACAGTTTGAATTCCCGGGTCTTAATCTGACCATCCTGCCAGAAGGACACCCCTACGCAAAGTGCCATCAACAAAAAAAAACCCGCAAAAACACTTCGATTTATCCGCTGGCTGCTGACAACTTTTTGTTTGTCTTTGTACGTGTACAAAAAATTGGGGGTCAGCTCATTTCTGGAAAGTGCCATACCCATTGCCGGCACATAAGAGCTTCGCTCCGATGCGGTTTCAGGGATCGGCACCACCGAGAAAAAATTGGGATTCTCCACAAAGGGGTCCAACGTCTCAGTGGCGATGCCGAGTTCCTCACCGATGTAGTCCAAAATCCGCTTGTGTGGGTCCACCCCGCTGGAAATATATATTTTCCCCACCCTTGCATTTTCATATTGCATCGTAAAATGTCGCAGAGTTCTCTCCACCTGCTGTACCAGCCGCTCCAGAGCCGGCAGCACCATCTTAAACAGCCTGTCTTCTTTAAGAAGACGCTGTCTTTCTTCCACGGCAGCCGGAGGAGCGTTGTGACTTTCCCCGAAAAACAGCCGATAGGCCTGTTCCAGTTCATACTTCAACTTTTTTTTTATGGCCCGTATCCGGGCGATATCTTTCGTCGGTGATCGGGCGATGGAAAGCTCAAACAAATTGCCTTCGATTTCTGTGCGCAAGGGCTTCCAGCATGGTTTTCACACCGGCTTTGATACCGCGGGAAAGCACGAGGCTTCCTTCTGAAAAAATATCGATGCGTGACCAGTCCCGTCCGATATATAAACAGGAAATGTGCGATTTATCGGTTTTAATCCTTCCTGTTCTCAGAAGGGTTTGAAAGGCAAAAGGAACGATCGAAATGCCCGTCAGGGGAAAACCGGCTTTGCTGAAAAGATCTTTGAGATCTTTTATTTCCGGCTTGGGAGCTGTGCAGGCCATTACATCGATTTTAAGTTTGCCATCTTCCTCGACATCGCCCAGGACCTCAAAATCAAAAAGAATATCTTTTTCATTAAAAGAAGATTTTTTTTGGTATGACCAATACACGGAGTTTGGAATTAGCCTGGGATTGACTTTCGGTATCCGGATCTGACGGGTTTCCACCTTGGCTGAAGGGATGTTAGACCAGATTTCAACGTTTCTTGAATGACCGCAAAAATTTGCCAGAATCGGCTTTAAAAAATGATGAAATTGAGAGCTTTCCCGGGAGATATCGGGATCAAAGGGAATTCTGGCAAACTCGAGCATTTTAAACTTGTTATCCGAGACGCGGTGAATCTTGATTATTTTCAGATCATCGTGTCCCAGATCCACCCCCACCGAAATTACTTTTCTAAATGTCAGCGGGATGCTTAATAGGTTTTTTCGTCGATGTCCGATGGCTCGCTGTGGTTCGCCATTCGAGGGGCTGTCTTCCGGTTCATTGTCGTCGCGTATCAGATCAAGTAGTCGTTCAGTTGATGATATTTCATCATATTTTGCCAAAATCGTTCTCCGCTCAGCTCAGACAATACCGGGAAGGTTATAATATAATCCAATAGATGCCCATCAAAAATTGCCGGGTACCTATACACCTAAGTTTAATTTACATAAACTGCCTGAAATGTCAAGAAATAACGCTTGCTGCCAACGAGTCATTGCCGGCTACATCGGGGAATATATGTTTAGATCAGCAACACCGCGTTATGTGTATGACGGCAATCATTTAATTTGAAATCTATTAGGAAAAGAATTAACTGAGTTCAGATTCTTGATAAAAATCATCAACTTTTACAACTAATTACCCGGAATTCGAAAGCTGTTAATTCTCCCGGTTCAGTTGACAAACAAGGGGGTTTTTGGTATCAATATCAATATAACATTATGATTTTTATTAAAATTCAGAATGAAGACTCTGATTATATCGTGGCAATCTGCGGGGAATTAGATCCTAAAAGAAATAAAAAGTTTTAAAAGGAAGCTATCGGTGGTCTGGCATTCTTTACTGTTGTCAAACCGGATAAAAGCCGCTAAGATCACCCCGATTGGGCCATTCTTCATGTTAACTTGGAAATCAGACCTCCGCCATTTTATGACGAAATATTTAGCGGACCAATAAAATAGGCATTTACCATGAAACCCGTAATCATTGGTGTCAGTAAAAATATCCACCGAATAAAAGAACTGATCGGCCAGGTAGCGGATACCGGGTTGAATACCGTCGTCTACGGCGAAACCGGCGTCGGCAAAGAGCTGGTGGTCCAGAGTCTTTATCAGAAGTCCAATCGGGCCGGAAAACCTTTTGTCAAGGTCAACTGCGCTGCCTTGCCGGATACGCTTCTTGAAAGTGAAATGTTCGGCTATGAGCCAGGTGCCTTTACCGGCGCAGAACGCCGTAAACGGGGCAAATTCGAACAGGCAAACGGCGGTCTATTGTTTCTGGACGAAATCGGAGATATGTCGCTTTCGTTGCAGGCCAAGCTTCTGCATGTGCTGCAAGGGGGTGATTTCAGCCCTCTGGGTTCCGAGAAAAACGTCAAAATGGGTGCCTGGATTATTACCGCTACCAATCGTGAACTTGAAGACGACATGGTAAACGGCAAGTTCAGAGAAGACTTATATTACCGCTTAAGCACGATCAAAATACACATCGAACCCCTTCGAAACAGACCGGAAGACATCCCGTATCTCATCGATTATTACGTTAAAACCTACACCGCTCAGTTCGATGGCAAGCAACTGGTAACCCCGAGCAGGGAGACCATTGAAAAACTGACCGCTTACCACTGGCCGGGTAATGTCCGTGAACTGCAAAATGTTTTGAAACGTTTCATGATTTTGGGTAGCAGCCAAGACAATCTTGATGAGATGCTTATCGGAAACGGGGTCCGGCCACAAACAGACGGGTTGCCGCCATCTGCAGGCCGGTTTCTAGACTCCGCGGATTTATTGGATTTTGACAAAAATGACCCGCCGGACCTTTCTTCATTGTCTTTAAAAAAGATCAAGAAAAAAGCGATTGTCCGTGTTGAAAGAGAAATCATCTCCTATGTTCTCAAAAAAACCGGCTGGAACCGCAGCAAAGCGACCAAAATTTTAGACATCAGCTATAAAACTTTGCTTTACAAAATTAAAAATTTGGAGATTGAGCCTCCGAAAGGCACGAAGGGATAACCGATCAGTTTAGCTAAAAATATATATTGAATTCTTACCTCAACATTGATATGTCAGTAATTACTGCAATTCAAAAATGCTTAAAAGAAAGGTTTAATTGGATATGATGGAAGGAACTGTCAAATGGTACAGTGAGAAAAAAGGCTATGGTTTTATCGAAACCGAAAACGATGGGGATGTTTTTATGCACAGTCGCAGCATCAAGGATCATGGTTTTTTTTTGTTACAGAAATCCGACAAAGTCACATTTGAAATAAAAGAGACCCGTCACGGACGACAGGCAGCCAATGTCCGAATCGTAAAGTAATTAATTGGAATTAAGCTTAAAGATCTTGATTTATTTTAAAAAAGGTTTAAGATATCAAAATATTCATCTTTGATGATGTACCGGTTTCTTTCTTGGGAGGAAATTCCATTTGCCAAGGGGGCAATAACCTGAAGTTTGGAACCACGACATTTTTTTGAAAGGAGATTGTCACGATGGCTACTGGGACAGTGAAATGGTTCAGCGATCAAAAAGGATTTGGGTTCATCGAACAGGAAGATGGGCCGGATGTATTCGTTCATCACACAGGTATCAATTCGTCTGGATTTAAATCCCTTAATGAGGGTGACCGGGTTACATTTGATATAGAGCAAGGACAAAAAGGGCCTGCCGCCACAAATGTTACTGTAATTTAACACTTTCTTGAAAATAAGAAAGGCACTCCAGCTGATGCAGGTGAAGTGCCTTTTTTTGTTTCGAGCCGAAATCAGGTGTTACTGGGTAGTGGGTATTCGGTATTGGTGTTTATCGGAAATCGGCGTAAATTTTATATATCTTCGTATAGTGAAATATAAAATCGGAAAAAATTCCCCCTTGCCAGAAACTGATACCCAACCCGGACAAGCCGGAATTGAGTTTGACTCAATTGGGATATGAGTCTATTTGAGAGTAACTTTTCACGACCTCAGACTGAAACCCCGTAATGCAGCCTATCCGTTAGCTGCTCGGCAGCGGCAAAGGGATCAATTTTTCGATTCTTTAGGTCTTCAAGGATAATATGGTAGAAGGGTGAACCGCTGAGATTGTCAAATATTTTATCAGCGACCATCTCCATGACAAGTTTTTTAAAAAACTGAAATTCCCGCTTAAAGTTGTGTTCGTTAAACGTACAGCTGTCCACCAAAAATTGACGATGGCGCCGGAACGTATCCACAAGTTCAGGTATACCCTGGCTTTTTACGGCAATCGTTTTTAAAACAGGCGGGCGCCAGTCATCATCAGAGGTGGGTTTCCTTTCAAGCATTGACCACAGTTGATCGACCATATCGTCCGCCCCCGGTTTGTCCGCTTTGTTCACAATCAATACGTCTCCGATTTCAAGCAAACCGGCTTTCATGGCCTGGATTTCATCACCCATTCCCGGCGGACTGACAACGGCGGTGGTATGCGCAAATTGCGCAATTTCCACTTCATCCTGCCCTACCCCCACCGTTTCAATAATTATGACGTCATAACCCATGGCATCAAACACCAGTACCGTTTCTCGAGTGGTCCTGCTCAAACCTCCAAGATGACCTCGGGTGGCCATGGAGCGGATAAAAACCCCGTCATCTTCGGAATGACACCGCATCCGAATTCGATCGCCCAGCAGGGCGCCCCCTGAAATAGGACTGGAAGGGTCGATGGCCACCACGGCAACTTTCATGCTGCTTTGGCGAAATTCGCTGATGATGCAATTTACCAGGGTCGATTTGCCGGAACCCGGCGGGCCGGTAATACCCATAACATACGCATTGCCGGTATAGGGGTAAAGAAATGGGAGCATCTCCATCCCTTCCGGATCGCCCTCCTCCAGCAGACGAATTAAGCGGGCACCCGCCAGCTGTTCGCCACGGATAATCTTTTGTACCCTATCTTTCATAATATGGATATTATCCATTTTATATTTTATCGTCAACACGAATTCTATTATTAACCCAACACTCCAGTACTCTCTCCGAGCCGTAGGCAATACGAGCCCTCTACGAGCCGGAGGCCAGCACTTCTACACTTTAGATGTCGGCATAACACAAATTGCCACGGATATTCCAATAACCAACAGTCTTGATTAACACCAGAGGCTTAGGCGCAACCCAACGGGCCGGAGTCCAATTGGGGCGAAACCCGTACTTTTTCTAAAATCATACTAAAATCCTATTGGATAGAAGCCCGATTTATAAATCAGTACCCTCTATTTTTTTCTTGACTAAACAGCAATGTAGCTAATATATAGCTATAAAGTAAATTGGCGACCTTGAATTCGAGGTGGCCTTATTTAGATATAACATACTGATAATATTTTTAATTTTATACAAAAAGGAGAATAATATGGCTGATTTGAGCTGGTTGCCAAGAGAATCCGGAATCAAGAACCATTTTCTCTGGGATGAAGAGCATTTTTCAGATGAAGCCCCCGGCATCATGTACGAGAATAAGCCCATCCTCGACCCCAAGGGAAATCCAATCGATGATCTCTATTCCGCCTGGATTACATTGAATAACCCCAGACAGTACAATTCTTACACCACCGAAATGGTCAAAGGCGTTATCGCCGCTTTCCAGCGCGCCTCTGCAGACCCCTCGGTGGTAGCGGCCGTTTTCACCGCTGCAGGTGACAAGGCCTTTTGTACCGGTGGGAATACCAAGGAATATGCCGAATACTATTCCGGAAGACCCCAGGAATATGGTTCCTACATGGACCTGTTCAACGCCATGGTTGACGGTATTCTCAATTGTAAAAAACCCACTATCTGCCGGGTCAACGGCATGAGGGTTGCCGGGGGGCAGGAAATCGGGATGGCATGCGATACCGCTGTTTCAAGTGACCTGGCCATATTCGGCCAGGCGGGTCCGCGACACGGCTCCGCACCGGATGGAGGCAGTTCGGATTTTCTTCCCTGGATGCTGCCCCTGGAACTGGCCATGTGGAATTGCGTATCCTGTGAGATGTGGAGTGCTTATAAAATGAAACAGCTGGGACTCATTTCCAAATGTACACCGGTCATTAAAGATAACGGTAAATGGGTGCGCAACCCCGCCGTTATCACGGACAAATATATCGACGACGGTGAAATTGTTTACGGCGAATTTAAAGGTGGAGATGATGCCAAAAAAGCGCGGGAATATGTTAAAAATGCCAAAACGAATTTCGAGCTTCTGAATGCCGAAGTCAACAAAATTCTGTGGACCTATACCAACCTGTTCCCCGGGTGTCTCATCAAAAGCGTGGAAGGTATCCGGCTGAAAAAGAAATTTTTCTGGGATCAGGCCAAAACCATCAACCGCCACTGGCTGGCTGCGAATATGAATTCGGAAGCCTACCTCGGATTCAATGCCTTCAATACCAAAAAAATCACCGGCCAGAATGTGATTGATTTCATCGAATTTCGCCGGCGTCAGGCCAGAGGCGAGGCCTTTGACGTCGAGTTCATGGCAGCGGTGCTGGGGAAACCCAACCCGGACTATACGAAATTGACGAATGACGAATGATGAATGACGAATTGTGGATGTCGCTTCAGGCTTCGCCTTCGGCTACGACCCGACAGGTCGCTCAGTCATTTTTATGATCGTTTTTTTTTGACACCGAATCCAAACCATGGAGGACGATATGCTGCTGGAAGGAAAAAATGCGTTAGTCACCGGTGGGTCCCAGGGAATCGGGGCCGCCGCCGCCCTCGAACTGGCCCGCGAAGGGGCCAATATCTGCCTCACCTACCGCAAACACGAAGCCGAAGCAAAAAAATATGCGGAGCAAATTGAGAAAATGGGCCGCAAAGCCCTGGCGGTGCAGTGTGACATCGCCTCTTTTGCCGATGCCGAACGGGTGGTAAAATCCGCTCTGGAAGCATTCGGCAGTCTCGATATTCTGGTCAACAATGCCGGGATGAACTGGGACGGTGTGTCCTGGAAAATGTCCGAAGAACAATGGGATCGAGTACTGGAAGTCAACCTCAAGGGTTATTTCAATTTTACCCGCCAGGTCGCACCCCTTTTCAAAGACCAAAAATCCGGCAAAATCATCAACATTACGTCGATTAACGGACTGCGCGGAAAATTCGGCCAGACCAACTACTCCGCCTCCAAGGCCGGTATTATCGGGTTTACCAAGGCGCTGGCCAAGGAACTGGGGGCCTTCGGCGTAAATGTCAACGCCGTCGCCCCCGGTTTGATTGAAACCGCCATGTTGAAGAGATCCGAAGCCAGGGACAAGATTATTGATCTGGCCATGGGTGAAAGTGCCCTCAAACGGGTGGGACAGCCCGAAGACCTGGCAAATCTGGTGGCGTTTCTGGCATCCGATAAAGCCAGACATATTACGGGGGATGTGATCAAAATAGATGGCGGACAATACATATGATCAAATTCGAAATCCGAATATCGCCTGATCTTATAAAATGGGTCGAAACAAATATTAAATCCTAAATTCAAATGTCCAAAACGGGTTTTGAATTTCTGTCATTCGATTTTCGAATTTGTTTCGTATTTCGTATTTAGTGCTTCGGATTTGGGATTCATTATAAACAATAAGCTATTTTAAAGCAGATTTCTTATGAGGAGACTAAGTAATGGCGAAAGTAGCAATAATCGGTGTCGGTCAGAGTACGTTCGTTCGCTCATATCCCGGTTCAATCCGCGAGCTGGCATTCGAGGGGTTTAAGGAGGCCATGCAGGATGCTCAAATTGCGACCACAGATATTGGCGCCTCTATTATCTGTTCGGCCCCCGAGTACGACAAACAGCGATCGCCGGCAGGTGTGTTCGCCGAGTATCTCGGTCTCAACCCGCAACCCACATTCTATGTGGAAAGCCTTTGCTCATCAAGCAGCATGGGCGTAAGGCTGGCATACTCGCTGGTAAAAGCAGAGCTTCACGATGTCGTGGCCGTCATCGGGTTTCAGAAAATGTCGGAAATCTCATCTTCCGAATCCCAGGAACGCATGGGCCGGGGTGCCGACATCCAGTGGGAAAGCCCGTTCGGCACAATGATGCCGGCCTACTATGCCATGTATGCCCGCGGCCACATGGAAAAGTACGGCACCAGCCTGGATGACCTCGCCAGGATCCGGGTAAAGGCCGCTACCTACGGTCAATTAAATGACAAGGCCGTCTACCGCAAGCCGGTCACATTCGACATGTTTTCGGACCCTGAAAATCGCATGTCCGGACCGGTGGCCAGTCCGCTGCGGGTAGGCGACTGCTGTGCCAACGCCGACGGCAGCTCCTGCATCATTGTCGCCGGCGAGGAAAAGGCCAAAGCATTTTGTAAAAAGCCCGTTTGGATCATGGGCCTGGGGGCCGCCACGACCAGTGTGAATCTGGCCGGCAGAGATTTGTTTTCGGGGCTCACCGTGGCCCGGGAGGCCGGCAAACAGGCCTATGAGATGGCAGGTGTCACCGCCGGCGACATCGATGTCGCCGAAGTCCATGACTGCTTCACCATCGCGGAAATGATGGCCTACGAAGATCTTGGCTTCGCAGCCCCGGGGGAAGGCAAAGAACTGATTAAAAGCAAGGAAACTTATAAGGAAGGCAGCATCCCGGTGAATGTGGACGGCGGATTGCTGTCCAAAGGTCACCCCATCGGAGCCACCGGCGGATCCCAGATCAGGACCATCGTTCGGCAGCTCCGGGATGAAGCCGGAGACATCCAGGTGGACAATCCGCAAATCGGACTGGTCCATAACATCGGTGGCGTTGGACTGTACGGTAACGTCACTATACTAGGCCGATAAAAAATTTGAATGTCGAATGCTCTGTCTAATTTTATAAAAAATTATCTTGAAAGCATCGGCTTCCGAATCCAAGAAAAGGAAGAAAAAATATGAGTAAAGTCAAAGAGGTTGACGATCGGTTTAAAAAATTCGGTACGGTGAGTTTTACCTCGATAACAAAAACCAATGACTTCATCGACTATCTGGAAAGCGGCAAGGTCATGGGTACGCGCTGCAAGGAATGCGGTCTGATCTTTTTCCCGCCCAGGTCAGACTGCTACCAATGTCTGCCCGGTGATATGGAATGGTTTGAGGTGAGCGGCACAGGTAAATTAATCACATACAGCAAACTGGAATATGCGCCCGTCGGATTCCAGGATGACGTTCCCTACTGCATCGCTCTGCTGGACTACAGCGACTATAAGGTATTCGGCAGAATTGACCGTGACCTTGCGGAAAATGAAATAAAAGTAGGAATGGAGATGAAAACCGTAGCCAACACGCTGCCGAACGGGCAGTTGAATTATGTGTTTCAGAAACCCTGAACGGTGAACGCTGAACCTAAGAACCCTTATTACAAGGAAAAGAGCCATGTCCGAACTCAAGCATTTAAAATTTGAAAAGTCTGACGCCGTTGCACGGATTACACTTGACCGCCCCAAGTTCAACATGATGAATATTGAAATGATGAACGAACTCAACGGCCTGTTTGAGACCCTTAGGCAGGATGATGATCTGAAATGCATTGTCCTCTATGCTGAAGGCAAGCACTTTTGTACCGGGGTGGAAGTTGCTGATCACAAGCCGGATAAGGTGGATGACATGATGGCCGTCTTCAACCGTATTTTCGAGCTGACAGAGCAGATCGAAGTGCCCATCATTGCAGCCGTACAAGGGTATTGTCTTGGCGGCGGCATGGAACTGGCAATTGCCTGTGATGTAATCGTAGCCGCCAAAGGTGCTCAATTCGGGCAGCCGGAAATAAAGGTCGGTTTTTTTCCGCCATACGCCGCCATGCGTCTGCCGCAGCTTGTGGGACCCGCCAGAGCTATAGAAATCTGCACCACCGGCAAATTTTACAGCGCAGAAGAGGCCCAACTTATGGGGATGGTAGGCTATGTGGCCGAAGACGACCGGCTTGGCGAAACAACCGATAAGATCGTCAAAGAAATTCAGACCAGCAGCGCGCTCATCATCCGGTTGAACAAAAGAGCCGTCAGGCAGCATCTGGGGTTGGCTTTTAAACCGGCATTGGCGGGAGTCAGTGATCTATTCCTGAACACCCTGATGAAGACCGAAGATACCCAGGAAGGTATCGCAAGCTACGAGGAAAAACGGAAACCGGTGTGGAAGAACAGGTAGGAATGACGATTGACGAATGACGAATGACGAATTGCGGGTTACGCGCAACGGGTTGCGGGCAAAAAGGGCATAGCGCATGGTGCATATAGAAGAATTCGGAAGTCGGAAAAAGGCAAAGCCCATAGAGCCAGATAACAAGCTCACTAAAAAATCAGTCTTTTAAACGTTATGCGCACTACCCTATGCCCTATGCATTATCATTCCGAATTCCGCCTTCCCACTTCCGACTTCAATCTTCTGTTTTCTGGCCTCTGATAAAAGTTGCGGGTTAAGAAATGGTGACGATGAAAAGCTATAAGGGTTTAGAAATTTACAATTTATCATCAGAATGGAAATATTACAGTTCAACCCGGAACTCGCAACTCGAAACCCGTAACTCGTAACCCGCAACACGTAACTCGTAACCCGGAACTCGTAACCCAACCGCAACCCGTAACACGCAACTCGCAACACGTAACAGGAGAATATATGTCACAAATAAATAAAATCGGTGTCATTGGTGCGGGCAACATGGGAAGCGGTATCGCTCAGAAAATCGCCCAGGAAGGATTAAACGTCGTCGTCGTAGATATCAAGGACGAATATGTCGAACGCGGCCTCGAGATAATTAAACAACTGCTGGCCGAAGGTGTGGAACGCAACATTTTCAGCCCCGAACAGGTTGAAGAAATCCTCGGCCGCATCACGGGGACTACTGATTTTAATGCCGTGGCCGATGCGGACATTGTCATCGAGGCGGTTTTCGAAGACAAGCAGGTAAAATCGGATCTGTTCAAAAAACTCGACCGGCTTTGCTCGGAAAAAACCATTCTGGCCACCAACACGTCCAGTTTCTATGTCCACGAGTTCGCGGAACAGACATCCCGTCCGGACCGCTTTATCGGCCTGCATTATTTCTTTCACCCGGCAAAAAATCGTCTGCTGGAAGTCATTCCCCACGAAGCGACCAGCACGGATACCCTGGAAAAATCACTATTGGCCGCAAAACTGCACGGTAAGACCGCCATTGTCGTCAAAGATGCCCCCGGCTTTGCCGTAAACCGCTTCTTTGTTCCCTTCCTCAACGAGGCCGCTCGCATGCTGGAGGAAAACACGGCCAATATTCCTACCCTTGAAGCAGCCGCCAAACAGGCTTTTAAAATCGGTATGGGGCCGTTTGAACTCATGAATGTCACCGGTATCCCTATTGCCGTCCACGCTTCAACAACTCTGAGCAACGAACTCGGCCCGTTTTATGCCACCGCCGATATCCTCAAGGCCCAGATGGAAAAAAATGAAAATTGGGACCTGGCGGGCGACGTAGACGAATCCAAAATTGCGGCCGCGGTGGATCGCTTTTACGGCGTCTGTCTCGGGGTGGCGGCCTCGCTGGTAGATGAAGGGGGTTGCCTCCATGGAAGACACCGACCGGGGAGCCAAGATCGGACTGCGCTGGATTATGGGGCCGTTTGAACTCATGAACAAAATCGGTGTGGACAGGACCTATGCAGCGGTTGAGGCCATGACACAAAAATATTCGGATTTCAAGATGCCGCAGATACTGGCCCGGCAAAAAGAACTTGGCAAACCTTTTGACTTCAGGTTCATAGATCTTGAAATAAAAGACCATATCGCTATGATCACCCTCAACCGTCCGGAAGCGATGAATGCTCTCAACGAAACGGTGGTCGCTCAGCTGGACGAACGCTTTACCGAGGCTGAAAAAAATCCCGATGTCAGGGCCATTGTCTTCCGGGGTGCCGGCAAGGCATTCGTTGCCGGGGCCGACATCCGCTACTTCGTCAAAAAAATCAAAGCGGACCAGATCCAGGACATCATCGAGTTTACAAGAAAAGGGCACAAACTTTTTCTCAGAATCGAAAATTCTGCCAAACCCACCATTGCAATACTGGACGGCCTCTCTATGGGCGGCGGCAGCGAACTGGCGTTGGCCTGCCAGGCGATTATTGCCACCCCGGCGGGTTCCATGGGGTTTCCGGAAACCGGTATCGGTATTTATCCAGGTCTTGGCGGCATGCTGCGCACCGCCCGCATGGCCGGTCCGGAGCTTGCTAAATACTATGTGTTCACCGGAGCCACCATCAGCGCTCAGGATGCTCAAGAACTCGGTATTGTCACCGAACTCGTATCGCCGGCAGAAGTTGATGCCACCATCCAAAAGCTTGCATCTCAAGGAACGCCGGACAAATACCGGAAACGTGACATCCCGGATAAATTAAAACCCCTGGCAAAGATTTGTGACAATGAGAATGTGACCAGGCTGCTTGCCGGCAACCCGCCGGAAGGGGTTTCTGAAAAACTGGCAGTCCGCACAGCTAAAGTAATAGGCTTTAAAGCCCCGCTAGCCTTAAAAATGAGCAACGAAATTATCGACCGACAAGCCGATAAATCTATTGAAGAGGCCATGGAGATCGAGCTTGGACGCTTAAATGAGATTTTTTCTACGGCGGACGCCCTGGAAGGCCTGTCAAGCTTGGGTCGCAAACGACCTGAATATAAGGGGGCCTGATATCAATGACCCCCGAAGAAAAGCTGATCAAAGAAGGGTGGAAAAAACAGGCGACTTACGATGATCCGCGGCTTTCCGAAATGGTGGAGGCGTACCAAGAGATCGGTCTTGAAGTTCATCTGGAACCCTTTAATGCTGAAAATGAAAGCGGATGTACCGGCTGCATGCAGTTAGTGCCGGATCTGTTCAAAAGGATATACACCCGCAAGAAGTTTGAATGACGAGTGACGAGTGACGAAGTATGGAATCGCTTCGCTCTGTCTCTTTTAATAAGTAAAATGATAGAATACCAAAATTTCAGCTCATTTTAGTCATTTTAAATTTTAGTTCATTTATCATTTATAACCTTAAAATATAACAACTTCATCAATATCGACAACACATTGTAAACAAAGCGCCTACAAAGGAAAATACCATGCACAAATTGCTTACCGACAACCCAGGAGAAAAGATGCTGCTGCTGGGCAATGAAGCCATTGCCCGGGGTGCCATCGAAGCGGGTGTTGCTTTTACCAGCACCTACCCCGGAACCCCCTCTTCGGAAATTACAACCAACTTTTTCCAGATGGCTAAAGAATGTGATCTGTATTTCGAATACAGCACCAATGAAAAGGTTTCCATGGAAGTCGCGGCGGCCGCGGCCAATTGCGGTGTCCGCAGCATGTGCGTGATGAAGCACGTGGGCTTAAATGTGGCTTCGGATGTTCTCATGACCCTGGCATACATCGGTGTGAAAGGCGGAATGGTGATTCTGACGGCCGATGATCCCTTCATGTTTTCCAGCCAAAACGAACAGGACAACCGCTATTACGCCAAGCTGTCGGGGCTTCCCATGGTTGAGCCTTCATCGGTGGAAGAATCCAAAGAACTGGTTGCCTATGCATTTGATCTTTCAGAGAAACTCCAGGAACCGGTACTTTTTCGAACCACCACCCGAATTAATCACTCCACCGGTGTGGTGGCGCTCGGCAAAATCAGGCAACGCGTCACCAAAGGTGACTTTACCAAAGACCCCTTAAATCTGGTGCCCGTCCCTGCTGTTGCACGGAAGCTGCATGTTAAACTATTGAAAAACTATGACGCCGCCCGGCAGCTTGCCGAAAAATCCGAATACAATTTCATCACCGGTAGCGGAAACCTGGGTATCATCTGCAATGGTGTCAGTTATAACTATGTCAGTGATGCCGTGCAGGATTTGGGATATTGAAAATACGGTCAAGGTGCTTCGCATCGGATTTTCCCACCCACTGCCGGAATTATTAATTAAAGACTTCATTAAAGGCTGTGAAAAAGTACTGATCGTAGAGGAGGGTGAGCCCTATATGGAAGAGGCGGTTAAAGCCTTTGCCCAGGAAGAGGGGTTGACACTTCCCATCAATGGTAAAACCAAAGATTTATTTACGCGTCTTTATGAGTATAATCCGGCCCAGGTCAAGCAATGTATTGCCGGTTATTTCGATCGACCGTATACACCCCCGGAAGTTCCCGATCTTTCCGACGTTCCACCGGTTCCCCAGCGTCCACCCACGCTGTGCGCGGGATGTTCGCATCGGGCCACGTTTCATGAAATCAAAAAAGCCACCGAGGGGATGGAAACCATCTATCCAACGGACATCGGCTGCTACACTCTCGGGCTGCTGCCGCCGCTTTCGACGGCTGATTTTCTCCTGTGCATGGGTTCTTCGACCGGTACCCCCGGCGGCTTTTCCAAGGTGACCGACAAAAAAGTCATTTCTTTTATTGGCGATTCAACTTTTTTCCATTCGGGAATAGCCGGTCTGATCAACGCCGTCTTTAACAACCACAACTTTACCCTTGTTATCCTTGACAACGGCACCACCGCCATGACCGGCCACCAGCCTAATCCGGGAGTCGACATGACAAGGTTGAACATGGACAATTACGGCAGAATATCCATCGAAGCGGTGGTAAAGGCTATCGGGGTGGAACATGTGACGGTCATCAAACCTTTCAAGGTAAAGAAAAGTATTGGAGCGATCAAAGAGGCCATTGCCTACAAAGGAGTTTCGGTGATCATATCCGAGGAAATATGTGCCCTGTATGCCAATGCGCTTAAACTGCCCAAACACAAACCGTTCCACGTCAGCGAAAAATGTAAAAATCACAAAGATTGCATTAGTTCTCTGGCCTGCCCTGCTTTCTATATCTGGAATGATCGGGTAAAAATCGATGCAAACCTGTGCACAGGTTGTGCGGTCTGCGCTCAAATATGTCCTGAAAATGCAATATTGCCGGTGAAAGCAAAGGCATAAACGGGTTGCGGGTTGCGAGTTGCGGGTTACGGGTTGCGAGGTACGAGTTGCGAGTGCGAGTTGCGAGGTGAGGGTTACGAGGTACGGGTTGCGAGGTACGGGTTGCGTGTTACGAGGTCGGCGCAAAAGGGCATAGAGCAAAGGGCATAGCGCATGGAGCATAGCGTAGAGGACATAGAGCAAAATAAATTATTCATGCCGGACCCTTTGGAGGTCAAAATCGATAGGATACATTAATTTTAGGCATTTTAGTGCAATTTAGGCAATATCCTTATTTAAGCATTTTATCCATTTATTAAATACATTTATATAGGACTACATTATGGAAACAAAACGATTGGTTATTGTGGCGGTAGGGGGCCAGGGTAATCTTCTGGCATCCAGTGTGCTGGGAGAGGCTGCACTTCTATGCGGGATACCCTTGAACATGAGTGAAATTCACGGTATGGCGCAAAGAGGGGGAGTGGTTGAATCCGCCCTGGTGTTCGGTGATGCAAAAAGCACCATCATCTCCGACGGCGAGGCCGACATACTGGTGGGCTTTGAGCCTGCTGAAACGTTAAGGGCATTGAATAAATGCAACGCCAACACCGTAGTGATAACCAACCTCGCTCCGCTGATGCCGTATACGGTAAACATTGGCCAGGGCGTTTATCCGGATCTAAAAGAGCTGCAGGAGTTGATTCGCAATAAAACTGCCGGGTTGATTGCCTTTAACGCCGCAGCCCTCGCTGAAGAAGCCGGCAATAGTCTGTCGGTAAACATGGTTCTGCTGGGAGCCTTGATTCAGACGGGTGTTTTACCCCTATCCGTTGATGAGGTAAAGGAAGCCATGAAAACAAAAACCAAAAAGGCGTTCCTGGATTCTAATCTTAAAGCCTTTGATCTTGGATTCTCAGCTGCAGGGGCGGTTTGACATGGGGAGGTAAAAAATGAATGACAAAAGCGATTTTAATCCCCAATCATTTGCAGTGATCGGCGCCGGACCGGTTGGATGCATCGTGGCTGCTTTCCTGGCCAAAGGCGGTTATGAGGTCACCCTTTGTGACGTGGTCCCCGACCTGTTAAAACCGGCATTGGATCCCGGTATCATTATCGAAGGTGCGGAAGACATCCGGCAGAAGGTTGCCAAGACCTGCACGACCATAGATGAGCTCGCGGAGCATGACCCGGATGTGATTTTCATTACCGTCAAAGCCAATGCATTGCCGCTGATCGCTTCCGCCATCGAAGGTTTTTACCATGACGGGATGTATATCGTCAGCTGGCAAAACGGCATTGATACGGAATTGGAACTGGCTAAAATCCTGGGTAAGGGCCCCGTCATGCGGGCGGTGGTTAATTATGGCTGCGGACTTGTGGGTCCGGCTCACGTTCACATCCCGTTTCATCATCCCCCCCATTACATCCAGGAGCTTGATCCCGCTTCAAGCCGGGAGGCGATGGCAATTGCGGAAGCCCTTGGAAAATGCGGCTTGGACACCGATCACACCGATCAGATTATTTCTATGGTCTGGCGCAAGACGGTCATGAATGCTTCGATGAATCCGGTTTGTGCCATGACCGGGCTGACCATGTCGCGGGCCATGAATGACCCTATTGTTTACCAGATTGTTGATGCCCTGGTTAAAGAATGCTTAAAAGTGTCCCGGGCCAATGAAATAAATCTTGGGTGGGACTATTATTCCCAGGCAATGGAATATATGCGAAATGCGGGCGATCACAAACCTTCCATGCTCATGGATATCGAAGCCCATCGCCGGACAGAAATCGACTTCATGAACGGTAAATTTGTAGAATACGGCAAGCGGGCCGGCATTGAAACACCATTTAATCAAACCCTGTGGGCACTGGTGAAGGGGCTGGAGTCGAAGTAGGATACATCTTGGGCGTTATTCGTTATTGGTTATTGGTTAATAGTTTCAGAGGAATAAAATCCGTTCTTATATTGTATCTATAACAGAATTATAAAATGGAGGAACCATCATTCTCTAATAACAAATAACAAATAACGTCTAAATGAGCTTTTTCCCCTTATTGAGACCAGAATCTGAATTCTGTGAAGCTATGAGTAAACATCCCATATATGTTGGTGCCGATGTCGGGGCTTCGAGAACCAAAGTGGCCGTCCTCGATACCGACAAAAATCTGATCGGCCATGACGTGAGAAAGTCCGGCACTGATTTTACGGCCACTGTCCTGAAGTGTCTGGCTGTCTCCCTGGAAATGGCCGGAGTCAGGGAAGCTGATATAGTCAATGCCGTATCCACCGGATACGGTCGTAAGAATGTCCCCTATTCCACAGACACCAAGACCGAAATCGGCTGTCATGCGCGCGGCTGTTATCTGTATTTCCCACAAGCCATTACCATCATTGATATCGGGGGACAGGATAACAAAGTCATCAAGCTCGACAAGACCGGCCGGCGCACCAACTTCAAAATGAACCGCAAGTGTGCGGCCGGTACCGGAGCTTTCCTGGAAGAGATGGCTGCCCGCCTGGATATACCCCTTGAGGAAATGGATGGACTGGCCTCCCAGTCTGAAAACATGGTCAAACTGGGAAGCTTCTGTACTGTTTTTTCAGCCACAGAGGTACTGGAAAACATTCGAAATGGGAAAAAAATTAATGACATAGTGAAAGGTGTCTTTTTCTCGGTCATCAGAAGAGTCGTGGAAATGGATTCCATGACCGAAGCGGTAGTTATGACCGGCGGTGTCGTGGCCCACAACCCATACCTGGTTAAAATGGCCGAGGAAATGATCAGCCGAAATATAATGGTTCCGGCACACCCGCAGTTTACCGGCGCCATCGGGGCCGCGCTCTACGCTATGGATGCAAATAAATGATGCTGGTTACTGGTTACTGGTCGCTGGGTTGAAGCAAGCATGGAGCGAAGAGAAGATGAAGGGGAAGGGGATAAACGCGTCATATACTCTTTCCGGAGACGTCGCCTTCGCGGGCCTTACCGATAAACTGTAGGTTGGGTTAGTCATCAGAAGAGTCGTGGAAATGGATTC
>PVMK01124691.1_pt1 | contig 37894 bp, 31 predicted proteins | sample 1853481 | NCBI WGS metagenome assembly PVMK01 (sample SAMN08533507, study PRJNA380276) | Marine sediment metagenome, whole genome shotgun sequencing project.
AAATGAAGACGTACGGCCACTAACTCGGAGGTCTTTGATTCGCGCCAGCGTGTTGAGCAGATATTCAGATAGGCCATCGGCAAAATATTCCTGGTCTTTGGCGGGGCTAAGGGCCACGAATGGGAGGACCGCGATCGACTTTACGTCTTCAATCACAAGGGTTCGTTGGCGGTCTGGTGAGTTGGACCAATACCAGGCTAGGGCGACGGTAACAAATATGACACCTGCGCCTACAAAAAGTGCATTTTTGGACGGGCGCCATCCCTCGGTGCCGACCGATGCCGGTGGCTGCCCCTGTGCAGGGTCGTGGACGGTTTCATTACCGATCGGAGCGACCGCCGGTAGGAGACGAAAGCCCTTTTTCGGGATGGTCTCGATGTACTTCGCATCGTGCGCCGTGTCCCCGAAGGCCTTGCGCAGCTCGACGATACACTGGGTGAGTGCATCATCAGACACGATCGCGCCCGGCCAGACGGCATCGAACAGGGTATCCCGGGAAACAACTTCACCGCCCGTTAGCGCCAGGCACTCAAGTACGGCCATGGCCTTGGGTTTCAGATGCACGGTCTCATTGCCGCGCTCGATAATCGATCGCTGCGGCCGTATGATCCAGTCCTCCAGGCGAAAAGTGTTCTGCATATTCTTTTCCGGCCCCCCTTGTTGATATCCATTCTAGCAGGTTGTGTGGAGAGTCCAGGGTGCTGTGGGAGCTGATAAGGGACCAATTTACTAAATTTTGCTGACGAAGGGCACCGTATCTGCTTAGCGTGAATGCTCCGTCCCGGGTGCCGGGTCGCTGTAAACAGGCGTAGGGTGTAAAATTCATCAAGAGCGGAATAAAGTAAGAATGGAAAGTGGTTCCCCGGAATGTGGATTTATAACCACGAGCGGAGCCCGGAGGATATCCAGATGTGTGATGGGTGGCTGAAGCAGCAGAGGTTACACCTTGGTGAAAGGGAGGATGACCCCTTGCCATGGCAGAGTTCGCGCGCATTTTCGTTTCAGCGGAAATTAGCGATTTCCCTGTTACTCTGTCTGGGTCTGGCCAGCGAATCAATCCTCGCCCAAGTCCTTGAGGAAATCGTCGTAACGGCACAGCGTCGTGAGCAGAATTTGCAGGATGTCCCGGTCAGCGTGACCGTATTTGACGGATCGGTGGTAGAAAAGGCGGTTCTGCGGGGCGCGATTGATTATCTGGCATTGACGCCCAATGTTAGTTTTACCGAGGATGGCCAGGCCGGTAGCCGTGGCCTGGGAATTGCGATTCGCGGCATCAATAACCTGGTCTCGGGCGAGAATGCCGTCATCAACTCGGTCGGCATCTATCTCGACGAATTCAGTGTTGCGTCGATACCGAGCCAGGTCGCCAATCCATTCATCCCGGACATGGAGCGTATCGAGATACTGCGCGGCCCGCAGGGGACATTCTTCGGCCGAAATGCACTTGGCGGCGCCATCAACCTGACGTCGAAAAACCCCACCGATGAGCTTGGCGGGAGAATCCTTATCGGCGGTGAAACCTACGAGAACGCCGGTGAGCAATTCAACCTTACGGGGATTGTGAACGTTCCCATATCCGAGAATTTCAAGGTTCGCGGTGTGGCGTACTACGAGGACAGCACTGGCAGGGTTCGCAATATTTGTGCGGCCGGGAAGAGCGCCAGTGAGTGTCCGATTGCGGCCGCCAATCTGTTCGTGCCCAACGGGGCCCCAAACAGCGGTAACGATTACTTTATGGGTCGTCTCAAGGCAACCTGGGATATCGGTGATCGAACCACGGCCGGCCTGACCCTGATCTATGCCGACGAGGACCAGGGCCACGATGACAATGTCCCATCGGGTATTCTTGACCTCGATACCGTCAACACCTTCGGTGTTCAGGTTGCATCCGATCCGGGTACCGGGTTCTGGCCGGACAATCGAAATCTGCTGAATCATGATCGCCCGGAACAGACCAGCCTCAAGACGCGCCTGGCGATACTTAATGTACGGCACCAGTTCAGTGACAACCTGGCGCTGAAGTGGATTACCGGGGTACTGGATGCCGACCTCGCGCGCCTGTTTGATAATGACCTTGTTGGCGGTGCCGACATCGTATTCCGGGACAATTTCTACCAGGGTAATTCATGGAGTTCCGAGCTGCGCCTGGAGGGGAGCACCTCAAGACTGGACTGGATCGCCGGGGTGCTTTACGCCGACGATGAGCAGACCCAGGAGAATCTCGTTTCTGTTGGAGTCGGGCCCGCATTGGGGCATGACCTGGATCCGCCGAACGGGGTATTCGTCCTGCCCGGGTGGCCGGAGGGCCTTGGCCTGGCTCTGAATGAGAAGAGCTACGTGGTTGAAAGTGCCGCCGTATTTGCCGATCTTACCTTTCACGTGACAGACAGGCTGGATCTTATCGCCGGAGGACGGTATACACGCGACAATGTAAAGGATGAACTCGTGGATAACGCTTTTCGCCCAACCTGTTGCTTCCCGTTTTCTCCCGGGTTTCCGGGTCCACCGACGGATGCTTTCTGGGCCAGCTTCGTCAACTTCGAGAACCCGGAGGCAAAGGGAGATGAGACCTTCAAAAATTTTTCACCGAGGTTCGGCGTAAGGTATGCCATCTCGGATGATGTCGGCGTTTACGCACTTGTCTCCCGGGGGTACAAGGCCGGCGGAACCCGCCTCGGTAATTCCCCCGAAATCGGTGCCCCTGCTTATGTTGCACCGTTTGACGAAGAGACCATGTGGAACTATGAGCTGGGTTTGAAATCCGAGTGGTTCGACCGCCGTATGCGGCTGAACGGCGCCATCTTCTACCTGGACTGGGAAGGCATGCAGTTTGAGACGTTCAGGGCCCTCCGTCCGGGACCGCTTGCGCCGGTAGTGCCGAAGACAATAAACCTGAAGAGTGCCGAGGCAGTCGGTGGCGAGCTTGAATTACTGGCGGTGCCGGCCGAAAACCTCACCATCAGCGCAGGCCTCGGCTACCAGGAAACGGAGATTAACCACGATGAATTCGTCACTCTGGATGGCGGCTACCAGGTCAACTTGCAGGGTCTTGATTTTCCCAAGGCGCCGAAGTTGACCCTGAATGCGACCGGAGAATATCGGTGGCCGGTCGGGGATAACGAAGGCTGGGTTCGACTGGAGTGGATACATCGCGACGGCCAGTACTCGGATATCGAGGCGTTGACCAACCAGCAAACCCTCGGCCCGGCGCCGGATACCGGCTTCAGCCGACCGGTAGGCCCGAACGAATTTCCCTACAAGACGCCGGATTACGATGTATTGAACCTGCGCGTCGGGTTTGATACGCCGACCTGGAACCTGATCTTCTACGTCCAAAACCTGACGGACGAGAAATACTACACCGGCACCCAGGAGAATTTCGGCATAAGCGGTATTCGGTTGCGTCCGCATCCCAGGGTGGTTGGCGCGACGATGGGTTACCGGTTCGGCGGTGAATAAAAACTAACCTGCTCCATTGGCGCCCACATCTATCTGAACGTCATCCTATTTCGTGTCTCAAAGAGGAAACGATTCCAAAGCAGAGCATCTGCACTTCGTGGTTTATTTATTCTCTCTGAGTGCAGTGTGCCGGGCAAGTACTTCAAAATCAGCGTCCTTGTGCAGGATAGCAATATCGTTTCTGATAGCAACGGCAGCAATAAGGCAATCGATCAGTTTTCTGACGGTTTCTCCATTTGCACGACACTGGCGGTAGAGAGCTGTTGCCTGGTCATAGTCGATTGGACTTGTGTGAAGAACTGAACCTCGTGCCAACAATCGTTTTAGCTGGATCAGGTGTTGCTCGTTTCGTGCACCCGCCAGGACCTCCATACGTATTGGGTCGGCGACCGCAAAATCATGTGCGAGCATCTCCTCAACACGGTCGCAGATTGGTGAATCGGTGTCCCGAAGAAATTCAATCCATGCCGATGTATCGACAAGTATCATGCAAATCTGTTGGTCCTCATCTCATCGAGATTGCCATCCCAACCGGATCCGCGCAGACTCCTTGCTTTATTGAGGTCAAAAGGTTCTGAGGCCAGAGATTGAAGGGCAAAGTTGACCGCTTCGCGTTTAGTAGCAAATTGATACCTTTGCATCACCGCTGCGCAGGCTTTGTCGTCGATATCTATATTTGTGCGTGACATACACCAAAGATACACCAATGCTTAATCTGGGTCAATTCACGGCGAACCTGATCTTCTACGTTCATAAGGTACCTTGAGGAAATGAAATGAAAACGATGCCAGATCACAACAGGATTTCCATGCCCGTAAGACTGCTTGCTGGTATGTTCCTGGCAAATATAGTCGTTTCGATCAGCGATGATTTGTCCGCCCAGGAAGAGAATTCCACTCAAGTTGTCTCCGCCCAGTATCTGCCCGGTTCAGAGCCCATTCGGCCGGACGAGATGCGGGTTTTGTCTCTCGGTACCGGTATGCCTGGTTTCTCCAAGGGACAGGCCGCGGCCTCGTTTCTCGTACAACTCGGAAACGGAGAGAATTTTATCTTCGACATGGGCACCAACGCGATGGGCAACCTGGTTGCCCTGAATGTCCCGTGGAACACGGTGGACAAAGTGTTTCTCGGGCATCTGCATTTCGACCACATGGGTGATCTCTCGGCGTTGCTGATTGTTGGTGTATCACACGGACGGAACATTCCCTTGAGAATCTGGGGGCCGAGCGGCAAGACACCGGAACTCGGCACCCGCTATGCCGTGGACCGCCTGCTCGAGGCATACAGCTGGGAATTTGCGTCAAAGATCGGCCGTGTGCCATCGCTCGGCTACCAGGCCATCGTCACGGAATTTGATTACTCGAAAGTGCAGACGGTTTACGACGAAAACGGGGTCACGATAAGGTCCTGGCCGGCCATTCACACCATAGATGGTCCGGTCAGTTTCAGCCTCGAGTGGAATGGACTGAAATTTGTATATTCCAGCGACACCTATCCCAACCGGTGGTTCCAGGAGAACGCCAACAATGCCGATATCCTGATACACGAAGCGTTTCCTACCGTGGGCCAGTTGGTCACTTACAACCGTATGCAGCCGGAGTCGGCCTGGCCGGTGGGAACGAAGGTGCACACTCAACCGGCGGCGGCCGGCAAGGTGTTCAGCTCGACCAGGCCGCGTATGGCAGTGGCCTATCACTTTATCAACGAGGTGCGCACCTACGACGATATCCTGGCGGAGATCAGGACGACGTATGATGGGCCGCTGACCCTGGCGCGTGACTTGCTGGTTTGGAACGTGAATGCCGACGCCGTATCGGTACGTGAGGTCATCCCTGCCACGGTCAGTTGGCCGAGCGCCAGCAAGAATGACAACGCGATCATCGAGCTGGAAAAGCGCATGTTCGCATCCGACTGGCTAGAGGCAGGACGCCTGGATATGTCCGACGTGGACAAGGCAGCTTTTAGCCGGCTAAGCCCCGAGGTGCAGGAACGGATCAGGGCGAGCTTTCCGGAGGTTGACTAAAACCGTTCGGGTAACTAATTACACTCAAAATCGAGATCATCGACCGGACGGCAGTGCTGCCCCCATCCGAACTCTCGCCAGTATTCAACCAGCCCGATATGCCGAACATATTCTTTGAATCCCGGGAGTTGCCGAGCCCCCGAGAGTAGCGGTCCCCATGCAAATGAGGGATTGTTTACCTTGCGAAGTGCGCTCAATGCCAGGTGATAATCACCATGATAGGCAGCCCAGATGACGATCGATCCGAGTTGTTCCGGGCTGGCGCCTTCTTCGAAGGTGCTATGCAGCCAGTCGAGGGCTGCCGCCCTGTCATCAATCCTTTCTGCCATCGGTTCGATTATGGCGAGCCCGGGGGAATGGTATTCCTGCGCGATGCTGATCCACTTTGCCAGCAGTTCTCTATCGCCCGTCAACTGCGCTAAATATACACCCGTGTAACTGATCACGGACAGGTAGTCCCCGATGGCCCGTGCACGTTCCAATTGCAGGAGGGCCTCGTCGATTCGTCCGTTGTCGGCATAAAAAACCGCCAGATACCAGGCAGTAATTCCAGACAGGGGTTCCAGGCGACTCGCGCGCTCCATGCTTCGAATCGCCTCGTTACCTCGATCGACATCGTTTAGAAATCCCCCATAGGTAGCTATCCCGGACACCTCGGTAGTTTCCTCAAGCCCGGCATCCTGATCGAGCATGCCTTGAACATCCTGCCACTGCATCAAGTGCGTTAGCCTGAATGCCATGGTGTTCCGAATGATTGGGGAGTCGGGTGCGAGGTTATACGCGGTTGTCAGGGCAGCTTCGGACTTTGTCTCCCACTCCGGGGACATCTCGTCCTCGGCAACGAATCTTGCGGTTGTATACAGGTCCGCCAGCCGTTCCCACGCGAGGGCATAGCCGGGGTCCAGCTCTGTCGCACGCTTGAAGTGCTCCAGTGCCGCCAGCACCGAGTCCCGCGTGAACTGCCGATAGAGCGACTGCCCGACCAGATACTCATTGTACGCCTCGACATTGGCTGTGCTACCTTCCAGGCGACCAAGCTCACCGACACGGAGCGTAATACTGAGTGCCGTTGCAACCGCCTCTGCGATCTCGTCCTGGACGAGAAAAATGTCATTAACGTCCCTGTCATAGGTCTCGGACCAGAGCTGGTATCCATTCAGCGTATCGATCAATTGGGCGGTAATCCGCAGGCGATTATTATTCCTGCGCACGCTGCCCTCAAGGACATGGCCAACGTTGAGCTTGTCGCGGATTTCCTCAAGATCTGTATCCCGGTCCTTGAAGTAGAACGAAGAGGTCCGCCCGGTCACCATCAGTCCAGCGAGCCGTGCCAGCCGGTTGAGCAGTTCCTCCGCAAGCCCATCGGCAATATATCCCTGGTCCTGGTTTGAACTTAGATCGACAAAGGGCAACACCGCCAGCGTCTGGGTGTCCTCGATGATCAAGGTCCGGTTTCGATCGGGTGCGGTGCCTGCCTGGAACCAGTAAAGAAGAACACCGACCACGACAGCACCCAATACGGGAATCAAAACTGCCGGTTTTTGCCAGGCTCGACGCGTAACCGGTACACCGGGTGAATGTACTGTCCTGTCCTCTTGCACGGGAAGTACCTGGGGTACCAGCCGAAACCCCATCTTGGGAATCGTTTCGATGAATTTCGCATCGCGAGCGGTATCACCGAATGCCTTGCGCAATTCAACAATACATTGGGTCAGCGTGTCGTCAGTTACGACGGCGCCGGGCCATACCGATTCAAACAGGTCGTCGCGGGACACGACCTCACCTCTCGCGGCGGCAAGGCATTCCAGGACCGCCATGGACTTGGGCTTAAGATGAATGGAATCGTCGCCACGTTCGATTCGCGATCGCTGCGGTCGGACTACCCAGTCTTTCAGACGAAAGTCTCTCTGTTCCACTTGTATCCATTGAAGAACTCCAGACCTCCGGATATTAACAGCTTTGCTGGTAGATGAAGTGTTGCCCCATAATCCCATGCGTCAATGGGTGCTCAGTGTCCCATTCCCGCTCCGGTTTCTGTTTGCCAGCTAACCAACGTAATATGGCTGGCACAACAACAGACCACCACAATATACCCGATGATCTGTATGCCGATAAACGTAACTGTGACAGAGAGGAATACTCCGTGAATTCGATTTGCCGCTTATTAATACTGGCGCCGGCAATACTGCCCGCCCTGTCGGCCGCCGACGAACCTGAACCCATCATCGACGTCCATTTTCACACCTATACCGGCAAGATATTTTCACAGCGCCGTGATGGGGGCAACCTGGTAGATCTCGGTGACGTCACCCTGGATGAGGCACTCAGGAACGGTGTCGAGGTGGTACGAAAATACAATATTCTCGCGATCACCAGCGGACCGACACCGGAATTGGTCGACCAATGGGTTGCCGCAGATCCCGAGCACTTCGTGCCTGCCTTGCAAATCGGCAATGCACGACTGGACAGGACCTACCTCAACATGATTCGCGACCGGGCCAGCAATGGGAAACTGCGCGTGCTCGGTGAGATCGCTTTTCAGTATGAAGGAATTTCTCCCGATGATGCGGTGTATGACATCTATTTCAGCCTGGCGAATGAACTGGATATCCCTGTGGCCATCCATCTTGGTCCCGGGCCGATCACCGTGTTTGATGTGCGTCCAGGCTACCGAATCGCAGCGGGTGACCCTATCCTGTTGGAATCTGTCCTGCAGCGTTACCCTGATTTGCGGATTTACGTAATGCATGCTGGCTGGCCATTTCTGGATAATATGATGGCTATTCTGTACAGCTATCCTAATGTCTACGTCGACCTGAGCGACATCGCAACATCACACGAAGAGACTGAGTACTATCGATATTTGCGAATCCTGGTGGAATCCGGTTTCGGCGATCGCATCATGTTCGGATCTGACCCTTACGAAAATGCCATTGCAGAGATGGTCGCTACGGCAATAGAGAGAATAAATTCAGCGGACTTTCTGTCTGAGCAGCAAAAAAGGGACATCCTCTATAACAATGCCGCGCATTTTTTTCGCATAGAGGAATGGGCCAAATAAAATTAATCCGCCAGGTAGAAGTATCCCACGCGGTTTGCCGGCGGCGCGCCAAACCAGAGCCTGCCCTTTGAATCCTTGTTAAACATCCTCATGGTGATATCCACATAGGGTACGGGGTAGATAACCACCTCTCCGGTGGCTGGATTGACTCGGCCCAGTTCGCTCTGTGCCCAGGAGTAGTACCAGACATGGTCTTCATCATCGATGCCGAGGGCATCCGGCATCGGCATCTCGCCCGGTAGCGGAAATATCCGGATTTCTCCGGTGACCGGATCCCTGCTGAATACATTTCCGGTACTCCACTCGCCATACCATGCAAGGCCACCCGAATCGATGGCAATCTGCCGCGATCTGCCTTTAGGGGTCGGTGAATCCCACTCCACTGTCTCACCGGTCTCAATATCTATATGCCCGTACTGACTATAGTCTGTCCGCCCGAACCAGAGATCTGCATCGGCGCCAAGCTCAATCGTATAGCTTTTCCAGTCCAGCGGCGCCTCGCCGTAAAAGCTGAAAGCCTCTGTCTCGGGATCAAGCCGGACGATCTGGTTACCACCCGCAGCCCAGACATCGCCGCCGGAATCGAGCACCAGCCCGTGAGGGTACTGCCCTATAGTGAACGTACCGTTATTATCACCCGGCACAAAGGCCGTAAATGATTCGTTCACCGGTCTGAACCGACAGAGCCCGCTAATGCCGGTAGCGGTAACCCACACCGCTCCGTCAGGCGCCGGCACGGTTTCCTGCAGTGCAGCCCTCTGACGCGCCGGCACACGGAACTCCAGGAACTCGCCGGTAAAAGGGTCCAGCTTCGCAATCTGGTTTGCGGCCGATTGGGGTACCCACATCATGCCATCCTCGTCTTCCTGAGCGGACCAGGGAAGGCTGCGAATGGTCGGCATCGGATAGTCCACAAAGACTATGTTCAATGCCTCGTCGCTGATCTCGCGCCGATTAATGCCAGGAGAATCGGGAATCTCGGGATTGGGGCCAAATACGCTCGCGAGGTACGACGAGATTTTAGCCTGAACATCGTCGGTTACGTACCCCGTGTAGAAGCCGGTCTCAAAATGATAGGGAAACGAATTCACTACCCAGGTGATCGTCTCGCTCCAGGCAATGTCCGTTCGCGGATGCAGCGATTGCCAGCGGAACCCGTGACACTGGGCACATCCGCCAAGCGCCTCACTCTTGCCGGTTCGTTCTGGCAACAGCTTGCGGTACTGGACAAATGATAGCTCCGTCCATCCCGGTGGCCGGGGATCCAGCGTAAAATCGTGTGTCCGGTCCTCACCCGGATTCAATGACTCACCGTTGAGATCGAGCCGCACGCCAACTATTTCCTGTTTCGCCAGGTCATCGATCTGCCAGTCGATCAGTAACGCATACTTGCCTGCTGCCAGATCGTCGATCCGGTATTCTCCGGTGTTACTGGTCAGTACGGTTACACCCTTTCCCGTATCCAGGTTTCTCGCCTGCACGAAGATTGCTCTCTGTGGTTCTCCCGATGTATTGCGGACGACACCCTGGAACCTGCCCGTACCCGCATCCGTGCCAGGATTTCCCTGGGCAAGAACGATGCAAGGGACTATTAATAACGATAGAATCAGTGAGGCATCTGTCCTGTTCATAGTTGTAATATAACGCAAATGCCCCGGGAGGGAATTGAAATGCGACGATGGCAATACACTGCTGCGGCCCTTGCTGCATTGTCCCTGTCGACCGGGCTTCATTCCGCAGAACCCGGCGACGGTGAATCCTTCACCCGGCCAGTGTTTACCGTAACGACAGAGGAATCTTTTGATTCCGGCTCCATCGCTGCCTATACCGGCAATCACGAAGAAATCTACGACTTCATCGATTCGAATCTCGACCGGCATCTCGAATACATCCGCCGATGGGTCCGGCAGCCATCGATCAGCGCACAGAACGTTGGCATGCATGAGATGGCAACACTCTTTGTCGACGATTTGCGCGAATTGGGCTTCCAGGAAGCGGAGATTGTCCCCACCGATGGTCACCCCGGGGTATGGGGTTATTATGACGCCGGGGCGGACAAGACGCTTGCGCTCTACATGATGTACGACGTGCAACCGGTGAACAGGGATCAATGGCAAGTCGACCCCTTCGCCGCGACATTGGTCGACACCGAGCATGGCCTGGTATTGATGGCCCGGGGCGCACGCAACCAGAAAGGGCCGCAACGCGCTTTCCTCAATGCGGTCGAGGCAATACTGGCGGTCCATGACAGGCTGCCGGTCAACCTGATGATTACGGTCGATGGCGAAGAAGAAATTGGATCTGTCCACTTCTCACAGGTCATCGATAAATATGTGGACCGGCTCAAAGGTTCCGTCGGCGTGCTCTATCCATGGACCTCGCAGAATGGCGAGGGAAAGATCCAGATCATTCTTGGCTCCAAAGGGCTACTCTATTTTGAGCTGCAGGCGACCGGCAACGAGGTCCTCGGTGGTCCGCAGAATCAGGCGATCACAGCAGTTTCCGTGCGCTGGTGGATTCACCGGTCAATCACCTGGTGCAGGCCCTCGCATCCCTGACGAGTGTCGACGGTAACACCATCCTGGTCGAGAATTATTATGACGGGCTGCTGCCGCCGACACTGGATGAGCAGCGATTACTGAACGGCATGGTGGACGGCTGGCCCGAGGAAGAACTCAAAAAATCCCTCGCGGTTGATCGCTGGATCGACGGCCAGACAGGCATGACGGCTCTGCTTGATTATCTCTATATGCCGACGATGAATGTCAATGGTATTTGGGGCGGGTATACCGGTACCGGTTCGAAGACGATCCTGCCGCACCAGGCGACGGCCAAGATCGATTCACGGCTGCCGCCGGGTCTGCGACCTGATCGCGCGCTTGCGCTTATCAGGGCCCACCTGGATAAACATGGCTTCGAGGATATCGGGATACACCAGCTAAGCGGTTACCCGGCCGCATCGACACCGGTCACGGCGCCGATTATTCAAGCGGGGCTACGTGTGCTGAATAAATACGCCGACCCGCCGCTGGTGATGCCGCGCTCTGGTGGTAGCGCGCCGTTCGACCAATTTACCGATCGCCTTGGATTGCCGGTCGCCCTGATCGGCCTGGGCTTCGGTGATCAAATCCATGCACCGAACGAGTTTTTTGTCATCACGCCACCCCAGGGTTCGCCCGTGGCCGGCCTTGCCGAGATCGAAAAGGCTTACGTCGACCTGCTCTATGCGATAAGCGGGCAATAAGACAACGCTGGGCTACGGGTCAGTTTACTTTCTTTCTGGTATCCACCATTAACCTTTTTAGCACGCGAAAGCATCGCGCAAGGTACAAACCCGAAAGAAGCCTGGATTCCATCCGCCGAGTAGCGGGTTTTCCCTAGCCTTCGGTACTCCATTGAAGTTTTGAATGCGCAGGAGCTGGCTCACGCCGTTCGTGGCGTGCAAGTGCCTCAGCGGGTTTTTCCAATTCGTTCCACATCGCATAGGCGCTTTTTCGGTCCGCGATGAAGGGGTTCAATTCGGTGGGTGGCGGTAGCGTAGAGGCAGGATAAACGGCGATTTTCTGTAATTTGGCATTAATTTTCCGATTCGGGTTAATCTTCTCGTAGTTGACGCCCCTGGCCGGATAACAGACGTCATCGATGATTTCCAGGTCGAGCCACCATTTTTTGCTTGGCACCGGATTACCGTTGCCGAGTTTGTCATCCAGCCACGCAGCGAAGGGGGCCATGACTGGTTTTAACCACATTGCATGAACACCGAGCCAGCTTCCGATCTGAACGAGTAACGGTCCGTCAAGCGTTACATTCTTGTTCAATGGACATGTTTTTATGCATCGTCCACAGGCCGACCCCTTGTCGTTCATGAACCGATATCGGGTGCACCGTTCACTGTCCGGCTTCCAGGTTTCATAGCCATTAAACATGACCTTTTCACCGTAGGGGATCGCATTGACCGGACATTCGCGTGCGCACTTCAAGCAGCTATCACAGAATTTTTGCAATCCAAAATCTATCGGTTTATCTACCACTAACGGCAGATCGGTCGTCAGGATTACGGTCTTGAAACGAGGTCCGAGATAGGGGTTCAATGCCGATTCACCAATCCGGCTCTGCTCGGTCAGGCCAGCTAGCAGCGTCAGCGGTACTTGTACAACATCGCTGTCGACATTTGTCTGCGGTCTGGCGGCATGCCCCATTTGACGAATATGCGTCGCCATAACACCGGCGATCTCGCCACCACGCATATAGGAGCGCATGGACTGGCTGCCGGAGATCCAGTCATGGCCGCTGGCGCCGTCGAATGTCGACTGGCCCTGGTCGATCAACATGACGACCGCGTATTTGTTGTAGGGGTCGGTGCGGCTGCCGTCCTGGCGATGCGAGTACCATGCGTATTCCGGGATTTTACATATGCCGGTAACGGACGAGCCGAGGTAGTAAGACAAGGATTTGATCGCCTTGCTATTGGCCTCGGCATCTTCTGTGTTGGGCGCAATATCCGCTGCGACCTCCCCGTCTTGATGGGGGACCATGGCCCTGAGGATGCCCAGCACGCCTTGTGCCACAGGGTGTTTGTACGACCATCTCCAGCGCTCCTTGATCATCTTGTCGCCAAGATCGCCGAGCTCTGCGCGATAATAAAACAAGGCCCGTTGTGGTATACGCGGAACCTCCTCGTCAAATATAAGCGTGGTGGGTTTTTCCACCCGCTTGACGGTCTCCATCGGAAAGATACCGAGGTCGGAGCGACGACGGTTGCGTCGCCAGCGTTCAAGGCCGGAGACGACCCCTTTCTTGCCGAAGAAGTAACCGATGCCTTTTACACTTCGATGTATGTGTTTTAATGGTGTATCGATTGCCATTGCATAGTCGGTCGTCACGACCGCGAGGACAAACCTGCGACCGACAAAGGGATTGATCGGGGTCACGCCATCACGTGTGGTCAGACCGGCCAATACACCGAGCCGGTCCATGTCTACGTCGGTTTCGCCTAGCCAATGGGCACGGGCGCTGTAACCGAGCTGGGCGATGTAACCAGAGGTTATTGCAGCGATCTCCGCGGCCCGCACGGTCACGACCTCCTGCTCGACACCTTCCAGCCACTGGGCAGACAGGTTGTCGTCCTCGGGATACCGTCCAAATTCCACCAGCATCACAATGGCATGGCTATGCCCGGACACCTTCATGCCGTCGTACCATGCATTCTCCGGCATAGAGCAAATGCCAACGTGTGAGGTATCGAGAAAATATGCGCAACCCTTGATATCGATCGATCGTCGAGGCAGGTCATCCGGAACCGGCGCCTTCTGCCGGGCAGGTTCACGCTGGCGCAGCGGTGAGAATATATTCTTATATCTGGCGGCGGCCCTGGCCAACGACTTCGGTGAGGGTTTCCATGCCGCCGATGGTTGTTGCGCACGTTCTGTTTCTACGGAGATGATGTTCTCATCGCGAGACAAAGTTTCCAGTGGATAGAGGCCGAGGTGAGTAGGGCGTTTGTTATTTGTCAGTGTAAACATGGTGATCCCCCAATAAATTAGTCTGTAATTATTCGGTGCAGCAGGGCGAAGAGTTGTTTTTGCTCCCCAACGTCGAGAGGTGACAACGTTTTAGCCGTTGCCTGTTTTGACAGTGGCATGACGGATTCGACCAGGTCTTTGCCATTGTTAGTGAGTTTTAGAAGAAGAACTCTACGATACCTGGCATCGGTTTGAGATTCGACCAGGCCACGATCACGCAGTCGCCTTGCGACGCCGTGCATGTTGCCGGATTTGATGTCGAGAAGACGGCCAAGTTTATTCTGGGAAACCGGGCCAAATTCCCATAGTCTGACCAGGGTGGAATATTGAATTGGGGTCAGGTCGTATCCGACGAGAAAAGCGGACAGATTGGAGCAGGCATACTGATAAGCCTGCCGTAGTAGCGGTCCAATCTGATCATCAAGCCTGTAAGCCATAAAAACGTGGGCCCTTGATTACTAATGCTATTATTATAGCACTATAATAATCTGGATTTAACTGGCCGCAGGTTGTAGCCATAAATTACAGGTGATATCAGGCTTGATAACCAGGCGCGTGGTTTAGAATTCAAGCAAGCAATAGAAAGTGGGGCCTCGGCTGAGCCCGCTGTAGCCGAAGGCCCGGTCTCCTTCCACCCCGGTATCCATTGAAGAACTCCAGACCTTCGGGATTTTAATAGTTTTATGACTTGGGGACGGTGTGCGGGGGGAAGATTATGCGGGACGGCGGGGGATAAAAAAAGCGACCGGGCGGCCAACATTCGGCTGACTACCCGGTCGCGAGGAGTGTACTTGCTATTGGACGTTCCCGGTCAGCTCAATGCCCTCTACCGGCTGCGACTGGTTGGCCAGTTCGGTCTGTGCCCGGTCAAGGTTTCGCTGCGCGACATCCATACGGTCGTTGCCCTGGTTGGCGAGATCACTGGGGCACTCGTTCAGGCAGCCTGCTTTTTCAAAGTCAGAAACTGCCTGGGAGTAGTTACCCTGCAAGGCATTCAGGACGCCCCGGTTGTTGAAGGCCTCTCGGCTGCCATTGCCACGCTCAGCAGCGCGGTTGCAATAGTCCATGGCAGTCTCGAAGTCACGCTTCAGCGTGTGAGCAACGCAGAGGTTGGTCAGCACCGCACCCTTTGAATCATAAGGGGTGGAGCGGTAAGACCTTTCAAGTACGCGGATGCTCTTGTCCAGGTTGCCCGCCTCAAGGTCCCGCGTACCGTTCACCTCTTCGGCGGCGGTGCGCAGTTCCCAGCTCTCGGCGCTGGCGGTGGTGAGCCCAACTGTAAAGAGGGCAATAACTGCGATGATGCTGCTGCTGTATTTTGCTGTGATGTTAAGTGCTTTCATGATGTGTCTCCGTTGGTTTCGGTGTGCCGTAATTGGCGACGGATTGAAATTTACAGAGACGGGGCAGCGTTGGCCTGAGCAAAGCACGATTATGCTACGAGAAAAACCTGAGCAAAAGACGAATACTATTTAAAACAGTAACTTACAATGTTTTTCCCTTCGGTATATTGGTGATATGGAGCAGATAATTACGCCCGGAGTGGGATTTAACAGGGGAGTGTTGAGACTTATGCCCCGCTGTTTGGGGCAATCTGGACGGCCATATTTGGTTGGAAGCCGACTTTTTCGTGGGGAATTGTTATCGAACCGGCCCGGACTCATACCAGGCGAGGTTCTCACGCAGGGTTACAACGGTACCGATAATGATCGTGGTGGGGGCGTGCACCTCATTTTTCTCGACCAGTACGGGAAGGGTATCCAGGGTCCCGGTCAGTACCCGTTGATCCGTAGTGGTTCCGCGCTCAACCAGTGCAACAGGCATGTCCTTCGATACGCCGGCTTCAACCAGTTTCTTGCAGATTACAGGCAAACCGACCAGGCCCATGAAGACAACCACCGTTTGGTTAGGTCTTGCCATCTGCTGCCAGTCAAGATCAACACTGCCGTCTTTGAGGTGACCGGTCACGAACAGGCATGACTGCGCATGATCCCGATGTGTGAGCGGGATGCCGGCATAGGTGGAACAGCCGCTGGCCGCGGTAATCCCGGGTACGACCTGGAACGGTATACCGGCCTCGGCAAGTTCCCCGATCTCCTCTCCACCGCGACCAAACATAAAGGGGTCTCCTCCTTTCAGCCGCACCACACGGTTCCCCTTTTGTGCCAGCTCCACCAGTAGTTTGTTGATGTCAGGTTGTGACACGCTGTGCCCGGCCCGTCTCTTGCCCACGTATATCCGCTCGGCATCGCGACGACAGAGATCAAGTACGCCCTCACTGACGAGCCGGTCGTGCAGCACGACATCCGCTTGCTGCATCAATCTCAGGGCACGGAAGGTTAACAGGTCAGGATCACCGGGCCCGGCGCCGACCAGCCATACCTCGCCCGGTGTTTCTGTCAGGGTCTGCGGCAGCGCCGTGAGCGCCCGCTCCATTTCGGCATCGGCCTCGCGCGGTCGGCCCGAGAAGATCATCTCGGCGATCGGTCCGTGAACCACCCATTCCCAGAACTTTCGACGTGACTTCTCGTCGGGATAGTATTCCGGTAGCTTCGAGCGGTAGCTCTCCATCAATTCCGCCAGCTTGCCATAGCTTGCCGGAACGAGGGTCTCCAGCCGGGCGCGGAGCGTGCGTGCGAGAACCGGGGCGCTGCCGCCACTGGATATCGCGATGACCACGGGTGACCTGTCTACGATGGATGGCATAATAAAACTGCACAGCTCGGGCGCATCTGCTACGTTGACCTGGATACCCTGTTCCCGGGCAAGTTCAGAGATGTGCCGATTGACCGCCGCATCACTGGTCGCGGCGATGATCAGGGTATGACCTCCAATATCACTGTCTTCGATGGTTCGCTTGCTCACCTCAACTTTTTTCTCCAGCTTGCGCATGGATGCAGACAGCGTCGGTGCTATAACGCGCACCCGGGCCCCTGCCCTGATCAGTGCACGTGCCTTGCGTGCAGCCACGTCGCCCCCTCCCACGACGAGGCAGGGGAGGTTTTGGATGTCCATGAAAATCGGATAGTGGCGCATTTAGTGTGGTGTAACGAATAACCTGTGCATATCAATGTCTCTTACAAGTACGGGGGTGGTCACTATAGCCAAGCAAGGGGCGCTTTGGGAACCTCTTGCGGACAATTAAGTGTTCGTTGGATTCCTTCAGATTCGGGATGTGCCTGCGAGCCTCGTGTTGTTACACTAAACTATCAGTGGTCGCCGCATAACCAGGGAGAAGGCAAGTCGAGTGAATGACATATTCGACAAGATGAAGATCGACGATATGGTACGGGACGTCATAAAGCGCCTGGCCATCGGACCTCATCAGAGCAAGGATCTGTCCGTCGAGGAGGCCCGGGCAGTCACAAATGCAATACTCGACCAGGAAGTCGACCCGGTACAGGCCGGGGTATTCCTGATAGCACTGCGCATGAAGGGGGAAACCCTGGACGAGTTCCAGGGGGTGCTGCTTGCCTTGCGCGAACACGCGGTACGGGCAGAGGTCGACGTCAAACAGATGATCGATATTGCCGAACCCTTTGATGGCTACTCTCGACATTTTACAATCAGCCCGTTTATGCCTGCCGTATTTGCCGCATGTGGGCTGCCGGCCGTGATGAATGGGGTCGAGTCCGTTGGCCCCAAGTACGGCATAACTGCGTTACAGGTCCTGCGTCACTGCGATATCGACGTGATGCTATCCCCGGAGGAGGCCGCTCGTCGGGTTGAGGATGAATCTGTCAGTTGGGCATTCGTCGATCAGAATTCCAGCAATCCTGACCTGCACCGGCTGCGCAGCCTGCGACATTCGGTAGTAAAACGTACTGCGCTGACAACCCTTGAGCGTGTTGTGCACCCGTTGGAAGCGAAGGGACGTAATTTGCTTCTCCTCGGTTATGTACACCGCGCCTACCCGCCGATATATGCGGCCATGGCGACGGTGGCGGGCTTCGATGTGTCGATCCTGGTCAAAGGTATCGAAGGCGGCGTGATTCCCGCCCTGAACAAGCCCATTCGTTACCACATGACAGATGATACCGGGGCGTTAACCAAGATGCAGTTTTCGGCCCAGGCGCTGGGAGTTTCATCCGATGTGGCCGCCGAACCCAGCGACGAATCCCATGATCGGAAGACAGAGCTGGCCAAGTTTGCCGCCCGCGGAATTGCGGCATTGCACGGAGAGATTGGCCTGGCCCGGGATGGCCTGCGTGTCGCCGTGGGTCTGCCACTTTTCCGGCTTGGCATGGCGGACACAATGTCTGAGGCCGCTGATATGGTCAGCGATTGTCTGGACAACGGAGAGGCCTGGCGCCGATTCCAGAATGCAAAATCTTAACCGATTTCTAATGAACACCACAGTTTCTGAAATTGGAAATTGCGTAGCGGGTAGCACTCTGAAAGAATAGTCATGTGGGGAGCAGGCGGGTACAGTAGGAATGGCCCGGGGAGATAACAGGGAAATGACAGACAACGAACAAGTAAAATCGAGCAGTAAGTTTAATCCCCAGGACTACCTGGATGGGGTGATTAGCAGTGCGAGCCGTCTCAGTGCCTCGGATATACATATCCGCCTGGGTCGACCGGTTACTGTACGTGTCGATGGACGCGTCAGGCAGACTTCCGGTTCTCCCGAACTTACCGAGGAGGAACTGGAGAACCTGGTGCTGTCACTGATGAGTCCGACACAGAAGGAGTTGTACTTAAAGAACAACCAGGTCGATCTTGCCGCGAGCGATCGTGAAGGAAATCGAGTACGTGTGAATGTCTACAAGGCGATGGGGCAAATCTCGATGGTAATGAGATTGATCGCCAAGGACATACCGACCCCGGATGACCTGGGTCTGCCCGGGGAAGTGTCGCTTATTTCCGGTTATGAGCAGGGCCTGGTCATACTGTCCGGCGCAACCGGTTCAGGGAAGTCCACTACCATGGCTGCACTGTTAAACGAAATAAACAAGCATCGACAACGTCACATATTAACCATCGAGGATCCTGTCGAGTACCTGTTTACCGAAGACAAGTGCATGATTTCACATCGACAGGTCGGCATCGATGTCCCTGATTGTGCACTGGCAATGAAGGCCGCTCTGCGCGAGGACCCGGATGTGATCCTGCTGGGGGAGATGCGTGATCCGGAAAGTATTGACATCGCGCTGACCGCGGCAGAGACAGGACACCTGGTATTTTCTACCCTGCACGCGCCGACGGCAGCAGATGCGGTTACACGTATGGTTTCCACCTTTGAGGGGGAGGCTCAGTCCACGATACGCGCCAAGCTCGCACAAAACCTGCGCGCCATCGTAACCCAGAGACTGGTTCCGCGATACAAGGGAAGCGGTCGCGTGGCCGCCTGCGAAGTAATGACGGTGACAGCCCGTATCCGTGAGCTGATTCTCGATCCAATCCGTATCAAGGAAATCGCGGACCTCGTCAAGGCCGGCGAAATTGTCGAGGGGATGCTGCACTTCGATGAGCACCTGAAGATGCTTGTTGAGGAGGGTTCCATCAGCAGGGCGCATGCACTTCAGTATGCTACCAGCCCCACCGACCTCAGTCTGAAGCTGCAGGGGTTCGAGTAGCCGGACGCGGGAATATCTTAAACGCTTTCTTCTCCGGTCACTTCATTTCCGCCAATGAACACCTGCTCGATGCAGCCCTTGAAATTTTTGCCAATAAATGGAGTATTTTTCCCCATGCTGGTTATCTGTTCCAACTCAAGCGTCCATTTTTTCTTTGGGTCGATGATACACAGATCGGCCGTTGCACCAACCGACAGGTGACCGGCTTCGATGCCGAGGATGGAGGCGGGATTCGAGGTCAGGGATGCAATGGCTGTTACCAGGTCCAGGCGACCCTGGTCAACGAGATCCAGGGTGAGCGGTAACAGCGTCTCCAGTGCCGACATGCCGGGTTCCGATTCGCTGAAGGGCGTCAGCTTGGCCTCGGTTTCGTGAGGCTGGTGATCGGAGCAGATCGCCTGTACCGTGCCATTACCGACCGCTTTACACAAAGCGTCCCGGTCTGCTTCACTTCGCAGCGGCGGTTGCACATGGTAGTTGGTGTCAAATCCTTCCACATCGGCATCGGTCAGATGCAGGTAGTGCGCCGCAACGTCGGATGTGACCGGCAGTCCACGCTTACGTGCGGCGCCAATCATTTCGACCGCGCGCGCACTGGAAATATTGCAGAAATGGCTGCGTGCACCCGTCGTCTCGACCAGGGCCAGGTCACGAGCCACACCGACCACCTCCGCAGCAAGCGGTACAGCGGGTAGCCCAAGGCGTGTACTGACCGCACCTTCGTGTACTACCCCGTTACCCTGTAGCCACGAATCCTGCGGATAGAGAAATACGGTCAGGTCGAAGGTCGAGGCATACTGCATCGCACGACGCATAATCAGGGTACTCTCGATGGGGCGGGTGCCGTTGCTAACCCCAACGCACCCTGCTTCGGCGAGCGATCCCATGTCTGCAAGTGTTTCACCTGCCAGGTTTATCGTCAGTGCGCCCAGGGGATGAACAAAGGCGTTACCAAGCTGCCACGCCCGCTGCTGTATCATCTGCACCATCGCAGGAGTATCTATTACCGGGATCGTGTCCGGCGGGACGCATAACGTGGTAATACCCGCACGGGCCGCGGCCAGGGTCTCGGATGCCATGGTCGCCTTGTGTTCGAGACCCGGTTCACGCAAACGGGCGCGCAGGTCAATGAGCCCGGGGCACACGATCTTCCCCTTCGCTTCGATGCGTTTCTTTTCTTTGAACCATTCAGGCGGCTTGCCCAGGGCGACGATGAACCCGTCATGAATGAAGATGTCCTGAACGGCGTCAATGGAGTTGCCCGGATCAATCAAGCGACCTTTGCTGATGACCAGGGTCACTGGTTTCCTCCTGCCGCCTGCGCCGCACTTCCACCCATAACCAGGGACAGGACAGACATACGTATTGCTATCCCATTAGCGACCTGCGGCAGTATGACCGAGTGTATTCCGTCGGCAATCTCGGAGGAGATTTCCAGGCCACGGTTGATCGGTCCCGGGTGCATGACAATCGCGTCCGGCTTGGCAAACTTGTACTTCTCATCGGTGAGCCCGTAGAAATTGAAGTACTCCTGCTCACTGGCAATGAGCTGGCCCGTCATTCGCTCGCGCTGAAGCCTCAGCATGATGATGACATCAACGCCCTCCAGCCCTTCCCTCATGTCGGAGAAGGAAGTCACCCCCAGGCTTTCGACATCGGTAGGTAGCAGGGTATTCGGGCCGATGACCCGGACATCGCGGACCTTGAGCAGGCGAAATGCCTGTATCTGTGAGCGAGCCACCCTGGAGTGAAGAATATCTCCCACGATGGCCACGCTGAGCCCGCTGAAGTCCTTGTACCGCTGGCGTATCGTAAACATGTCCAGCATGGCTTGCGTCGGGTGGGCATGCCGGCCGTCGCCGGCGTTGATAACACGGACGTCGGGATCCAGGTGTTGTGCAACCAGGTAGGCGGCGCCTGCGTGAGTATCGCGGATCACGAACAGGTCAGCGTGCATGGCCTGCAGGTTGCGAGCAGTATCAAGCAGAGTTTCACCTTTGCTGGTCGAGAGACGTTGTGCGCTGAGATTGATTACATCTGCCGACAGGCGCTTGGCAGCAATTTCGAATGTAGTGCGTGTTCGTGTGCTGGGCTCGAAAAAGAGGTTTACCACTGTTTTGCCACGAAGGAGGGGGGCTTTCTTGATCTCACGCTTGCCGAAATCTATGAATTTTTCGGCGGTATCCATTATCTGCGTCAAGATCTCGCGATTGAGACCATCAATGGTCAGAAAGTGACGCAGTGTTCCGTCTTTATTTAGTTGAATTTCCGAGTCATTCAATCGGTCTTCCTCATTATCGCCAGATCCAGGGGATCCGGTCCCGACAATTTTACCTGTTCGTCTTCGTCAAGGCGAAGGTTGATACCAACAATGTCCGGCTGTACCGGCAGTTCTCGCCCGTCCCGCTCGACCAGGGCGACCAGCGTAATTTTCTGAGGGCGGCCATAATCAAACAACTCGTTCATGGCAGCACGTATGGTCCGGCCAGTATAGATAACATCGTCTACCAGCACGACATGCCGGCCTTCAAGCGTAACGGGGAGGTCTGACACACCCACACTTGGCTGGAGTCCGATTCGATGAAAATCGTCCCGGTAGAAGCTTATATCAAGGGTTCCGAGAGGTTCTTTGAGCTGCAGCGACCGGTGTAAGCTTTGGGCGAGCCAGGCGCCTCCGGTATGGATCCCGACCATCAATATATCCTCGAACCCGGGCTCTTTCAGGTGCTGCACGATACCCTGGAGCAGTGTATTCACATCTTGCAGTCGCGAGTCGGTCATCCAGTTTTCTTCTGGTTTGGTTTCAATGTGTGGAAATGGGTCTCGAGTATGAGACGCGCGGCAACCCTGTCCCGCATTACCTGTTTTTTATGTGTGGTGAGTTCACTGCCCCGTAGTTCGAAATTGGCGGCCTCGGTAGTCAGGCTTTCATCTACCAAAAGCAGTGGGAGATTGTACCGTCGAACAAGGTCAGAACCAAACTTCTCTATTCCCTTGTGAACAGAATTATCGTGTGTGGAACGGGGTGACCCGACGATGAGGGTGCTCGGTTCCCATTGCTGTACAAGGCGGTCAATGTGATTCCATTGCGGTTTGCCATTTTTGGCCCCAACCGTATCGAGTTCCGTAGCCGTACAGCTCTGCGTCTGGCCAACGGCGACTCCAATACGTTTCAGACCGAAATCGAATGCCAGCAGGGTTTGCGCTTTCACGCGTGCCCGGCCTGGGGCGACAACCGGGTGATGTCGATCCCGAGCAGCCTGCCGGCATCGAACCATTGCTGATCAGTGTCCGGGGAGAAGACGATCTCCTTGTCGATCGGGCAGCTAAGCCAGGCATTCTCCTTGATCTCGAGTTCCAGTTGTCCGCTGCCCCATCCTGAATAGCCCAGTGCAACGCGGTATTCCAGGGGTCCTTCGTTTGTCGCAATCGCCTGCAGGATATCCCTCGAGGTGGTCAGTTGCAGGTCGTCGCCCAGCTTGAGGGATGATTCCCATTCCTTTGAGCCGGTGTGGAGGATAAACCCCCGGTCGGGTTGCACAGGGCCGCCCTGGTAGACCAACTCAGGGGCGCCTTCGCCACGCTGGTCGGCCAGGTCGATGTCATTAAAAATCTCGGACATGGTGATGGGGGCCAGACGATTGATCACCAGCCCCATGGCGCCATCCTCATTGTGTTCGCAGATTAATGTCACTGTGCGACTAAAATGCGGATCCATCATGCCCGGGGAGGCAATCAGGAACTGGCCATTAAGAGAGAAACCGGATTGCATTTTTCAAGAAACCTCTACACCACTACCCCAAGTATCATGCAGACGTGCTCAATTGGCAACCGCATCGCCAAATCCGGCTTTTCCGCAGTAGATTCATCCTATAGTCCGACAGGCTCCTGGCGACGATCAGTAGCCCGGTTTGAATACGTACAGGCGCAACAAGGGGTAAATAATAAAGGATACGGTGAGGGCGGTGAAAATCTCAATGGGGATGAGGGCGACCAGGACATAGTGTGACAATACGAAAGCCAGTACCATCGAACTAACGCCAGCCAGGTTGATCGGCTCAGCACCAAATTTTACGGTGTCCTGGTGACCCAACCGGGGTCTTACGACAAAGTAGTCGGCAATCATGATGCCCGCAAAACAAGTGGTCAGCACCCCCAGGATGACCAGAAAGGCGTTGAACCACTCCAGCACATCTCCGTATAAAAGCGCCAGCGACAAGAGATTGGCCAACACCACGAAAAAAAACCGGCCCGGACGCCAGGACGTGACCGCATCAAAAAAGTTGGTCAACGAAAGCGAGCTGCTATAAGTGTTGAGTACTTGCGCTTTGGTCTGCGCCGCGACCATTAACACCGTACCGAGCACTCCGCCAAAAACGACGAACGCAAACGCGACCCGATCCGGGTTTTCTATGGCCACTTGTCTGGCGGCTTCAACAGTGAGTCCATTGACGTTGACATAATACTCAACGAGTGCCGGCATCCCCGCGTACATGATTACCGCGCCCATAAAAACCATGAAGACATCGAGCGCAAAGTTGCCCAGCAATGCCGCGATGGCTACATCGGAGGATCGCCTTGCATATCTACCGAGATCGGCATCGAACAGAGCCAATGCACCAGCCGAACCGGCCAGGATATTAATACAGAAAATCAGCTTCCCTGTCCCGGACATGATCCCAAGCTGAGCCAGTGTTTCGGGCCCTACCTGAGTTCCAAAACTAATCGCCTCTTGCCAGGGCAGGTCGGATTCCCCCAGGATATTGAACAGCATATAAAACAGCACACCCAGGAAACCGATCAGCATCAGCGACGAGACACGGGTAACCGCCTTGAAGCCGTAGGTAGTTAACAATATCCAGGCAGTGGTCAAGCCACCGTATGCGATCAGGCGATGGGTGAGGGTATCTTCCGCCTGCAAATAAAACAGAAAGCCTTTGTACAGCAGCACATTCTCGACCGCTATAAAGCCGATAATCATAAAGCCGAAGATCGATGAGGTCAGTATTGATCCGCGGTTGCCAAAACCATAAAGGCGCGACATCATTGTACTGGCAAGCCCGGATTTATACGCGATATGACCCGTGCCCCAGCCCAACAGAGCACCGATAATCATCACAATGAATCCGGCCAGTAACGCTATCTTCATTCCGGCGACAAACGCCAACATCGCACCGATAAACAGTTGTATCAGCGTCGTGACTATACCGACCGTATTCCACGACAGATCCAGCCATGAATGCCGCTCGCCATCAGGGACCGGCTCAAGTGCGTGGTCTTCGATGATCTCGTGGACACTGTGAGATTCAGCCATAGAGCAATCAACCCGGGTTATTCAGAAGTATCCTTGGCGGCCACGGAGCTTATTACGCGATTGTCTTCCAGGAAGTGGAATGACCGGGTGATGTGAAGAATGTCGGTCGTCTCCCTGATTTCCTCGGGAAAGGTCTCAAAGGGAGCGGCCAGCCTGACGAATCGCAGTGCGGCATCATCCAGCAACTTGTATTGTGAAGGCTCTATGATACGAAGTTGATTGATGCTGCCATCCGGGTTGATTGCCACCTCGAGTATCAATGAACCGGTCAGGTTGTTTGCCTTTGCCTGTTCGGGAAAATTCAGATTCCCTACCTGTTCCACTCTGCTGCGCCAATTGTCCATGTAGATAGCCGCGTCGTGCATCCTGGTCGTGGGGGATAAATACATCCTGCGCGGTCTCTTCTGGTATGCCTGCCATTTGTCATTGAGCTGGGCAATCAGTCGTTCGCGTTCGCTCCGGACCCCGTCATTGGTATCGATCTCGTCAGATCCCGTCTCACGTACCGGCTGGTCGGGTTCCTCCAGCGGGTCAGCTAAAGGAGTATTCGCTGCATCGGCTACCTCGCTTGTGAGTATAGCTTCGGTCTGATTTGCGTCTTCGGGCGGCGGCTTGGGAGTGTGGGATACCTCCTGATTATCTTCCACAGGGACCGCCTTCCATGGCAGTGGGCTGGTGGCTATTTCCTCTCCCGTTCCACCTCCCTGGCTGTCCGACTGGCTGAAGAATTCGGCATCCTCGGGCGTTTCCTTGTTGGGATTATTCAGCAGGACGATATCAATTGTATTTTCACCGTCATCCAGTGTTGACTGCGGCAGGCTGAAACTGACTCCCAGTATAATGGTGACGTGTATCAGTGCCGAAAAGAATCCCGTAATCCCGAGCCGGTCCCGCTCGAGTGATAGTTGTTGCTTGTACTGACTTTCTGGGCCCATCTGATATGAGTCCGGTCGTGGCACGGCGTTACCTTAATCTGTAGTCAGTTTCGATGCAATGGCTCTCATCAGGTCGCCCGCAATGTCCAGGTCAAACTGCTCGTTGAGTTCCCGGACACAGGTCGGGCTGGTGACGTTAATTTCGGTGAGAAAACTGCCAATTACGTCGAGGCCGGCGAACAGGATTCCCCGCGACCTCAGATCGGGTGCTACGCGCTCACAGATCCGCAGGTCGCTCTCGCTGAGCGGAACACCTTCACCACGACCCCCTGCAGCAAGGTTGCCACGGGTTTCGCCCCTGGCGGGAATCCTGGCCAATGCGTAGGGGACTGGTTCGCCGTCTATCATCAGAATTCGCTTGTCCCCGTCTACTATTTCAGGGATGAATCTCTGGGCCATGACGAAGCGTGACTGGTGCTCGGTTATTGTTTCCAGAATCACACCGGTATTGGGGTCCGGGGTGCGGATACGGAATATGGATACGCCGCCCATCCCATCGAGCGGCTTGACGATGATATCGCCATGTTCGGAAAGAAAATTCCGGAGCTCCCGGTAGTTTCGGGTTACCAGGGTTGCCGGGGTACAGTCCGGGAACCAGCTGGTATACATCTTCTCATTGCAGTCGCGCAACGCGGAAGGCCGATTCACAATCAGGGTCCCCTGCTGCTGCGCCAGTTCGAGAATATAGGTCGTGTATACGAATTCCATGTCGAAGGGTGGATCCTTCCGCATTAAAATCACGTCGAGGTCCGCCAGCGGCTGCGGCGGCTTATCCTCATCGTTGTCCTGAAAGTCGAACCACTTGTCCGGATTGCGAAAAACCTCGAGGGATCGTTGCCGGCCCCAGGCTTGGCCATCCCGGACGAACAGATCGCTCTGCTCCATATACCTCAGTTCCCAGCCACGGGCTTGCGCCTGGAGAAGCATTTCCAGGGTCGTGTCCTTCTTGAAACTGATAGACTCGATCGGGTCCATTATGACCCCAAGCCGGGTAGTGCCATTTTTGTCGGTCATTTTGGCTCTGCGAAAAATTGCTCCAGCCTTAATTATTATCGTTTTTTGGTGTCGAAGATAGTACGAGTCAGGTTATCGGTTCACCTCCGGTCGGAGGAAAACTACCGTTAGCCGGATGGTTGTCTATATTTACTGGATAATTGCCACTGCTTGGTTTATCTTGCGCTGATCAATTAAACGCACCTGTATCCGCGCTTCAGGTTGCGCAGACACGCCATAGAATTAATCCGAGCCAGAGTATGACTGTCAAGGTAATGTTGGTCGATGACAGCAGCACGATACGCAGGACTGCGGAAGCAATATTGGAAAAGGAAGGCTACGAGGTCTATACAGCCGCAAACGGATTTGAGGCAATGTCTGTAATTACGGATTCACGTCCGGATATCATTTTTATTGATATCGTGATGCCTCGCCTTGATGGCTATCAAACCTGCACCCTGATCAAAAATAACAGTTACTTCCGGAATACCCCGGTAATTATGCTGTCTAGTAAGGATGGCCTGTTTGATCGGGCTCGTGGTCGTGTCGCTGGCTCCGAGCAGCACATCAATAAACCGTTCAGCAAGCACGAGTTACTCAGTGCAATTAAGAAGTACGTTGAGTGATATGTTGTACTGGTATTGTAATTGGCGGCGAGAGAAATAATATGAGCCAAAACAGGGAAGCAGCTTCACCGCACGCGCTGTTGAAGGCAATGGAATCCGGTGCCGTCTCCGCGGTGACCGAAGGTATGGAGGCCGGTGAACAGGGCCGGCATCGGACACTGGCATTTGATCTGCAGGGGATGGGTATTGTCTGTGATATGGCGGAGGTCTCCCTGGTCGCTCCTTGTGCACCGGTGACGCCTGTACCACAAACCAAGGAGTGGGTAAGGGGAGTATGCAATATACGCGGTACTATCTATTCAGTTGCAGATCTTGCACTTTTTGCCGGTTCCATCAGGTCTGTCCCGATTGAGAGTGGCCACCTCATCCTTGTTAATCATCCTGATATGCAGGTCGCCTTGCTGGTAAGCAATGTCATAGGCTTTCGAAATTTCGACCCGGACTCGTTGCAGGGTGTCGACCATGAAAATGTCGAATTCAAACAGGGTCAGGCGGGTGACCTGGACCAGTTCGTGCGAGGGTATTATTACCAGGCTGACAAGATATGGTTCGTTGTCGATCTCTTGTCATTGGCGAACTCCAATCGTTTTCGCGAGGTGCAATAGGTGTATTACCCGGCCCGTTGCAGATGTAGAAATGCCGAGGAGGCGGGATGACGCCCGGGAATAATGCGGGTGATGGCAGCGTAGATGCCGTTAATTCTCAGGATGATGAGATCGTACGGCCGGTACAGGGCGATTCAACCGGAGAAGTGCCGGACCGGGCGCCAAGCTGGCCGGGGGGCGCAAGGAAGTGGGTAACAGTTGCCATTGCGCTGGTCATTATCGCGATAGCTGGCCAGATAGTCCTGACCATAAAGAGCGACATCATCAACGGGCGCGCTGTGCAGAGGGATGAGTTGCTTTTGTTGTCAGCCGGGGCAGTCACGCAGGCCGGGCGGGCAGTGACCGGTCGGGCACAGGCCTATGGTGAGCTGGCTGGTACCGGTGTGGCGCTTGAGCAGGCGATCACCGCCCTGGATGACCCCGGTAATAGTTTCGCGGGCCGGGTCTCTGGTTTAATACCAGCAGATTTGGTCAATGTATTCGCCGCCTGGAAGGCGGTAGATCCTGAGTTGAAGGATCTTTTAGAAACTCGCGAGTCGGTCACCTCCCTCTACCAGGCAGTTGTCTCGGTAAACGACCTGTCTGTCCTGATGCTTGCCCGCTCTGATGATCTGGTTGAGGCGGTGGCACGGGAATCGGGTAACGTGGATCGTGTTAACGAATCTTCCCGATTGCGCGGCCTGGGGCAGACCGTTGCCAAGGAAGTCAACCAGGTACTGCTTGGCGGGGAATCCGGTGCCGTGGCTGCAAGCCGGCTTTCCAAGGAACTTCGATTTTTCAGTGTGTCTCTTGATGAGATAAGGGGTTCAGCGCAGCCAGTGACGCTTGCTCGCCTTGAGTCATTGCAGGAAGTTTTCAATGAGTATGAATCTGCTGTGGAGGCGGTGGCAGAATTTGCCCCGGACCTGTTCTCGGCAAGATCAAATCTGAATGCGCTGGAAGCTTCTTCAGAAGGGTTGGTTAGTGCGCTGGCCGCGATGAATATTAATGGTATCGCCAATCCGCGGATTGAAAAATTCTCCCATTGGTTGCCCATGTTAGCGCTCCTTGCAGCGCTGGTTTGTATGCTGCTTGCGGCACGCTCGGTGCATACGTGGCATGAAGAGCACGTCGCGATGGTGCTCGAATCCCGGCATGACGCGGAAAGCACCTCCCAGCAGGAATCGATACTCAAGTTGCTCGATGAGATAAGTGCACTCGCCGACGGAGACCTGACTATAAGTGCAGAAGTCACAGACCAGGTGACAGGCTCCATCGCGGATTCAATCAATTTTGCCGTGGAAGAGATGCGCGGACTCGTGCGCCAGATCAACTCGGCCTCTGTAGAAGTGGCAAACGGCGCCCAGTTGGCGGTGCAAAACGCACGCTTCCTGTCCGATTCCAACATGCAGCAGGCAAGGGATATATCGCAGGCAGCGGAGAAGATGGAAGGCGTCGCCGCATCAATACGACAAATGTCGGATCAGGCTCGAAATTTGGCCGATGTGGCCGGTGAGTCTGCGTCGGTAGCCAAGGAAGGGACCGAGGCGGTAATGGGTACTATCAAGGGTCTGGACGATATGCGGGAACAGATTCAGGAAACATCCAAGCGCATTAAACGTCTGGGCGAGAGTTCTCAGCAGATCGGCGAAATCGTCCAGTTAATTGACGATATAGCCGAGCAGACAAATATTCTGTCGCTAAATGCGGCCATCCAGGCGTCCATGGCCGGCGATGCGGGCCGTGGATTTGCGGTGGTGGCCGACGAGGTTCAACGGCTGGCGGAACGCTCGACCAATGCAACCGGCAGGATCGGTAATCTCGTGCAAGCGATCCAGTCCGATACCAGTGATGCTATCCTTTCGATGGAACTGGCGACGCAGGAAGTAGTGGCAGGAACCCGAATTGCAGATACGGCAGGACAGGCACTCGGCAGGATAGAGTCTGCGTCCGATCAACTCACCGGTCTGATCGCCAAACTGGCGGAGCAGGCGGACCGGGAGGCAGGGGTTGTCACCGGAGTGTCCAGGCAGGTCGGGATAGTGCGCGATCAATCGACGACTACGGCGGAAAGTGCACGTTCGGCGGCAGATACAATAAACAAGCTTACTGACCTTGCCACGGAGCTGGAACAGTCAGTAGCGAGATTCAGATTGCCGGATGAGTTGCCCAATGACAGGTAACTACGACAGGCCGGGAGGGCTGCACTGATGGTCGGCTCCGGGATAGACCCGACGACATTCGACTGGGTTAGCCGGGAAATCCGCGCTTCCCTGAGGGATGCGCAGAGTTCTCTGGATATCTATCAGCAATCTGCGGAGGCCAACCCGACGGCAATGCGAGTGTGTGCCAATCACATTCACCAGATTGTTGGCACATTTCAGATGGTTGAACTCGATACACTCGCCCGGCTCGCGATGGAGGTTGAGCGGGTTGCCGAGGTGGTCGCCGACGGAGACCTTGATGCAGGGTCCGCTCCCGCGGGTCCTGATGAAATTGTCGAGTTGCTTGCGACATCACTTGCACAGATCAATGCCGGTCTGGATCGAGTGGAGCGCGGGGAGCCGGAACTCCCGCTCCACAAGGCTACCCTGATGAATCAGCTGCGTGTCGCCAGGGGAGCGGAACAACTGGAGATGCATACACTATTCTCGCCGGACCTGGATGTTTTTCCGGCGATCAGCAACAAACCGGTAATCGATGATGACGAATATCGCTCGTCTGTCAAGGTGTTGCGACGGCGTTTCCAGCTAGCCCTGCTTGGCTGGCTGAAGCAGTCCGGAGAGGCTTCCGCGGATGATATGCAGGATGTGGTGGCGGAATTCTACGAACTGGCGCGTTTCAGTGATGTCGTTCGCCTGTGGTGGATTGCCCGTGCCTACATCGACGTGGTTGGTCTTCTGGCCGGTGAAAGTGCGAGAAACCATGCCCCTGTGTTCAGGGAACTGGACGAAAAAATGCATGAGTTGGTGGTTGCAGGGGAACGGTCCCTGATCCAGGGTGCCTGTGATGACCTTGTCAAGCGCATGTTGTACACCATCGGCATGGCAGCGCGGGTCGATCACTCGACTTACATTCGGGAAGTCTATGATGCCTACAACCTCCAGAGCCTGTTCAGGATAGAAGACGCTGAAGAACCGGACAGCGAAACGAATGCCGTGTCTGAGGCACTTTCTCGTCTGGGAGAGCGAGTGCATATCGATATGGCGCATGTACAGCATTTAATGACGCGATTTTTCGACGATCACGAGAGTGAAGTGCGCAGGCTTCAGCCTATCGTTGAGCAGATCGGCCCGCTGATAGACCATGCCGATGAGCTTGGTGTCGGGTTGCTGGGGGATTTGGCCCGGGAGATTGTCGAAACGATTGCATACCTTGAGCATTCCGACCCGTCTGTCAGCGACGAGGATACGGCATTCCAGCTGGCTACGGCGCTCATGTATATAGATCATAGCCTTGGCGGCGAGCTTGTGCCGGACGAGGATTGGCGAAGCACACTGGAATCCAGGATATCCGGCATGCGGGGATTGCGTGGCCCTGGCAGCGAGGATAAGCCCTACTATGCGGAGGCTGATGATAGCGAACGGCTAAAACTTCTGAAAATTGTGGAATCCGAGGTCAGCAGCACGCTTGCCGAGATTGAGGTCAAGCTGGAAGCTTACGAAAAGGATACCTCGAAGGTCGCACTTCTGGCGGACGTGCCAACGAAATTTGAGCATGTAAAAGGCGTGCTGCTTATTGCCGGAGAGCAAAAACTGGGTTTGTTGCTAAGCCTTGCTGCCGAGCAGTCGAACAAGCTGTACGAACGTGAAGCCGAGCCGACCCACGCATTGCTGGAGGCGCTGGCCGTTGCGACCGGTGCTGCCCAGGCCTTTGTGCAGGGCTTACACAGTCGACAGGCGGAGCGTGACGAACTGCTTGAAAGGGCGATCAGCGACCTTGAGAAGGCCGCCGGGATGAGGGTAACGCGTGCCGATGTCGAGGAATTGATTGGCAATTCTACTGAATCGCTGAACTCATGGCTGAACGAAGTATCGGATTTTGCCGTGCTGACCCGGCTTAGACGGAATCTTCGTGACATCTCCAGGTTGAGTAGTGATACCGGCCTGGACAAGGTGGTTGAATTGGTGGAAGAGGAGAACCAGCTACTTGATCTGGTGGCAGATGACCCCGCCCTGTTGGATAGCGATGTGAAAGCAACGTTAAAGGACTCGATGGCCTGCATCACAGAGTTGCTGATTGAACTCTATGGCACCGAGGACGCTGAAGCAGATCAGGACGCTGCGGAGCGGGACATTGGGCGTGAATCCGCAACAGAGCAGGATGATCTCCTGATGATTCATGATGAAATGGAGGAGTTCGTTCCCGACGAAGAGGGTAAAGCCGGCGAGTCAGTCATTGCGGCGGGGGCAGGGTCGTCAAGCGGCATTGAATCTGGCAGCGCAGACACCATGTCGCCGCTGTACGACGAGGACCTGCGGGAAGTGTTCATTTTAGAAGCTTCGGAGAATCTCCGGGTCATAGGTGAGTGGCTTGAGACCCCGGGAGGGGCAGGCGGCCCCGACGCTGGTAACAGGGTCCACGGTGAAGAGGATGCCGGATTTCCGGATTCTGATCTATGTCGCGGTGCACACGCTGAAGGGAAACTCTCGAGCCCTGGAACTCAATGGTATCGCGGATGCATACTCGGCTGCCGACGATTTACTGGCCTACCTCGCTATTGATCAGAAACCTCTGGATGAGACCGGTCTGCAGGCGCTCGCCGATCTTAGGAATGAGACCGGAAAAATACTTACAGACCTGCAGGATGGGCAGATTCCCGAGACAGAGGATGACAATAATCTGGTACTGATCGCAGCGACCTTCACTCGTATTCTGAACGAACTCGACCCGGACCGTCCGAATGAGCCTGGTGACGACGGCATCGCGGCAGTCGTACCGCAGCAAACCGATGCCCCTGTTATCAAGGACCTGTTGCCGGACGAAGTACAGCGCGAATTGTCGGATACGCCGGTGGCTGTCAGCGATGGCGAGCAGTCAGACCCGGATGATATTTTTTGCGAGGATGCCCTGCGGATACTTGATCGAATAGAGACAGTACTGCCGCAAATGGACAACCCGGGACGGTACCGGGATGCCTACACCGGAATAGGGAATGAGCTTGATACCTTAAAGGGGAGCGCGCGGGTAGCTGGCGTCAACGAGATTGGTGACCTGGCCCACGCAGGGGAGAGCTACCTGGATACGATCTTGCAAAAGAATGACGATATGGTCGAAGGCGCCGCGGAACAGCTGCAGGAGATTCACCGAACCTTGCCGCGTATGTCGGGCTCGTACAACGCGGCCAGCCGATTTCTGCAGACCTCGATTTAGTAGAGAAATTAACCGGCCCGCAGCCGGGTCGTGAGCTGCCGTTTGACCCCACGTTGCAAACCGGTTCCGACCCGGACGATGACTTCACTCGCGAACTTGTCGGGGTATTTTGTGAAGAGGCATTCCAGGTCCTCGCGCGCATTGAGGCGACCCTGGAACAATGGCTGGACTTGACCGGTTGGAGGGATGCCAGCGAGTCCCTTCAACGTGATCTGCATACGCTGAAAGGGGGCGCCAGGATGGCTGGTGCAAGCGTGGTGGCCGATCTTACGCATGAGGCCGAGTCGCTGATTGACTGGTATTCACCCGGGGACGAAGCAGAGGATCGGCTTTTGCAACGCCTGTTCCAGGAGTTGCATGACGTACTGCTGACCGATGTTCATCGATTGGAGGCAGACTTGTCGCCGCACACGCATGATGATCTGCTCGCGCAGATTACAGCTTATGGACATGATCAGCGGGGCACGGTCGCCGTCTCGGCGACTCCGCCTGTCGATCCATCGACCGATCAGGATCTGGAGGCAGGCGGTGAAGGGGAATACCGTGACGTGACGACGGAGCCGACACGTTCGCCAGCCATGCGAATTGATACGGGTACGTTGGACCGATTGTCCAACTATGCCGGAGATGTGAGCGTATCGCGGTCACAAATGGCCGAGGAAATGGTGAGCCTGAAGGAAACCCTGGAGAGGCTGCGGCGCAGTACAAGCAGCCTGAACGATCAACTTCAGCAACTGGAGTTACAGGCAAGCACTGCCTGGTATCAGTGGAACCACAGGATGGTCGTGAACCCGGGTCGGAGCCCACTCCGGTGAATTTGATTCGCTTGAGCTCGATCGGTACACACACCTGCAGCGCTTATCACGCAATCTGCTTGAGAGCATGGATGAGCTGGGCAATATTGAGTCTACCTTGAACATCTACGCGCACCGGGTTGAAACTTCCCTGCAGCAGCAGGATCGTGTTAACCAGGAGTTACAGGACCAGATTATGCGGGTGCGCATGGTTCCATTTGGCGGTATCGCATCCCAGTTGCGCCATATAGCGAGGCAAGCGGCACGGCAGCTCGACAAGGATGTTGAGTTAATTGTTCTTGGCGGAGAGGTGGAACTGGACAGGTCAGTCCTTGAGGGGGTAACTGAAGCGCTTGAGCACATGGTACGTAACGCCGTGGACCATGGCATCGAGACACGCGAGGACAGGCTGTCTGATCAAAAGTCATCGGTCGGGAAAGTGGAGGTCGAGTGCAGCCAGCTTGGCCGTGAGATCCTCATCCGGGTCAGCGATGATGGTCGGGGTCTTGCCGTTGAGCGGCTGAATGCCATCGCCGTCGATAAGGGCATCATTCAAAGTGGCGAGACCCTGGACAATGATCGATTGCTGGCACTGATATCAGCCCCGGGTTTTTCGTCGCGCGACGAAGTGACACAGCTTTCGGGACGCGGTGTCGGTATGGGTGCTGTGGGTGAGACGCTCAGGCGCCTGGGCGGCAACCTCGAGCTTGCGCAGATTGAAGGGCCAGGCACAACGTTCCTGTTACGCCTGCCGGTATCCATGGCGATTACGCGGGCAATGTACTTCCGGGTTGGTACGCATGAGTATGCCGCGTCCATGAGGACAATCGAGCGCGTGGTCAACATCGATGCCGACAAGATAGAAGACCTACGACAGGAGTCAGAGCCAGTCCTGGAAGATCGCGGGGAGCACTTTTCGGTCATTGATCTGCGCGATTACCTCGGTCATACGCGCGGCCCGTCCCGGGAAGGTCCCCTGCCGGTGTTGCTGGTGCGGGCCGGTTCACAGAATATCGCGGTTGTGGCTGACGAGGTGACCGATAACCGGGAAATCGTAGTCAAGCCGCTGGGTGAACACCTGGCGTCCATCCCAATCTATTCCGGGGGGAGCATACGCGCCGATGGAAGCGTGATTTTAGTTCTTGATTTTATCGGGATGGCTTACGCGGAAACTGACGTTACGGTAGATCAGCGAGTCAGGGATGGCGAGCGGGTTGAGGCGCCCCAGGTGCTGGTGGTAGATGATTCATTGACGGTACGCAAGGCGGCGCAACGCGATCTTGCTGCCTGCGGAATCAAGGTTTCCACGGCGACAGACGGTATCGATGCCCAGAGATTTCTGGAGGAGCGCACGCCCGACCTGATATTACTGGATATAGAAATGCCAGGGATGGATGGCTACGAATTTCTCGAATGGCTGCGGGGAAGCGATATAAAAGATATTCCGGTAACGGTAATATCTTCACGCAGCACGGAGAAATACCGGCAAAAGGCCTTCGAACTGGGGGCTGCGGATTTCCTGGCAAAACCGTACCGTATTGCTGACTTGATGGATATTATTCATACTCGTCTCGGCTACGAGATAGAAGAAAAAGGCACAGAGACAGATGGTTGATACCGGTCAGCAGGCACAAAGTCCTGTCCATTGTATGCTGCTCCCGACAGAGCCGGTCTCTCTTCTGGTCCCCAGCGCCTGCATCGCCGAGGTGATTGCTTCTCCTGTCCTGGAGGGGCCGGTGAACGAGGCGGAATATTTAGCGGGGGTCATGGTCTGGCATGAGCAACGTATCCCGGTTATCTCATGGGAGGCCTTGCATCCCGGAGCATTGCCGGATACGGAGCGCCGCGCAAAGGCAGCCGTGATGAACCCGATGCCGGGCACAGCCGGATCCGGATACTGGGCAATTCACTGCTATGGCGATATTCAAGCCGCGGCAATTCACCAGCATACGGCCAGTTGTGAATCACCTGCGGGGTTGGATGAGCGATATATTGCGATGACAGTTAAGCTGGGAGACGAGCTTGCCGTCATTCCGGATATGGCCGCGCTTGGACTCCTGCTTACGTACCCCTGAGGCGTCGATTCTGACGGTGCAAAGTCCACGTCATTTGGTTATAGTTCAAGTCAGTGCTGTCCCGTTAACTCCCTAATCGTCATTCCGGCGCAGGCCGGAATGACGGGAAGAGGTTGCCCATGTTCATGTCTCCAATACCATTAAATACTCTATACACGAAGTGTGTTGCCAGTTGCAGCAGAACAAGATTCAAGTTAACGGGACAGCACTGAGTTCAAGTGAACGATACCAGCCTTTTCTAAACAGGAGTAGATCATGTCCGCACACAGTGAGAGCGCGGTTTCGCCTCGTCATCTCGCCGATGCCGTTCGCATGCTGAGCGCCGATGCCGTGCAGAAAGCCAATAGCGGGCACCCGGGGGCGCCTATGGGGATGGCCGATATTGCGGAGGCCCTTTGGAACGGCTTCTTAAGGCACAATCCGGCAAATCCCCGGTGGAGCAACCGTGACCGATTTGTATTGTCCAATGGTCATGGCTCCATGTTGCTGTACTCGCTGCTGCACCTGACCGGCTACGATTTGTCGCTTGACGATATCAGGAGCTTTCGCCAACTGCATTCGCGCACACCGGGACATCCGGAGTATGGAATAACGCCCGGTGTCGAGACCACGACCGGTCCGCTGGGGCAGGGCATCGCCAACGCCGTTGGAATGGCGATAGCGGAACGTGTACTTGCTGCCCGATTTAACCGTGACGGGTTCCCGATAGTGGATCATCGCACCTGGGTGTTTATGGGTGACGGGTGCATGATGGAAGGGATATCGCACGAGGCATGCTCACTCGCGGGTGTACTCGGGCTCGGCAAGCTCGTCGCGTTCTGGGATGACAACGGAATATCGATCGACGGTGAGGTCGCCGGCTGGTTCACCGATGATACCCCGGCCCGATTCGAGGCCTATGGATGGCACGTAATACCGGACATCGATGGTCATGATAGCGAGGCTATCCGGGCTGCCATCTCACGTGCCGTAGAGAAAGACGATAAGCCGACGCTGATTTGCTGCAAAACGCGCATAGGATACGGTTCGCCGAACAAGGAGGGTAAGGAATCGAGCCATGGTTCTCCCCTGGGTGAGGATGAGATCATACTCGTACGGGAACGGCTTGGTTGGGAAGAGCCGCCTTTTTCGATACCCGATGATATACGCGGCGCATGGGATGCGACAGGGCAGGGCGCAATGGCAGAACGGGATTGGAACGAGGTCTTTGCTTCCTACAGAACGGCCTTCCCGGAATTGGCGAACGAATATGAACGGCGCGTGAGAGGCGAGCTACCGGACCACTGGGATGAAGATGCATCACGATTTGTCAACGAGGTGAACGCGAAAGGCGAGACCATTGCATCGAGAAAGGCATCCTGGAACGCCCTTAACGGCCTGGGGCCATTATTACCCGAACTGATAGGAGGTTCGGCGGACCTGGCGGGCTCAAATTGCACGTACTGGTCAGGGTCAAGGCGGATATCGGCACAAGATTATGACGGTAACTACCTGTATTTTGGTGTGCGTGAATTTGCGATGGCTTTCTCGATGCAATGGTCTCGCCTTTCGCGTTC
>PVMK01126450.1_pt1 | contig 37874 bp, 29 predicted proteins | sample 1853481 | NCBI WGS metagenome assembly PVMK01 (sample SAMN08533507, study PRJNA380276) | Marine sediment metagenome, whole genome shotgun sequencing project.
GGAATACGGTCACCTGGGTGATGTCGAGCGATTAATCGAAGAGGTCCACCTGAGAGAAATGCGCATCCTGTTCGACCTGGTGCTGAACCACACTTCGGACAAGCACACCTGGTTTCAAGCCTCCAGAAGCAGCAAGCAGGATCCGAAAAGAGAGTGGTACATATGGAGGGACGGCAAAGGGTCGCGACCACCGAATAACTGGCGCTCTATTGTCGGTGGTTCAGCCTGGCATTTTGATGCCCCCTCCAAACAGTGGTACTACGCCAGCTTCCTGCCTTTCCAGCCCGATCTGAACTTCCGCAATCCAGAAGTTACCCAGGCGATGCTGGCTGTTGCCAGGTACTGGCTGGACCTGGGGGTAGATGGTTACCGCCTGGATATTTTCCACAGTTTGTTTAAGGACAAAGATTTTCGTGATAATCCTTGGTCAACAAAGTTGTTCTCAAGAGAATATCCGGCCGGTTTTTTCCAGGATTATCTCTATAATTTGAACCAACCTGAAACCATCCAATTCGCCAACCAGCTGCGCCAATTAGCGAATTCCTATCCCTCACCCAAATTATTGTTGGGCGAAATCTTCGCGGACAATAATACGATCAAGGAATATCTCGGTCATGATCTGGAGGGTCTCAACCTGGTCTTCTTATGGAAATTGCTGGATGTTCATCCAGATGCAGGCTACCTGGGCAATATCCTTCTACAAAACGAGGAAAATTTTGCCCAACCTTACACCCCGGTGCTGGTATATGGCAACCATGACAACCAGAGACTGATCTCGCGCATCGGGGAGGATATGCGCTTGGCATTGCTGCTGGCGGTATTCCAGTTCACTGCTCGCGGAGTCCCGGTGACATACTATGGGGAGGAGATCGGCATGTCGGAGCTGTACCTGCCAAAAAAAGAATGGAAAGACCCGGTTGGGATACGCTACAGCTGGCTGCCTGAATTCGTGCTAAAAGCCATGAAAATCAACATCAACAGGGATGGCTGCCGTTCGCCGATGCAATGGGGACCTGGTGAAAATGCGGGATTTACTTCACCAGATATCAAACCCTGGCTGCCGGTTAATAAGGATTATCCGCAGGTGAATGTGTCCAGCCAGGAGGCGCAGCCAGATTCTTTGTGGAATGCTTATCGCCACCTGCTTCACATTCGCAGAGAGCATAAAGCGTTAAATTCGGGCAGCATCGAGATTAACGTCCGGGACCGCAAAAACACAAACCTTTTAGCTTATTTCCGTCTTTCAGACAGCCAGAAGATCCTAATTCTGATCAATTTTGGTGAGAAACAAATCCCTTTCCTGAACGATAGCGGTTGCCGGCAGGAAATTTTCTCCGCTGGCGATACAAGACTCGATCAAGCTGGCATAATCAAGCTTGGACCATATTCTGCGGCCATTTTCTCGAATTAATTGGCTATTTAAATTTATGGCGAATTTCTGAGGGGTATTTCAGAGTTTAGCGCGCTGCACACGGGGGAGATTAAGAAACTTTTCCTTCAAATTATGATCCGATATATGATCGCCGATAAATGCGATTATTTGCCGCGCTTCTTCACGCATCTCTAGGGCTGACTGGGGTTCTTTTTCCAGGTCTGCCAGATCCACCAGTACCGCCCACAAACTGCGCCTTGATTTTTGCTGCCTGGCTAGAGCGAGCGCTTCGATCAGTATATCGTAAGCCTGTTCAACCTGTTCAAGCCCGATTAAAGCTCTGGCCTTCTGGTTCAGCATGTCCGGCATCAGTATTTTCACCTGCTGGTGATTCAAGGAATTCAGGTATCTTTCTGCTGTTTCCAGGGCAGAGCCATATTTCTGGTTGGCAAGGTGGATTTCGACATGCAGGGTATATATATAAGGGTGAAAAATCAGCTCGCTAAAGACGGAATAAGCAAATCCGACCTGGTCAAAAGTATGCACTGCTTTTTCATACTCACCAGCATAAAGTTCATTTTGAGCCCGGTTGACGAAATACAGCGGTCGGAAACTCTCGTATTGTTGGACAAATTCTTTGATCAGGGGTTGGTAATGCCTGGCCTTTTCCGGATCACCCAGCATAGCATAAAGCCAGGACTGGATCATTTTCGTGGCGACTACACCCGCGGCGAAATTCGATTGTTTAGATAATTCCAGCGTGTTGTTTAATGCCTGCAAGCTTTCATCAATTTCGCCGCGTTCCACCAGGATTGGTCCAAGAACGAAATTGTTGTAAGCCATCCCCCAAACGTTGCCAATCTCTTCGCTGATGCGCAAGCCTTCACCTGCATATTCCAAGGACTTGTCAAATTCACCTGCGTTGTAGTAGCTCTCGGATAGTGAAGCCAGGTTATCCGCCAGCATGGGTAAATTCTCTACCTCCCGCCAGTAAGCCTGCGAGCTCTCATAAGCTGCCCAGGCATCGCTCAAACGACCCAGGCGCATATAAGGCCGCGCCAGGTCATGCTGGATATAAGCTTTTACTTCGCGCAGATCATGCTCGCGAGCTATGCGCAATCCCTGCTCTCCATAACGAATCGCCTGTTCAAGATCGGACTCGGTGAAATTCTGGATCAACATCAAACTCCACAGGGACTTTGCTTCGGCCTCATAATCCCGCAGGTCGATCGCCAGATTCATCGCGCGCCGGGCTAATTGAGCACCTACTTGTGGGTCAAATTTCACATTTGGCATCGAATAGATGGTAGTCTGGGGTACTAATGCAGCCAGCTCTAATGAGCGATCGGGGCGGGTACGGCCCAATTCTTCCAATTCCTCGTAATTGTCCAATGCGCCATCAAAATCATTGGTCAGTTCCAATGCCCGGCCGCGAGCAAGATACAGCTGTGATAAGCGGATGCTGGTTACGTTCAGTCTTAATGCCAGATCGATCGCCTGGTGGAAATACTGGCTCGCCTCTTGATTGGCAAACAGCTTCAGGGATTGATTACCTGCGATGCTATAGTATTTGAGTGCTCCCTGGTAATCACGTGCAGCATCGAAATGATAAGCCAATCTATAGGCTTCTTCAGCCAGGTTGCTGGTAAATATCACCTCAATCGCTTCTCCCACCTGGCGGTGATACTCCCGGCGCTGGCGCTTGAGGATTGACTGGTAGGCAGCTTCCCTGGTCAATTCATGGCGGAAGATGTACTCCAGGTCCGGTGTCTGGGACTCAACTTGAATTAAACCCATCACCTGCAAATTTTCCAGCTGGTTTTCCAGGTCTGGAATTTCTTTACCAACTTCAGCAATCACACTGTAATAAAACGATCTTCCGATAACGGAAGCGATCTGCAGAGTGTGACGGGAATCAAATTCTAAGCGATCGATACGTGCCAACAGCAGTGCATGCAGGTTATCCGGAATATCGAATTCCTCATAATTCTCAGCCAACTGCCAGTAAAAACCGTCTTCCCCCTGCTTGATAACTCCATTTTCAATCAAGGTTCGCACTACTTCTTCGATGAAGAATGGATTTCCCTCAGATTTTCTCAGGATGGCAGCCCTTAAATCCTCGGGTAGATCGGCGATCTGCAGGATATTATCCACCAGCTGGTTGCTGTCATTCTCAGCCAGCGGTGTCAGAACAATTTCATTGGATTGCGAGGAGTATCGTGCTGCATCTTCACGTAAATGCCAGGCTTCCGCATCACGGTGTGGGCGGAAGGCACACACAAACATGATCGGAACCGTTTCAACCAGCTGGAACAGGTAGTTGGTCAGTTCAACAGAAGCCTGATCAGCCCAATGCAGATCGTCCAGCACCAGGATCAGCGGCTGCTCACCCGCTTTTATCGACCAGATATCCAGCATGCTGGAGAATATTTCCCGCTTTAATGCTTCGCCTTTGACCGGTGAAGCACCATCTTGAGGTCCTTGGTTGGCGGTGAGCAAGATTTCCACGGTATTCGTGATTCCCGTTTGCTGATCCAGGTTCAGTGACGCGAATGTATCCCTCACCTTGCTCTGCAAAATATCAATTGTGTCATCATCTTCAATATTACAAACCTGGCGTAAAGTCTGAACATAGAGTCCATACGGCCTGCTCATTTCATAGGAGATGCCGCGGGTATCAATCCAACGGTATTGGCTGGCATGAGATTGTTCTAACTTATGATGCAGTTCATCGATCAAGCGGCTTTTACCCAGGCCGGCTTCACCGACCAAGGTTAATATTTGTCCCTGCCCGTGGAACAGCTGCTCAACCATGGAGGTAATTAAGGCAAGTTCCGGGTCCCTCCCGACCAATTCAGAGCTGATACCGGCTATACCGCGCGCCCGGGTGGGGATTTCTTTACGCCCAAGGACCCTGAATACCGGTATCGAATCACGCTTACCTTTGATCTCGAGGCTTCCCATTCCTTCTGCATCGATCCAGGGAGCCACCAGGCGGTAAGTTTCATCGGTAATTTGGATCGTTCCGGGAACCGCGCTTTGTTCCATGCGGGAAGCCAGGTTGACCGCGTCACCCATGGCAGTATATTCCCCGGCTTGAGCAGAGCCAACTTCTCCGACCACGGCCACCCCGGTATTTATGCCTACCCTGACGTTGAAATCCAGTTCAAATTCGGAAGACAATCGCTCGCGAAAGGGTTGCATCCCTTCCAGGATATCCAGACCTGCCAGCACAGCTCGCAGGGGATCATCTTCATGAGCCGTCGGGGCACCGAAAAATGCCGTACTGGCATCCCCCATCAAGCGGGCAACAGTTCCCCCGTAATTGAGGATGGGTCGTGTCAAATATTCAAAAGCTTCGTTCATGATCTCAGCCCAATCTTCAGGGTCGAGACTTTCCGCCATGGCAGTAGACCCCTTCACATCCGCGAACAGGATCGTGACCACTCGCCGCTCAGCGGTCAGTTGATGATTGGCTGATGTGGCGTATCCAGAGTTATTGAACTGCATACAAACGATTGGTTCTTACTTGAATCCCACTTTATCTACATAGCACCACATCCAATCTTCACCAGATTCAAAGGATTTGATGATTGGGTGTCCGGTGGATTTAAAGTGCTTCGTAGCGTGCTTGTTCTTGGAATTATCACAGCATCCTACATGCCCGCAGGTAAGGCATAAACGCAGGTGGACCCAGGTATCTCCCATTTGAAGACATTCCAGGCAACCTTCACCGCTGGGGGTGACTTCCTGGATGGTATCTAAATGCGTGCACTTGGTTTCAGGTTTCTCGGACATAATTACTCCTTTTTACGTTATTATAACTTCTTAAATTTATCCCGGGGAGAGAAAAATAGCACAAAACACCTAAATTCATCCTTAATTAGCATAAATTCATTCAGCAAAATATCAAGTTATCTTGTAAAATAAGGGATAGGTATTTATTAAAGCAATACCATGCAATCTAATATATCAACACAAATTGTTCTTGTTAATCATCAACCATCTATCTTGATTAATTATAGTAGATGAACCAGGTAGGTAAACCAGAATAGGAACAATAATTTTAGTTTGCGCTGAAGGAGGTCCTCACCAAAATAATCGAATAACAAACCAAGGTCTTGAAGTAATATCATCAATCAACAATTCTTAATCCTTATTACCCTTTGCAGGAGGAGTATCCATGGAATCTATTCAAGATTTCTTTACCCAACCGCTGGGCAGCCTGATCCTTAATTTGGTGGTTGCCCTAGTGATCCTGATCGTCGGCTATGTTGTAGCCAGGATCCTTGGCAGCATCACCAGGCGCATACTTAAACGCACAAAGCTGGATAATCGCTTAGCAGAATCGTTGAGCGACCCGGACAACCCGCGCGAATTCAATATTGAGACTATCATCGCTTCGGTGGTTTTCTGGTTGGCGATGCTTTTCGTGCTGGTGGCCTTTTTTGAGCGTTTAAATTTGACCGGGCTTGCCAGTCCAATCGAACAATTTCTCAGTAATTTCACAACAGACTACCTGCCCCGTTTAATCGGTGCCGGCGTATTGTTGTTCATAGCCTGGCTGGTCGCAGCTGCTTTACGCTTCCTGGTGATCAAGGGCGGCGCGCTGTTGAAGTTCGATGAGCGCGTGTCCAAATATGCAGCCCTCAAAGAAGAAGAGCAAGTATCCTTTACCGATACGTTAGGCGTGGCCATCTACTGGTTCACCCTTTTACTCTTCTTGCCATCGGTGCTGTCCGCCCTTGGCATCCAGCAGATCGCCGTATCACTGCAGTTAGTCTTCGCTCAAATCTTCGAGTACATCCCCAATGTCCTTGGAGCCGGGGTAATCGTCCTGGTTGGCTGGTTCATCGCCCGTGTCGTTCGCCAGGTGGTAGAAGGCCTGCTGAAGGCCATCGGCACAGACAAAGCCGGGCAGCGGGTTGGCCTTTCTGAAGAAAGGTCACTATCTGAGATCGTCGGGCTGATCCTTTACATTTCCATCTTTGTGGTGGCGATTATCGCGGCGCTGGATGCCCTGGATATCCCGGCTATCACCATACCGGCAACCCAGATGCTGAGCACCTTCATCAACGTGATCCCCAACCTGATTGGTGCAGCACTAATCCTGGTCGTCGCCTACTACGTTGGACGCTTGATTGCCAACCTGATCAAAGACTTGCTGAGCGGCATCGGTCTGGACACAGTACCCGAGAAGCTGGGCGTCACCTGGAGCGGAACGACCACCCTTTCCCAATGGGTTGGCTACCTGATCCTGGTGGCGATCATGCTGTTTGCGGTGGTCTCAGCAACTGAAATGCTGGGATCGGATGCGCTGACCGAGATCATGAACGTGTTTATCGCCTTCTTCTGGAAGGTGGTTTTAGGGGTAGTGATCCTGGTCATCGGCCTGTACTTCGCCAACCTGGCCTACAAAGCTGTGATGAAAACCGGCATCAACAATGCCAACTTCATCGGCAGGCTGGCCCAGACCGCGATCGTCGTCTTCGCAAGTGCGATCGCATTGCGCGAAGTGGGTGTCGCCAACGAGATCATCAACCTGGCCTTCGGCATCACGCTGGCAGCCATCGGTTTAGCTGCCGCGCTGTCTTTCGGACTTGGAACCCAGAAAATCGCGGAACGCGAGCTGGACGGCTTCCTGACCAAGATGCGCGGGCCCAAGGACGAGTGATCAGTTTTCCAAGTAAATAATAAGATCGAAACTGCTCTGGGCGATAACTGCCCAGAGCAGTTTTATTATTCGCAGGGAGTCTGGGCAAATGCATCTGGTGGGAGGCTGCCAATCAGCAATATTTTATGGTTCATGATATTTATCTGGATGTCCGCGAAGTTAGAAGGGCGTCCTTACCATAAAACCATCAGCAATATTATTACATGTATCCTGATGAACTAAAATTTGGAAGGCGGATTGATTCGTAAATCACGAATTAGCAATGAAGTTGATCATGCTACTCAACGAAGACCAAAATAATTATGATGGTACAATAAAAATTCGAATTGAAAATTACATCTCTCCGAGCTTGCGGACCTAAACGCTGGTAGTGTAAGGTCTTCAAGCCGGTTCATCCACCCGGATGACCCCGGTCGGAAATGGAAACATCCCGACCCCCCGAAATCCCAAGCGGGACGGAATTGGAAAGGAGATCAGCCTGTGCTGAGTTGTATGATTCGCCGGGAGTTCTCCTGTCGGATCATTTTGTATTAAGGCGGTGAACATGACCGAGTTACAGTCATTTCTGGAAGATTCTGCCAGGCGTCACACCCACCTTTGCCCGCGCCAGGTGATTGGTGTGCGGATTGGGCAGGCAGGGGCAGCAGCTTTGGGGATCACAGTACCCCTAAGGAAAAAACAGCTGCTGGTCATTGTTGAATCAGATGGCTGCTTTGCAGATGGTGTGGAAGTCGCCACTGGCTGTACAGTGGGTCACCGCACCCTGCGGGTGGAAGATTATGGCAAAATTGCCGCAACCTTTGTTGACACTGAATTCGATCAAGCAGTACGGATTTCTCCACGTCTCGATGTGCGGGAAAAAGCCTTTGAATATGCCCCCCACCAGCAAAAGCGATACTTTGCCCAATTAAACGGCTACCAGGTCATGCCTATCAATGAACTGGTGGAGGTTGTAGAAGTGCAGCTCACGACACCCCACAAAGAGATCATCAGCCGGGTGGGTGTGCGTGTTAACTGCAGTATCTGCGGCGAGGAGATCATCAACCAGCGTGAGATCATGCACAATGATATGCCGGTTTGTAGAGCATGCGCTGGCACATCTTATTATCAGGTAGTGCAGGCTCCAGTAGTAGCGCTTCACCATATCAGTGTTGGGCAGCATGAAGCAGTTGTTTGATTGGCGGATCTGCTGCTGGGAGCATTGTCTCCGGTCCTTCAAGCCCACTATCTTTAAATGACTTATACCAGCAGTTGGGTATCTTGCAGGAAACATCTTAATCTTCTTAACCCTGTTTAGCTCGCTTACACTGCTAAATGGATGTCTAAGTTTTCCCTTCCGCAAAGACGTGCAAAACTTCCCAAGCGAATAATACAATATCCAGTTCAGCTGCATGATAAATACGAGACTTGCTGACACAGATTATCGGACCCCATACACATCTGTGTCAGGAGAGGCTAGATAGGTTCATATAGAAACCCCCACCCAGCCGCAGTAAAAACACCTGTCTCGATTATAGATAAATGGCAGGCATTATTCCGAATACTAAAAATAGTTCTTTGCGAGCTGAATGCAGGGTGCTGTTATCTGGGAGTTGCCATATTCATCTGGGAAAACCAGTAAGAGGCCTTCAGAAAAGGTAGGCGGCAGGCACCCTCTGCGCCCTGGGTGGCAGTTTACGCTGCATGGTAAAATTGATAAAATTGGCTTTCTTGGTTGGCTTTCTATCAAACTGGAGGAGGAGTTATGCGAGTCAAGGTGGGATTAATAACTCTTGCAGGAGTTTTGGTTTTGGTATTAGTCTTAGCGGGGTATGGGATCGGGAATTCTATCCAGGCAGTCTCCCCTGCGCATGGAGCGCCACATATACAAAGCATTGCGGATGCAGAAACTACAGCTGCGTTCACCAAAGGTGGATGCGGAGGGTGCCATACGATCCCCGGGGTACCCAACGCAATGGGCTTGGTTGGACCGAATCTTACCAGTATTGGTCTGGATGGAGAGACGCGTAAGACGGACATGACCGGGGAGGATTACATCATCGAGTCGATCCTCGATCCGGCGGCCTTCATCGCTCCCAATTGCCCATCTGGACCCTGCCCAGAAAACGTGATGCTGCCCAACCTGGCCGATAAACTATCTAGGGAAGAGCTGGACCTTGTGGTTGAGCACCTGCTGACGCTTACTGGTGAAGGTGAATACCAGGTGCCAGAATATGAATTAATACCGATTGAAATCGTCCGCCCCCCTGAAACAGCGATTGAAACCTTTGCTGAACCACCCACCACTTATGACGATGCCCAGGTGCTGCTGGGGAAATTTTTATTCTTCGATCCCCGGCTCTCCGGTGATGGAGGTCTGAGCTGCGCGACCTGCCACCTACCGGAATTTGCCTGGACGGATGGGGAACAGCTCAACCAGGGATATCCCGGCACCCAATATTTTCGCAATGCACAAACAGTGATCAACACTGCCTTCCGGTCCTATCTTTACTGGGATGGTAGGATGGATGGGGACGATATGCAGACGCTGGTGCGCGATCACCTGACAGAGGCTCACTTCATGAACAGCGATGGGCGCTTGATGGTTGAACGAGTCAAACAGGTGCCAGAATATGTGCAGCTCTTCCAGGAAGCATTCGGGAGAAATCCTTCCTTTGGAGGCGTATTGGGGGCGATTACCGCTTATGTGCAGTCCCTTAACTCTGGGATGAGCCCATATGATGCGTACCTGGCCGGGGATGAGCCGGCATTATCTGAGAATGCAGTGGCAGGTTTGGAGCTGTTCGAGGGGAAGGCTGGCTGCGTAAATTGTCACAGCGGATTGACATTCAGCGATGATAATTTTTATGTACTCGGGGTGCCGGAAAACAGCCTGGTGTGGACTGATCCACTGCGCCATATCAGCTTCCGGCGCTTCTTTAGAATGTTTGGGGTACCAAATTACCGCAACCTGACCAGCGATCCTGGCCTGTTCGCATTGACCAAGGAGGACCCGGATTGGGGGGCATTCCGGACTGCACCTCTGCGGGAGGTGGCCCATACTGCGCCCTATATGCATAATGGCGTATTCGAGTCCCTGGAAGAGGTGGTGGCTTTCCATAACGGGGGTTCCGGGGATGGTCAAGACCTTGAATTGAGCACTTTAGAAATCTCGCAGCTGGTGGCATTCCTGGAAAGTTTAAGCAGCGAGCTGCCTGATGTCGAACTACCTGAACTGCCAGGTTACCAATTAAGACCAGTGGGAGATAACCGATGAGCAGCACAAATTCTGAGAATTCCACTGTTTCACGTTGGGAATGGGTAGCCGGCATACTCTTCTTATTGGTGATGGCCGTGATTACGTTCGGGGGATTGGGCATGATTATTACAGGCAATGTACCCGAATTCCTGCGCGCTGATCCACTCGAAGCCGAAGTTGCAGAACCTCCCCCCATTACAGAAATCGAGGAAGAGGCATTAAGCGATCAATATCCGGCTCTTGGCGCACTGCCTTCGGTAGCATACCCCCCAGATAATCCTTATTCAGATGCCAGAGCCGAATTGGGAAAGATGCTGTTCTTCGATACGCGCTTCTCAGGTGATGGCAGCTTATCTTGTAATTCATGTCATCCAGCCAGTGATGGCAGCTGGGCAGTATCCAGCCCGATCTCTTTTGGTTACCCAGGCAGCACGCATTGGCGGAATTCAAGCACGATCATCAACTCAGCCTATTACACGAAGCTGAACTGGGATGGCTCAAAAACCAGCATTGAGAAGCAAAATAAAGGCGCCTGGGGTGGTGCGGTGGCTGGTAATCTCGATTCAGTGATGGCTGAAGAGCGCTTAGCGCAAATCCCGGAATATGTGCGCCTTTTCAATGAAATCTTTGGAACGGATTATCCGCTTTTTGAAGATGCCCTCAAGGCTGTGGCAACCTACGAACGCACTATTGTCTCCGAAAACGTGCCTTTTGACGCCTTTATTGAGGGTGATGAGAGCGCCCTGTCTGATGAAGCCAGGCAAGGTTATGAACTGTTCATCGACAGGGCGGGATGCATAACCTGCCACAACGGTCCATTAATCAGTGACGATACCTACCACAACACCGCGGTACCCCAGGCTCCGGAATTCGAGAACAGCCCACTGCACCAGATAACCTTCCGCTATGAGCACTGGGCTAAAGGCGTGAGCGAAGAGGTTTACAACACCTCTACCAGGGATTTGGGTTTGTATTACGTCACCAAAAATGACACTGACAAGGGAAAGTTTCGCACTCCCAGCTTGCGGGAGGTGTGCTATACCGCGCCGTATATGCACAATGGCGTCTTCGCCAGCCTGGATGAGGTAGTTGCTTTCTACAACAATGGTGGAGGTGAGGATGCGAACAAAGATGCGCTGCTACAACCGCTCAACCTCAGCAGTGAAGAGCAGCTGGCATTAATCGCATTTATGGAAAGCCTGTGCGGCGACCTGATTACCGATGCGAGCCCAGAACTGCCACCATACGAAGTCTGGTCCGCAGGCAGCAACTAATTTTTTGCAGGTTAAGAAAATTATTCAGGAATGGAAACCATGAGAGAAGATAACCGCAAATCACCCCAAGATGTACCAAATCGGCGAGAATTTCTCAAGCTGAGCGGGGCCGCCATCACGACCCTTGTGCTGCCAGCGTATTTAATGAAAGCCGGTCTCCCGAAAACACTGTACGCCCAAAAGAAGGATTATCCCAGCACAACAATTGGGAAACTCAGCGAACTGAGACCAGGTGAAACGATCACCTTCAAATATCCCTGGGATCACAATCTTGCGACAAATTACCTGATCATGCTGAACGAACCCGCTGGTGGAGGCATAGGACCGGATCATAATGTAGTAGCCTTCAATAGTTTTTGTACGCACCAGGGTGGTCCATTGACAGATCAATTTCACACAGACAGTGGTGTGGCAGGTCCCTGCCCGCTTCATTGGACAACATTTGATTTGACCCGGCATGGAATGGTGGTCAGCGGGCATGCAACCCAGGGATTACCGCAAATCATCCTTGAACTGCAGGGAGACGATATCCTGGCAACGGGTGTCATGGGATTGATTTTCGGGTATCACGACAATCAAGTTGATCCAAACGCGTAATTAATGGTTAAAGACGGAGTCTTACATGAGCGACAAATACGTACCTCTTGATCGAGTTCCCTTACCTCCCCCGGATGCTAAGGTCAGCACGACGGCTTGCGATTACTGCATCGTGGGCTGCGGGTACAAGGTCTACACCTGGCCGATAGGAGAAGAGGGGGGACCAGGTGCAGGTGAAAACGCATTCGGCAGCTCATTCCCTGGTGGTGCGCTCACGCCTTGGGTCAGCCCAAACCAGCATAATATTGTCAGCGTTGATGGTGAGCCGCACAATGTGGTGATCGTTCCCGATTTCGAATCCCAGGTGGTCAATAAGAGCGGAAATCACTCCATCCGGGGTGGCACCCTGGCGTTGAAATGCTTCAACCCTGACAGCACCACTCGCGACCGCTTGCTCTACCCGCAGATCCGGGTGAATGGGGAGCTGCAGCGCGTGGATTGGGATACCGCTCTCGAGGTGATGGCCGCGGTGAGCAAGCACGTTCTCAAAGAACACGGGGAAGCAGCCTGGGCGATGAAAACCTACTCCTATGAGTTCTTTGAAAATACATTCGCCATCTCCAAGCTGGCTTTCAATTCGATCAAAACTCCGGCCTTCGCCCCGCACGATAAGCCGGGAGCGGGAAACGACACGGCTGGAGTGGATGACAGTGGAATCATCACCTACAGCGCCAGCTACCAGGATTGGGGCAATTCAGATGTTGTCTTCATCTCCGGCACCGACCCTTTCGAGACCAAGACGATCTTGTTCACCAGCTGGCTGATGAATGGCCCGAAACTGATTATGGTGCTTCCCAGGAGGACAGCTGGTGTAGCCTACGCTGAAAAGAATGGTGGTCTCTTCCTGCAGATAAATCCCGGTACAGACACCCTGCTCCAACTGGCGATCAGCCGCATCATACTGGATAATGGCTGGGAGGATAACGAGTTTATCAAAGACTGGATCGCCAGCAGCTGGGAGATTGAAATGGGCATGGGGCGGGGCACTCGCAATACCCCCTGGCAGTGGCGTACAACCTGGGGACGACTGGGTACCGATTTCGAAGGCTACAAAGAATGGCTGTTGGAATACCCCCCTGCTGAGCTGGATTTCGCAGCCCGGGAAACCGGTATCCCGGCAGAGAAAATTCTCCAGGCAGCAGAAATGCTCAGTGGAAGCGGTGGCGAACGCCCCAAGGCCAGTTTCGGATTCGAAAAGGGCAATTACTGGAGCAATAACTACACAAATACTGCATCTTTCGCCGCGCTTGGCTTATTATGCGGCGCGGGTAACCGTCCTGGCAGGGTGATCAGCCGTATGGGTGGACACCAGCGCGGCTGGATGGGAGCTGGCTCTTACCCCAGGGATAAATCTCCCGAGAAGCTACCTGGACGGCGGAAGATTGAATTGGACCTGGATCGCTGGGTGGAGGCGGGAAATGTACGCTTTGCCTGGGTGATCGGTACGACCTGGACAGGCGCAATGGCGGCCAGCCAGGAACTGGAGCGCACCTTCCGGGCCATGACCAGCGAAAACAGGCATCAACCCGACCGGCTTGATAAAGACCATATCATCAGCACGCTGATCCGCAGGGTGGAAAGCGGGGGTATGGTGGTCGTCAATTCGGATATCTACCCGGTAGAACCGATCAACACCGAATTTGCTGATATCGTGCTGCCGGCTGCTGCCTGGGGCGAACATGATGCTGCGCGCAATAATGGTGAACGACGGCTGCGTCTTTACTCCAAGTTTTACGATCCACCAGGGGAGTCCCAGCCTGATTGGTGGGCGATCAGCCGTTTTGCCCAAAAGATGGGCTTTGACGGCTATGACTGGGAGGACGACAACGACGTGTTTGAAGAAGCGGCGCGCTTCAGCCGTGGTGGGCACAGGGATTATTTTGTTCTGGTTTGGAATGCCAGGCAGCAGGGAATGAAAGGTCACGAACTGCTGCGCACGCTTGGAACACAGGGCATCCAAACGCCGATTCGCTGGGTAGATGGAGAAATGGTTGGCACATTACGCCTGCACGATTCTACGCTGGAGGTCGAATCTCCGGAAGGTCCCACCGTACACCATAAATGGTTGACTCACTTCAAGACCCAATCCGGCAAAGCGGTGCTCAATAAAAGCCCCTGGGAAGTATTTGAAGATTTTTACGAACGCATCAAACCGGATGCGGAAAAGGGAGAATTCTGGCTGACCACCGGGCGCATCAACGAAATCTGGCAATCCGGTTTCGACGATGTGCGCAAACCCTACATGAAGAATCGCTGGCCAGATACTTTTGTTGAAATCCACCCCGAGGATGCAGCCCCTTATGAGATCGAAAGCGGCGACGAAGTGCGCTTGTTCAGCGACGATATCCTGGTACAAACTGGTGGTTGGGTGAAGGTGAAAGGAAATGATGCCTCCTTCACCAGCCTGGTGGAACAGGGTTTGATCAGGCAGGGACAGGGTGATGTGCGCGCAGTGGCGATCGTATCAGAGGATGTCAAGCAGGGTGTGATTTTCGCTAACTTTCTACATACCTCCAGCCCCGCGAACTCGCTGGTTCACCGGGTGCCCGATCCAATCACCAACCGCTATCGCTTCAAACTGGGTAAAGCGCAGCTCGAGCGGATTGGAGAATCCCCTTATAAAAATTCGTTTGAAGAGATGAGCTTTAAACCTCGCACGGTGACTGGGTAGTTGACGGGATCGCTGTTCTCCACCTGGATACACGTTTATTAGTTTGTGGATTAAACTCTCTATTCTCGGTGAGTTTTATGCTGGTGGAATACATTATGATGGTGTTTCAACCCTGATGTATATAACCAACACGCACACGGCAATTATTATCTCCCGCTCATTCTGGACGCATAACCAGGCAAATTATAATTTCACTAGTATGAAGCAAGTCCGGATTTGAGAAGGAGATCATCAACCTGGCCTACGGCATCACGCTGACCGCCTTCGGTCTAGCAGCCGCGCTGTCTTTCGGACTTGGAACCCAGAAAATCGCGGAACGCGAGCTGGACGGCTTCCAGACCAAGATGCTCGAACCCAAGGAAGAGTGATCGAAATCCACTCAATACTCGCTTAACCAAAACTGCTCTGGGCGAAATTATACCCAGGGCAGTTTTTTTCAAGTTTGAATCTCGTACCCACGCTCCTGCGTGGGTACTTGGGGAGAGGCTATCGTTATGCTGGGATAAGTAACTTCTTGGAGGATGTAGGTAGAGACAAAGACTCCATATACATCTATGTTTCTGCAGCACGATCATAGATGTTCCCACGCAGAGCATGGGAACCAGTCAAAACGATTCACGTACCTGCACTCCTGCGAAAGTACCAGAGGAGAGATTCTCGTGCCTACAATCCTAAGTCGGAAATCCATGGGATCGATTCTTGTGCCCACGCAAGAGCGTGGGCACACCATCCACATCACCAATTTTCCTCCACATCCAACAAGCCAGGTAATCCTGCATAATTAGAGGCACTCGAATATTCCCACTGAATTGCCTCGTCCACCAATCCGCGCTTAACTGGATTATGGTGAATGTACTCTATCTTCTGCCTCATCATCGCTTCATCTTGAATCTGCTGTGGATGAGAACCTTCCTGCCAAACCTGGAATTGCCGATCTTTTTTGTGCTGAGCTTTGGCTTGCGCTAACTGCTCCAATAACTTAATATCTTCCTTTTCTTGTAGAGTATCAATGATTCTGCGAGCTGTAAAAGATTTAAAGTTCGCAATTTCTTTGGATAGGTTTTTTGATCCAGCCACTAAATGCAGATGGGTATCCATGAAAACGTACGCATAAATTGTCAATCGATTGTGTGTTTGCAAAAAACGCAAAGAAGCATATAGAATTTCAATCAGATTGGGGTCATTAAACATGGGGATCCATTTAACTACTGTGCAGGTGAGAAAGTGAGGCGAGAATCTATCATAAACTCGGTACCGGCTGCGGGTCATGAATTTATTATAGACTATTGGATTTTTCTTCCCACGCAGAGCGTGGGAACCAGGGGATCGATTCTTGTGCCTACGCTCCTGCATGGGTTGGAAAGGTCGTTTATGAGGCTTATCGTATTTTGATCAATTCAATGCACACTGCAGTTCCCACGCGGAGCGTGGGAACCAGGGGATCGATTCTTGTGCCTACGCTCCTGCATGGGTTGGATAGGTCTTTAATGAGGCTTATCGTATTTTGATCAATTCAAAGCGCACTGCAGCTCCCACGCGGAGCGTGGGAGCCAGGAGAGCGATTCTCGTACGCACGCTCCTGCGTGGGTACAAGGTGAAGTTCAGCAACGGGTTTTTAGCAACCAGGGCTCTAATCGAACTCCATTTACTTGCTAGATCAGCAATTCAATCCAAACTCAAGCGGTGACCATTTTCCTGCAGCCATTTTAAGCGGGTTTTATAATCCGGCATGATCCCCTTTACTGCCTGCCAATAACGCCTGGAGTGGTTTCGAACTCGCAGGTGAACCAACTCGTGGACGATAACGTAATCAATTACTTCTTCAGGCGCCATGACCAGGCGCCAGGGAAAATTAAGCGAACCTTTCGGACCGCAGGAACCCCAGTGAGTCTTTGCCCCGTTGATGCGTATGATGGTGTATTCGAACCCATTGTTTTTTGCCAGGGTGTCGGTGCGCGGCTTGATTATCTTTACGGCCTGCTCCCTGTACCACTTTTCAAAAACCTGTATTGAAATTACTTGGGACTCGGCCCTAAGTGTGAACTTCCCATTCAACACCAGAGGCACAGCCTGGCGATTCACGATTTCCAATGGATAGGATATCCCCAGGTAGAGGAACTGCTCGCCTTCCACGAACTGCTTCGGGGGCGCCTCCCTGACTCTTTGATCAGCCTGGAATTGCTTCTTGATGATCCAGTCTTTTTTCGAATTTACAAAGGCGGAGATCTCTCCATCCGCAGCCCGCCTGGGAGCCCGGACGGTCAAACTGCCATCTTTATTAATTTCGAGGGACATTGTGCGGCGCTTGGAACGGATCAGATGGTCGATATGAACTTCAGATTGAGAGCTGATCATTCGAAGGAAACCTCAAAGACATGCGCCTCCCAGGCTGCCATATCCAGGTAAAGACCGAATTGATCCAGGTCATCACCACTGCGCGTGTATTTGGTTTCAGCCAGCTGGTCAGCAAATCTGACATGTTTTCCGGAAAGATTTTCCCAGGGTAAGTGCACGTAGCACTGGCCCTGGCTGGGGGAATAATTCACAACCACCAGTATGAGATCCTCATCATTATCGGTCCAGGCGAATGCCACGAAGCCATCCCAGGTCCAGTTGCTCTGCCAGGCTGGCAAACACTCCAGGAGCTGCCAGTTACCCCCTCGCAGGATCGGAGATTTGATCAGTTCCAGCAGGCGTGAATAGAGATTCCAAATTTGTGGATCCGGGTGTTCTTCAGGTCCCCGGCACAGCTGCATGGGGATGCGGGTGCGGTTTCCAAGCAGCTGCCCCTGCTGGAAGAAGCGCATGCCCGGCGTGAAATAAGTGATCACTGCGGCGGCCTGGTGCACCTGAGGCGGCAGGGCTACCGCTGCCCGCACTTCATCATGGTTCTCCAGAAAGCGCACCAGCCTGGATTGATACTCCAAACCAGCCAGCAGGTGTTCGCGCACCGGGCGGGCTTCCTGTTCCAGCAGACGATCATACAGTCGTTTGTCATAGGTGTAATCGAAACCCCGGGACTGCAGCGACCACTCCAGGTCCCAGTAAACCTCTGCCAGAAAGATGAAATCGGGATTATTCGCGCGAGTCTCTTTGATCGCGGTTTCCCAGAAGGGCTGCATCTCAATCCCCCAGGTGTTTTCGAAGACCTCGGGCAAGACCAGCATGGCCATGTCACAGCGCACACCATCGCACAAATCAGCGACCTGATTAGCTCCCCGCGCATGGCTTCCTGCAGCAAGGGATTACCGTAATTCAGCTGGTAGGTATCAGACCAGCCCTGGAAGTATGGATCGCGACCAAATGCATAAACCTTATCTGTATCTGCTACCTGGCCAAAATTGTATGGCTGGCTGCGCAGCTGCTCCTCGCTGCCCGGGATATAGAAATCAGGATGCAATGTCAGCCAGGGATGGTCGCGGGCAGTATGGTTGGGGATAAAATCCAGCAGCAGGCGCATGTTTTGAGCTTCAAGCCTTTCCCTCAGCAGCCCCAGGCCATGTTCACCCCCCAGGTCGGGGCTGACCACGTAGCCCGTGTTGGCAAATGGCGAGCTGCAGATATCCTGCAGCTGGTAGTCCGGCAGGGTGTCCTGGTAAACCTGGCGCATCTCAGGCAATTCCATTGCTATCTGGCGTCCCTGGTCGCTGGTACGCCACACACCCAGCAGCCACAGCCAATCGAATCCCAGCATGGCAATGCGCTGCAGTTCTTCGTCCGGCACATTGGCCAGCGAAATAGGACGCCCACATTTGGCAGTCAATGATTGCAGCCAGACACGCGTGTTAATCTGGTAAATTGATGGATAGAGTGTTTTCATGCGATTTCTCCCGATTCGTTCTTGCCCAGATGAATGAGAATCGCAGCTCATTCACTGATCCGCGGTGTTGTCTTACCCATTATTGCACAAAACTTAGATCGCGATCAAGACCACCGCCAGGATCACCAGTACCACCCCGATCCATTGGCGGTTGGTCAGGCCTTCCTTGAGCACCATCCAGGCCAGGAATACAGTTGCTGCCGGGTAAAGTGAGCTCAGCACTGCTGCAATATCCAAGCGACCGAAGCGTGTGGCTAAAATGAATAAGATGTTGCCAGCGGTATCAAATATACCTGCCAGGGCGATGAGCGGCACCTGGCTGCGTTGTGGAATTTCATTTTTTCCGAGCAGTAATCCAACCAGGAAAATAAAAATCACGGAAGAAGTGCGGGCGAAAACCAGCGGCCAAATCGTCGATTCTGTGCTAGCCCTGGCAATTAAAATAAAGAACAGGCCAAATCCCAGGCCGGCTAACAACGGCAGAGCTACGTCTTTGAAATTGATTTTTGCCAGATCATTTCCACTGGAAATGATCCAGACTGCCCCGAGAGCCACGATAATACCGATCAAATCGGATGCGGCTGGCAGGCCAATCTGGAAAATGCTGAAAACAACCGGTACAATCGCGGCGATCACCGCGGTCAGCGGCGCTACCACTCCCATCGGACCTCTTGCCAATCCAGAATACAGGGCTACCAAGCCGAGTGCTCCACAAACCCCTGCAATCCCTCCCCATATTGCTGCCTGCGTGGTAAATGCTTCCGGTGTGACCAGGAAAACTGCGAATAACAAGATCAGCAGGCTGACAAACTGCGACAGCACCACGACCGTATAAGCACTGGTGCGTTTGGAAGCTAAACCCCCGCTGAAATCCCCAGCTCCCCATGAGAAGGCTGATGATAATCCCAGTAAAATGAGCAGCAATTCGGCGCTTGGCATGATGAATTCCAGCTAATTCTATCCCGAAACAGGCTGAAAGATTGTGGATTATAGCCACAATCTCCGTGAAATAACTGATCGCACCGCCGTACGGCATTGAATTCCCAAGGTTAGAAATTTGCTGCTTGACTTAATGTAACCCATATGTTACTATTTGTATATCTAGCGTTACTATATGAGTATTCACATTTACACATTCTAAGGAGAAAGAAATGACGACCCAAATTGAGATCTTCGATCGTGACCGCAAGCGATACCGCAGTGGGCTGTTGATCGGATCAGTAATTTTCCTGTTTGCCTGGTTTGGATATATCCTGGGTAGAATCACCCCGCAGTCGATGGACCTGTTCCGCACGGTAGTTTTTGTGGTGCTGATCGCCTCCCTGCTGGTTCAGGCTTATTTTGCCTTGAGGACCACCCTGCTGGAAAGAAGGATCCGACATGATCAACAGCTGAAAGAAGCCCTGAATAATGAAATGATCCAGTTTAATGAATTGAAGGCCTGGCGGGCTGCATTTTTTGCTGTGCTGGGATTCATCCTGATCACTGCGGTGTTCTCATTCTTCGTTCAAATTGATGACCTGATGCTGGTTTTGCTGACCACGCTCCTGGTTGGATTTGGAGCGCACAACCTGGCTGTGGTCCTGTTGGACAGGTAGACAAATGAACGAGAAAACGCTAACCAATTCCCTGAAAGTCCACCGGGCGATGAATGACCTGACCCAGGAAGAGCTGGCAGAAAAGGTTGCCGTGACCCGCAAGACGATCAATACGATCGAAAACCGCAAAAACATCCCATCTACCTACCTGGCTTTGAAGCTGGCCCAGGTGCTGGAGACCTCAGTCGAGGATTTATTCCAAATTGACTCTTGAAACAGGTCGGGAATTCGATACCAATAACGGGTTGTGCTGTCCGGAGGCAGGATCGATTCCAGAAGATCACAACAAAGGGAAAAACCTATCTGCTCTCACACGCATAATTCTGGTGGCTGTTTTCACCCTTATGCTGGTTTCAATTCAACACCGCGATTGGGTAAAGCATCACACAAAAACGTCCAAAAGAGAAAGTATCATGCGCAGTATTTAAAGATACGGAAAGGCGCTGAATAAATCTACCCTGCGGGTAATACCATCCCAATGACTAGAATGGCACCCTGTACCGTATCCGGGGTGCCATTATGTTTTCCATCGATACCAGGATTCCCACCTACTCTGTTTATCAATAGGGGTTTGATGTTTGGTGCTGCTGGCTGTACTATGCCACGGTGATAATTAATTTTCCTTTGGCGTGGCCCCCTTCAATATACTGGAAAGCTTCCGGAACTTCGCTTAATGGATAGCTTCTATCTATTTCAGGTGAAATTTTGCCAGCCTCAAAAAGCTCTGTTAATAATTCCAAATCATCTTTATCGTTTGGTTTCCACATCACGATTCCCATTTTCTTATTCCCGTTTCTTGAAACCAATGGTGCCAGGAGCAGCGCCTGGAAAATGGCAGAAGTGGATCCTCCAACAAAGACAAACGTCCCACCAGGCTCCAAAGCACGCTGGTAAGTGAAAATAGACCGGTATGCCACGACATCGAGAATCAGATCATAAAGCTGGTCACCATTCGTAAAATCTTCTTGTTTGTAATCAATGACATGGTCAGCACCAATCGAGCGCAGCATGTCGAGTTTGCTGCCACTGTCCACACCGGTCACTTCAGCCCCAAAGTATTTGGCAAGCTGCACCGCGTAAGTTCCTACACCACCCCCGGCACCATTAATTAATATCTTTTGGCCTGGCTGAATTGGACTTTTATCGCGAAGATTCTGCAAGGCGACGACTGCCGCTGTGGGTATTGCCGCAGCTTGCTCGAATGTCATACTGGCCGGCTTCAGCCTTAATGCATCTTCAGGAATACATACATACTCAGCAAAAGTGCTATTGCCTAACGGGAAAGATAAATCTCCCCAGATCTCATCACCTGGTTGGAACAGCTCAACGTTTGCACCAACTGATTCTATTATCCCCGAGAAGTCAGTTCCAAGAATCCTGTACATTGGCCTGAATGGCGCAGCGATGCGCACCACGAATACACCTCTCATATTTTCAAAGTCAGCTGCATTCAAGGAAGCCGCCTGGATTTTAACAAGTGCCTCATCTTGCTTGGGTACTGGTTTTTCTACCTCTTTTAGCTGCAGAACATCCGGGGGACCGTATTTTGTGCATACAATTGCCTTCATAAGAAATCCTCCTGGAGTTATTTTCCTGTGACCAATTCAGATTAGTTTAGAACATGAGATATTGCATGGTCATCCAAACTCACGACAAGATATCCCACTATCATAATCCAATATCTTCAATTAGATGTATTATGTCGAGAGACGTCCCATTTTTTTAAGTTCCAATTGGGCAACAACAGATAATGATGGTATTACCTATACGCAACGGATTCCATAGGTTGTTCTTTTTCCTGCACCACCATATCGATGAGCGCATGCGGCAGATTAAACTGCACCACACACCCCATCCTATCCTTAAATGGAGTTAATTATCATCAGCAAGGGTTCACGCAGCAGGCTCACTTGTTTCGGCTGGCTTTTTTGAATTCTGTATTTTTACACCCCTGTTTGGCAAACCAAAAGGCGACACAATAAAATCGTTTAGGTATAAAAGCGAGACCAAAAATTGCAGCCTGGATGATACCTCGGGTGCTATTTATCTTTTACTGAAGGATGGATTTGTATTTCGATTTGATGGTTATTTTTGGGATTGGGCTATTGCCCCCAGCCAGACACCGATCACAACAATGAAACTACCGCCCAGGAATCGCAAAGTAACCTGCTCATCCAGCAGCCAGGCAGCAACCACAATGGTCGCCACAGGGATCAGCAGCGTGGAATATGAGGTCGCAGAAGCAGTCCACCTGTTAAGCACATACAGGAAACTATAGAACATCAGCACGGAGCCCGCAATCACCAGGTATCCATAGGCTATCCAGGTCTCCTGGTTCGTGGGAAGCATCCATGTTTCCCCGGCAACTAATGAAATCAGAAACAGGATCACCGCACCGGTGGATAATGCCAGGGAATTCACCACCAGGGGATCGCCCCCCGGGAATGATTTGTAGAGCACTGTCCCTTCTGCGCTTACTGCAACAGCCACGATTATGGCCACCAGCGGCAAGATTGTGACTGTGGAACCGATTTCAGCGCCCAGACCAATGAAAATTCCAGCGATGGCGATGATCGCCCCCGCGAAACTCCGCCAGCGGAAAGTTTCCTGGCCATGAGCCCAGGCGAATAAGAACGTAAATAAGGGTCCAAAAGTCAGCAAAACAATCGCCTGGCTGGCCGCACATAGACCAATGCCCAATACAGGAAAGCGTAGGGGATACCGATGGTTAATGCACCGTAAATCAGCGCACCGTACAATGCCCGGCCTCTCGGAATCGCGGTTCTGCGCAGCAGCACTGCCACCCAGAAGATCAGCGCTGCCGCAGCAAACCGGATGGCTGCACCCCAGAACGCAGCTCAAGATTGCTGAAGCGCACTGCGACAGCATTGCTGCCGCCAAGGATGACGACTGCCAGGAAAGCCACCAGGGTGAGGACATCCACCCCACCTGATTTCACCTGGTCAGTTTGCTTTTCTACCTCTTCCATAGTTTGTCCTGGTCAATATCAAAAGCAAATTTCGGTAATAAATTGAAAAACAGCGTGGAAAGTTTACCGGTATTGGTCAGCAGGTCATAAGCACATAGATTCGGGAATTAAATAGAAATATTTGGAGTATTATAATCCAAATACTTATTGAAGACCATACTTCTCATCTCGGATTTTCGCAATTCAGGATAACCCCCGAAAGACATTGACATTGTTTAGGTTAGAAGATTGGAAAACAACTGGAGAAACTTATCGCCTGCGTCGATTGATCAACAGATCCACGGTAACTGCCAGGATGAAAACCAATCCCTTAATTACCTGCTGGTGATACGAAGGCACGCCCATCAGGTTGAGCCCGTTGGACAGAACCCCGATGATGAAAGCCCCGATCACTGTGCCGCCGATGCTGCCAACCCCACCGAATAGACTGGTACCACCTAAAACCGGGGCGGCTATGGCATCCAGCTCCCAACCGAGAGCCGCATTGGGCTGGGCCGACCACAGGCGTGCAGTGAGCAGGATACCACCCAGGGCGGCCAGGAAACCGCTGATCATGTACACCGCCATCTTGATGCGGTCCGGCGAGATGCCTGCCAGGCGCGTGGTTTCTTCGTTGCCGCCCGTAGAATATACGTGCAGGCCGAAGGGTGTGTAGCGGGTGACGAGGTGGGCGATCACCGCGATCACGATCATGATGATCACCGGTACCGGGATCCCCAGCAGCTGCTCGCTGCCGAAATAAATGAAGCGTTCATCGAGACCGGCGATCGGCCGGCCCTCAGTATATACCAGGGTCAATCCCCTGGCGACAGCCAGCATGGAAAGTGTGGCTACGAAGGGTGGGATGCCCCCTTTGACGATCAACAGGCCGTTGAGCGCCCCGATGACCACTCCAATTATCAAACCCACACCGATGCTCAGGTAGGTATCCAAGCCAAAGTTAACCGCGACACCTGCGGCTAGCGCTCCGCTGAGCGCCATCACAGAGCCGACTGACAGGTCGATACCCGCAGTGAAGATCACGAAGCTCATCCCGATCGCCACGATGGCAATCATCGAGGTCTGCAGTGCGATGTTCCTGACATTGGAAAATGTCAGGAATCCATCCGCCAGCACGGTAAACACCAATACGAGCAGCAGCAGGAAGCCGAGCACGCTTAATTGGCGGATAGCCTTGGCAGATCTACTGAAGGCGCTGCTGCGCATTATTCTCCCTTCCAGTAGTGGCGGCATGCATGATATTGTCCTGGGTAGCTTCCTGCCTGGAAAATTCGGCCACAATTTTACCTGAGCGCATGACCAGGATGCGGTCGCTTACTCCCAATACTTCAGGCAGATCAGAGGAAACCACCATCACTGCCACCCCTTCTTTTGCCAGCTCGTTCATCAAGGCATGAATTTCTGCCTTGGTGGCGACATCGATTCCGCGCGTGGGTTCGTCCAATATCAGGATGCGCGGCTTGAGGGTCAGCCAGCGGGCGATGATCACCTTCTGCTGGTTGCCGCCCGACAGGTTGCGCACCAGCTGCTTTACACTTGGCGTGCGGATTTGCAGCTTCTCGATGAATTCCCTTGCCATTTGATCGGCGCGCCTGAAATTGATGAAGGAAAAGCGGCTGATTTCCGGTAGAGCGCCGATCACCAGGTTTTCGCGCACCGCCATATTCAGGAACAGGCCCTGCAGCTTGCGATCTTCGGGCACGAAACCCATACCCTGGCGGATCGCCTGACCTGGATGCCGCAGCTTGACCACACGCCCACTTATCTTGACCTGCCCCCTGGTGGATGGGCGCACACCGAAAATTGTTTCTGCAAGGGCAGTACGACCAGCACCAGCCAATCCTGCGATGCCAAGAATCTCACCTGCACGCAGTGCAAGATCTACGCTACGCAGCTCACGACCATCTTCGAGGTCCTTGGCCTCCAATACGACCGCCCCGCGTTCAAGTTTATCTTTTGGATAAAGTTCTCCCAGCTGCCTGCCAACCATCATGCGCACGACCTGGTCGTCATCCAGCTCAGCAGTCGGATTAGTCCCGATGGTCTCCCCATCCCTGAGGACCGTAACCCGGTCAGAGATCTCAAAAACTTCTTCGAGGCGGTGGGAGATAAATATGATCGATAGTCCGCGCTCCTTGAAGGAACGCATCACTTCGAATAATACTTCTGTTTCCTTGTCGGTCAGGGAGGAGGTGGGTTCATCCATGGCGATCAGATCGGCCTTGTATGAAAGCGCCTTGGCAACCTCCACCATTTGCCTTTCTGCGATACTCAGATCCTGCACGCTGGCGCGCGCGTCCACCTTCAGGTTCAGCTGGTCAAGCAGGACCTGGGCCTGGGCGTAAAGCTCCTTCCAATCGATGATGGCGCTCAGGCGGGTGCGTGGTTCACGTCCCAGGAAGATGTTTTGACCCACGGTAAGATGAGGGATAAGGGATAATTCCTGGTGGATCATGCTGATGCCCAATCGCTGGGCATCTCCTGGATTGTCGATCTCGACTGCTTGCCCCCGGAGACTGATCTGTCCTTCATCCTGCAGCAGGGCACCGGTGAGGATCTTCATTAAGGTGCTCTTCCCGGCCCCATTTTCCCCGACCAGGGCATGAATTTCGCCGCTTGAAACGGAAAAATCAACCGCGGTCAGAGCCTGGACACCGGGAAAGGACTTGCTGATGCCCTGCATCTGCAGGAAGGTGGCGTTGTCAGTCATGTTAACGATAACGAAAGTGAGGAGGCTGTCTCCTCAGGTGCTCAGCAAGACGTTCAACCTGGTTCGACAGCCTCCCAAATTAGATGTTTATTGAACGTTCTCTGGCGTGACAAGTGAAAGGTCTACAGGTATGTAGCTCTCAACCTGCTCACCGCCCAGATAGCGTATTGCCACGTCGACACCCAGCTGGCCCATCAGAGCAGGCTGTTGGGCAACTGTAGCCGCTAATTTACCATCGCGAACGGCCTGTTTGGCATCATCGACAGCATCGAAGCCAACGAATATGATCGCCTCGGCTCGATTAGCTGCTTCTGCAGCTTCGATTGCACCCAGGATCATTTCGTCATTGTGCGCGAAGGTTCCAGCGATTTCCGGTTGGGCCTGGAGGATATTTTCGTAAACGGTCAATCCTTCTGCCCGGTTGAAATTAGCAGTTTGTTTAGCCACAATCACAACCCCAGTGCACTCCTGGCTCATGTAGTCATTAAAACCCTGGCCGCGATCGCGGGCTGCAGAGGTACCTGCAATGCCTTCCAGCTCAACCACATTTCCAGCACCTTCCATTGCTTCGCAGAGGAATTCAGCCGCTGCAAAACCACCAGCGACGTTGTCGGAGGCAATGTGTGAAACGATTGTGCCACCATCCGCGCCGCGATCGACCGTGAAGACCGGGATTCCGGCATCATTGGCTTTCTGCACTGACGGCACGATGGCAGCAGAATCAGTGGGATTGATCAGGATTGCCGATACCCCGCGCTGGATTAAGTCTTCGATATTGGTAGCTTCTCTGGCAGGATCATCCTGGGCATCAACCACGATCAGCTCCACGCCCAGGGTATCTGCTTGAGCCTGGGCACCATCTCGCAATGTCACGAAGAAGGGGTTGTTCAGCGTTGAAAGCGATAGACCCAGCGTATAAGCTTCCGCAGGGGGTTCTTCGGTCGGTTCTACCGGGGGCTGCTCGGGCAGCTCGCCGGATACCAGTGAAAGATCGACGGGGATGTAGCTGTCAACAGGTTGACCAGCCAGGTAAACCAGGGCTGACTCTACACCCAGGCGGCCCATCTCGGATGGCTGCTGGGCGATAGTTGCGGCCAAACGACCCGCGTCAACCGCTGCAACGGCATCATCCACGGCATCGAAACCAACGAAGACGATGCCACCTCTTCCTGCAGCTTCTGCTGCTTCGATGGCTCCCAGGATCATCTCATCATTGTGAGCGAAGGTGCCGTTGATCTCGGGTTGGGCCTGCAGGATGTTCTCAAACACGGTCAGGCCTTCCGCCCGGTTGAAGTTTGCAGTTTGGCGAGCGACGATCTCTACGCCGCTGCATTCCTTGCTCATGTAATCATTGAAGCCCAGGCCGCGGTCGCGGGCTGCGGAGGTACCTGCGATACCTTCCAGCTCGACTGCCTTGCCCTGGCCGCCCAATGCTTCACAAAGGAACTTGCCGGCCACCATGCCGCCAGCCACGTTATCGGAAGCGATATGGGAGACAAAAGTGCCGCCATTGGCGCCACGGTCGATGGTGAAGACCGGGATGCCAGCCTGGTTGGCTTTCTGGATGGATGGAACGACAGCATCCGAATCGGTGGGGTTGATCAGGATCACGCTGACGCCCTGCTGGATCAGGTCTTCCACGTTGGTGGCTTCCCTGGCAGGATCATCCTGTGAATCGACCACCACCAGCTTCGTTCCAGCAGCATCAGCAGCGGTTTGCGCGCCGTCCCTCAGCGTGACAAAGAAAGGATTGTTGAGCGTGGAAAGCGAAAGACCCAGGACTACCTCGGTCGGTTCAGGTTCAGTCGGGGGTGGCATGTCGCCGGAAACGAGCGACAGGTCAACCGGGATATACTGTTCTACAACTTCCTCATTGAGGAACTTGACAGCCGTCTCAACACCCAGGCGGCCCATTTCAGCTGGCTGCTGGGCGATGGTGGCAGCCAGTTTGCCTGCGTCGACGGCTGCGACAGCATCATCGACGGCATCGAAACCAACGAAGATGATCTCTTGCGCGCGTCCGGCTGCTTCCGCAGCTTCGATGGCACCCAGAATCATCTCGTCGTTATGGGCGAAAGTGCCGTTGATCACAGGTTGTGCCTGCAGGATGTTCTCGTACACCGTCAAGCCTTCGGCCCGGTTGAAATTGGCAGTCTGACGTGCGACGATCTCAACACCGGAGCATTCGCTGCTCATATAGGTGTTAAATCCGTTGCCGCGGTCTCGGGCAGCTGAGGAACCAGCGATGCCTTCAAGTTCAACTGCATTGCCTTCTCCACCTATCGCTTCGCACAGGAATTTCCCTGCAAGTGCGCCGCCAGCCACGTTATCAGAAGCGATGTGTGAAATCACGACACCGCCGTTTGCACTTCGGTCGATGGTGAAAACCGGGATATTGGCCTGGTTAGCCTTCTGGATCGAAGGCACCACCGCATCCGCATCTGTTGGATTGACCAGGATGGCATCCACTCCCTGCTGGATCAGGTCTTCGATATTGGTGGCTTCCCTGGCCGGATCGTCCTAGGGAATCAACCACGATCAGCTCGACGCCGGCTTCATCCGCAGCTTCTTCTGCCCCTTCTTTGAGGGTCACGAAGAAGGGATTGTTCAGCGTTGAGAGGGACAGGCCCAGCTTTTGGGTCGGTTCTTCGGATGGTCGCAGCCATAAGTATCCCAGGATCACGATCAGGACACCAATGACCGCCAAGGCGATCCACAGCCAGGTACGGCTGCCGCCCTCTTCAGGTTCACCCTCCTCGGGTGGTTCTTCACCTGGTGGAACCGCGGCACCAGCCGCAGCTGCCTCTTCTACTGGAGCTTCGTCCATGCTTTCTTCTGCAGGAGCCTGCTCCTCTTCTGGAGCATTTTCCATGCTTTCTTCTGCAGGGGTCTGCTCTTCTTCTGGATTAACTTGATCTTCTTGATACATTTTTTACTCCTCCTAAATGAGTAAAGTTTAGATTATCTTGCGTTCATTAACCAGCTGTCTTCTTGTCCTTACCTCCTTTCAGAATGCTTTCTGTCTTCATCAATTGAATAATAATCATTACCTGTTCATGATCAGAGTAGTTTGCTGTGTTCACAGATAATTATCGAATTGCCTTGTAAAGCAGCAAGGCCAGAGCGATCACCACACCGGTAACAACCGGCTGGTAAAACGAAGAGATATTCAATAAGTTGAGACCATTGTTGAGCACTGAGATCACCAAAACACCCAGCAATGTGCCAAATAAACTACCCTGACCTCCTGCGAAGCTGGTGCCCCCCACCACCACCGCAGCGATAGCATCGAATTCATAACTGATGCCAGCGGTTGGCTGGGCAGAATCAAGCCTGGCCACCAGGATCATGCCTGCTAAGGCAGCCAGTGCGCCTGCCAGGACATATACAAAAGTGGTGTAGCTGCTGGTAGCAATCCCGGTGTAATGTGCTGCGACCGGGTTGTTGCCCAGGGCGTAGATATTCATGCCCATGCTGGTGCGGGTGAGCAGGATGTATCCGGCCAGGAAAGCAGCACCTGCAACGATAATCGGCATCGGGATGGGGCCCAAATAACCGGTACCGATCGTACGAAATAAATCCGGCAAGCCCGTAATCGGGCGACCCTGGGTATAGGTCAATGCCAGGCCGCGGGCAACCGTCATCATGCCCAATGTAGCCACGAAAGGCGGCACCTTGACCCGCGAGATCAGCAAGCCGCTCGCAAGCCCCAGAATACCTCCCAGTGTTAAACCCAATACCATGGTAGGTATGATCGGTATCCCCCGCTGCAGCAGATCGGCAGTGACAACCGTCGAGAGCGCCAGCACCGCACCGACAGAAAGATCGATGCCGGCGGTCAGGATCACATAGGTCATGCCGATGGCGATAATCAGGTTTATGGAGGACTGGCGCAGGATGTTCACCCAATTGCTGGAAGTCATGAAGCGATCGGATAGAAAGCTGAGCACCACGCACAAAAGCAAAAAAGAAATCAGCAGACCAAATCGCTGGAAGAAGCCGCGCAGTCCTGATGTATTCATCGCAGGTCTCCAAACATGATCCCGGTGCTCATCCTAGAAAACGACTCCTGCGTTCAATATCACGTTGGCATAGGGCGTGAATTCTCCCGTACGTACCACGGCGCGCGCCTTTTCCGTCATTTTTTTAAAATCTTCGTGGGGGATAGTCTCGATAGGTATATCCGGCAGCAATTCACCCAGCTGCTGGAAAATCAGCGGACTGGTCGAGACCATCTCCTTGGCGATAACTGCGCTCTCGACCTGGACTTCTTCAAGGATGACTGCCAATGCCTCAATAAAGCTGGGTATGCCTTCTTTCAACGCCAGGTCGATGCGCTCGGTGTCAGCATGGATAGGTAAACCTGCATCGGCGACTACCAGCTGGTCCATGTGACCTAATCCGGCGATCACCGCGGAGAGCGGTTGGTTCAGAGTACCGATCTTTTTCATAATTCCTTCCCGATGATTTTATCCGGATTTACTCCGCTGATCAACTGTTTGACCTCTTCCCGGCTGGGCGCCGAGGTTTGAGCCCCAAAGCGCATGGCAGCTAATGCTCCTGCCGCGTTGCCCCAATGGATTGCATCTGGCAGCGGATGGCCTGCGCCAAGGTGAACAGCAAGGCCTGCTACAAACGCATCACCGGCCGCAGTAGTATCCACGGGGTCGATTTGGAAGGCTGGGAATCCGATGCCTTCGTGTTCTGGATTGGTGAGCAGGGCTCCCTTATTCCCCAGTGTGATTACCACCGAACCTGCTCCCCGATCAAGCAGGACACGCGATGCACGCTTCAAATCTTCTGTCGATTCACCCCCCCGGCCGGATAACAAGGCGATCTCGGTTTCGTTGGGCACCAATACGTCTACCAATGCAAACAATTCCGCGGGCAACTCCCGCGCCGGAGCCGGATTTAATACCACTGGAATTCCATTTTCCTTCGCGATCTGGGCAGAACGGATAACCGCTGGAAGGGGAATTTCAAGCTGCAGGACGAGCACGTCTGACTTGGCAATCAGGTCCTCAGCTACATTGACATGCACCTCTTCAACCTGCATGTTTGCCCCAGAGGCGACCACGATGCTGTTTTCCCCTTGATCATCGACCACGATCAAGGCCACCCCCGTGGCAGCCTGCCCATCCTTGGTTATGAAGGCTGTATCGACGCCAGAAGCAGCCAGGTTATCCAGTAAATAATCGGCGAATGAATCTGTCCCCAGCCGGCCGATCATGCTGACCTCGGCTCCCAAGCGAGCAGCTGCCACGGCCTGGTTGGCACCTTTGCCGCCTGGGATGGTCTGGAAATCGCCGCCGATGATGGTTTCCCCGGGCAGCGGAATTCGTGGAGAGCAGATCACCAGGTCCATGTTCAAACTGCCGACAACGGCGATGCGCGCGCTCATGGTGCTGCTCCACTCACGATTTGTTGTTTTTGGGCAGTTGAGGCGCGTACCACGAGCTGCACGGCGACAATTTCCTGCCTGATCGCCAGGTCCTCGTTGGCTATACGCTCCAGGAGCAGTTCAGCTGCCTGGGTGCCCATCCTGGCCTTGGACTGGTGGACGGTGGTCAAGGGCGGGTTGGTAAATTCTGCCAGTCGAATATCATCAAATCCAATGATCGAGATATCCTGGGGAATACGCAGCCGGTTTTCGTGGGCATAGCGATATGCGCCGATCGCCATCAGGTCATTGCAGGCAAATATCGCGCTGGGGGTATTATCATCCTGTAATAGCTGCTGGGCAGCCGAATAACCGCTCTGGTATTGAAAATCACCTTCGACGAGCCATTCTGGATTGGGGTGTAAACCCGCAGCCTCCAGGGCCTGCCTGTAGCCTGCAACGCGCTCACTGCTCGAGCGTACACCTCGTGGACCTGTGATGCAGGCGATCGAGGTGTGATCCAATCCAACCAGGTGGTTTGTGGCCAGGAAGCCACCCGCCTGGTTGTCGGCGAAAACGGAATCGAGCTGCACACCGGGCACCTGCCGGTCAACCAGCACCGATGGTACCCCGCGCTTCTGCAGGTTGCTGATATTTTCTTCGCTTAAGCCAGCTGCGACAAAGATGATGCCATCCACCTGCTTTTCGATAAGCACGTTGGTGTAAAGATGCTCTTTATCCAAGTCGTTGTCAGAATTGCACAAAATCACGCTGTAGCCCTGGGCAAAGCTGGTGTCTTCAATGCCGCGCACCACCTCGGCGAAGTATGGGTTGGCATTGTCAGGCAGTATGACGCCGATGGTGTGGGTTTTCCCCCGCCGCAGGCTGCGAGCCAGGACGTTGGGCTGGTAGCCCAGGACCTGCATAGCCTGCTCCACCCGGGTCCTGGTTTCAGGGTTGACCGGGCGGGAATTATTGATCACGTGAGAGACTGTGGTGACAGAGACACCCGCCTGTTCTGCCACATCGCGCATGGTGACGATATTTCACCTCGCAAATGCTTTCTCTGCAAACGATTGCGCAAACGATTGCGCTCTTATCACAGAATACCATAATTTTTTCGATTGTCAAGTACTCGTGAGGTATTTCACATGAATCTTTGATGACCTTCTTTTTCGATTGTCTCTGATAACCTTAATTGAGAAGTGAGATATCCCCTATATGTGGCTATTATGGACAAAGCTTTAGGGATTTTTCGTCGCAAAGAACGCTCTTCGAAATGACACGCTAACAAATGTCATTTCGAGCGTGCCGTTTGTTCTACACTATCCTATAGTTAGAAGCGAGAAATCCCTGACACGCGGATTTCAAAATCAACTTTTCTGGAACAAAGCCCTCTCCTCGATAAGGAATGGTACCGATCCTCAATTAGTGGGTATTGAATACTCGGGTATGTCCATACCCGGGAATGATTGATACCTCTGATACGCGATATTCATCACCTCGGCTTTAGGGATTTCTCGTCGCAAAGAACGCTCCTCGAAATGACATGCTAACAATTGTCATTTCGAGCGTTTTGTTTTTCAATTATTATCTCTTTAATTACGTGGTAAGGTAAGATTTACTATCATACCTGCGTCCAAACAATGTGATAATAAGCCTTTAAACGCGATGAAATATCGATCGCAAAAATACAAAAACCCACCCATTCAGGAGAGAACCATGAGCGAATTATCCCAATTCCGGGCTTCTAAAGATGATTTCTTAACCAAAGACCATCACAGCCCATTAACCCACGACCAGCGACATACCTTCAGCGGGTTGGAATATTTCCCAGAAAATCCAGACCTGCGCCTGGAGCTGGACATTGAAGAGTTCACCGAAAAAGATACCATCGAGATGCAGACCTCAACCGGGGACGTGCAGCAGCACCTGCGCTACGGTAGGATCAATTTCCAGGTCGAGGGTCAACCAGTAGAACTAACCCTTTACAAAGATGCCCACGGTTTTTTCCTGCCTTTTGCTGACGACCTGGCTGGCAAAGAGACCTATGGCGCCGGCCGCTACCTGGAACCAAAAGCACTGATGGGCGGCAAGGTGCTGGTGGATTTCAACTACGCCTACAACCCATACTGCGCCTATAACGACCTGTATTCCTGCCCCCTGACACCGTGGGAAAACAGGCTGAAGGTTTCGATCCAGGCCGGCGAGAAGCTGCCCTCCGAAGAGTGGACGAAACTTGAAGAATACCAATTGAAGTGATTTGGGGATCATGGAAAGGATGATGCAGGGATATATTTAATCGCTGCACCTTTTCATTTTCGAAATATGCCCTCAGGATTGAACCTGAGGGCATGTTTAATTTTGAGAAATCAAAATCCTCAAGCCAACTTTCGATTATTATCCACACTGAATGCAATAAGCTAATTCCCGGTGTAGCCTCTCAAGTAAGTGCAATCCCATAGCCGATTGATTGTTGTATAATGAAATCAAGCCAAATTCGACCTTAATTTACTAGCAATTATTACTGTCAAACCAGTATTGTCCGATAAGTGATCTATCAGGAAAATTCCATGACTTGGAGCAGATCATGATCGGTGAAATCATCAACGATCGTTATCGCCTGGATTCAATTCTAGGACATGGCGGCATGGGAGCAGTTTACCGTGGACATGACCTGCAGCTCGAACGCGACGTGGCGATCAAATTGCTCAACCAGGTTGTGTTCGTCCAGGATGAACAAGATCGTCTGCTTAACGAAGCCAGGTTAATCGCCAAACTCCGGCATCCCAATATCGTATCCGTCTATGATGTTGGTGATTACGGTGGTGCTCCATTCTTTGTCATGGAATACGTGGATGGAGGCTCAATGCGCGATCGTCCCAGCAGTGATTTTGATGATAACGTTAGAGTCACCATCCAAATCTGCAGGGGATTAGCCTATGCGCATGATAAAGGCATCATCCACCGTGATCTCAAGCCTGAAAATGTACTGCTAGAAAAGCAAGGCAGGGTCAAGTTAGCAGATTTTGGCATCGCCCGCTCAGATGTCACCCGTTTTACAAGCGAGGCGCAGATCAGCGGTACTGCGCATTACATGGCTCCGGAGATAATCAAAGGGGGAGAAGAGCGATAGCAGGGCCGATCTTTATTCACTGGGGGTGATCATGTATGAACTGAATACAGGTCAGCTACCATTTGATGCGGCTACCTTGATCGGATTGATCAATAAACACCTGTTTGAAGATGTACTTGCCCCACGAGAAGTTAATCCAGATCTCCCGGTAGATCTCAACGACTTGATTCTACGCCTGTTGAGTAAAGACCCTCAAGGAAGACCAGCCAATGCAAGCAATGTGCAGCACGCCCTGGAAAGGTTCGTGGGACCCAGTGCCCAAGAGACCGAAACTATAGAAAAAATCCCTGTCCCTACCCGAATATCCCGTCACAATCTAAGAGCTAATACCAGCTCTTTCATCGGCCGGCAGGATGACCTCAATCGAATATACAAATTAATAAGCAATGCAGATCTCCGGTTGTTAACCCTGGTGGGAAGCGGTGGAATCGGAAAAACCAGATTGGCAACCCAGGCCGCATTCAAAGCCCTTGATCAGTATCCAGATGGAGTCTGGATGGTCGAGCTGGCATCATTAACGGAAGCCGGATTACTGCCGCAGCGGGTGGCAGACATTTTTGGAGTGAGCGCTCAGGAGGCCAGGGAGGGTCAAGGTGAAACTGAAGTGCTTGTTGAGTTTCTCAAAGATAAGAATTTGCTGCTGGTTATTGATAACTGCGAACACTTGATTGAAGCCTGTGCGGAATTCACAGATACCCTGCTGAAAGGATGTCCTCAGCTGCGAGTGATGGCAACCAGTCGGGAAGATTTGCGCGTCCCTGGAGAGACAATATACCAGGTCAATCCACTGATTTTACCCAGGGACAGCATCTCGGTTGAGGATTTTGGAACTTCTGAAGCGATCCAGCTGTTTATTGAGCGGGCATCTGCTGCCGATAGGAATTTTGAACTCAGTTCAGAAAACAGTGCTGCAGTATTTCAAATTTGCAACCAATTGGATGGAATTCCTCTAGCCATTGAGTTGGCAGCTGCCAGGATAAAAATATTAAATCCGGAACAGATTGTCGAACGTTTGGATGATCGATTCCAGCTGCTGACCGCTGGCTCGCGAACAGCACTCCCCCGCCATCAAACACTGGAAGCAGCCATTGATTGGAGCTACGATTTACTGAGCGAACAAGAGCAAAGTTTACTGCGGAAATTGGCTGTCTTCTCAGGTGGCTGGAATTTGGAAGCCGCTGAAAAAGTTGATAAATTCGCAGCGCAAGATAAATTTGGAGTATTTGATTTGCTTTCTCAGTTAGTTGATAAATCACTGGTTTCTGCTGAGCAGTTCGAGGAAACCATCCGTTATCGAATGCTGGAGACAGTGAGACAGTATGGAATTATCAAACTACGCCAGGCAGGGGAGCTTTCTAGGGCCCGTCAAAATCACATTAATTATTTCACTCATTTGGCGGAGATAGCGGATCTTGGATTGAGAGATGAACGCCAGGTCGATAGCTTAAAGATTCTGGATGTAGAACATGATAATCTCCGAGGAGCCATAAGATGGTCGCTCAATCAAGTTAATGCAGATTCTGCCTTCAGATTAATTGCCGCTTTGGGATGGTTCTGGTTCATACGAGGCTATTGGAAAGAATCCTGGATCTGGTTGACGCAAAGCCTCGATCTGAATGTTGATTCCTCCCCTATGCTGCGTGCGAAGGCCATCATCAGGGCGGGTGGATTGGAGCTGATCCGAGGAAAATTATCCGGCACTACCGATCTCGTCGAGGAAGCTCTAGTACTATCAAGGGAGGTTCATGACAAGGAAAATACTGCCTGGTGCTTAAACCTTCTCGGTCAAGCAGGCACCTGGGGGTACAAGGAAATTGATGAAGCAGAAGCCAAACTCACAGAGAGCTTGGAAATCTTCAAAGAGCTAGGGGATGAGTGGGGAATAGCATGGACGCTTCGTTACCTCGGTCAGGTTGCCGAAGTACGAGGTGATTTCGAAAAAAGCATCGCGCTTCAAAGAGAGGCACTTAATCGTTTCGAAGCAATCGGAGATATCTGGAACAGCGCCCATTCATTATACTTATTAGGTGGAACGCTATTCTTATTTGGAGATTCAGAAGGGGCGAAGGAGGCGTATCAACAGATTCCCTCGAAGAGTAAAATCGTCGAAGATAAAGTTATGGCTGCCCATGCTATCAGGGGAGCAGCCATGATTGCATTACAAGATAATGACCTCGACCAGGCTGAGCAGCTCTATCAAGATGCACTAGTAGCTTTGCAGAAAATTGGCGATGAGAATTGCGCCTCAGGTGCAATCAGGGATCTTGGAGAAATTGCCCGTCGCGGAGGTCAGTATGCACAAGCGATCGAGCTCCTAAGTCAAAGTCTCCTCAGTTTTGTGGAAATGGGAAATGATGTTCCTATTGGTATAGCGATTGAGCGATTTGCCTCACTTGCGAGCTCCTTGGGGAATTATCGAAAGGCCACACAGCTGCTTGCAGCAGTTGAGGAACATATAGGCGACACGATCAACTCATCACCGACTCTGCAAACAGAGCACAAAAAACTTATATCTTCAGCCCAAGATCACTTTGGACACCAGGTCTTCGAGCAGTATTGGATTGAGGGTGCTGAGATGAGCCTGGTGGATGCGGCTGCATTAGCGCTTAAGGAAGTAAAGGTGGGATGAGATGAACCAACTGACTGGTGAGTTTTCGCCAACGAGTACATACACTACACAACGATTTTGTAGCATCATATCTGAGGTGTGGTTAAGGGGTCTCAAATGGACATAAGCGTCCATCCGATAAAGATGAGCATCACGACCGTGTACGCGATTCATAGCGATGGTGTGATCCTGATTGACAGCGGACCTTTTCCAAATATTACACAATTCAAGCGGGCGCTTCAAACTGCATCTATCGAACCGAAAGAAATTCAACTGATCATACTTACCCATGGTCATTTTGACCACATCGGATCAGTACAGGTAATTAATGATCTGACCGGAGCACAAGTGCTGCTGCACAAGAAGGATGTGAACTTGCTGGTTGAAAGCAATCCTACAGTGCCGCAGGGATTAACCACCTGGGGCAAGATTGGAAATCGCCTGCTGCGATTAATTGGCCCCTATGTCCACACCACATTGTTTGAGGTTGATATTCTCATTGGCGATGATGATTTTTCCCTCGCTGAATACGGCATTCCAGGCAAAATCATTCACACACCGGGACATACAAAGGGATCTATCAGTGTAGTTATGGAAAGTGGAGAAGCATTTGTGGGCGATCTGGCGATGAACATGTTTCCAATGCGCCTGACACCTGGATTACCCATCTTTGGTTATGATAAAAATGCACTTGTTGAGAGCTGGAAAAAAGTGTTGAGTTTAGGTGTGCACACCATTTTCCCCGGTCACGGCAAACATTTTTCTGCAGAAGCGATGAGAAAAGTCATCTCCGATTGATCGGTAATA
>PVMK01128121.1_pt1 | contig 37857 bp, 47 predicted proteins | sample 1853481 | NCBI WGS metagenome assembly PVMK01 (sample SAMN08533507, study PRJNA380276) | Marine sediment metagenome, whole genome shotgun sequencing project.
GGGAACGACCATTGGCTTCGCACTGCGCCTTGCTGCGGGACACCACAGGGACGCTGAATCCGTAATTATCACATTGAAAGAGCACTAGCAGCCGGCGTGCGGCGGAGAGGCCCCGTGCACGTACTGTTTCTGCTCGTGCGTATCTGAAACGTGCACTTGCTCCGTTGGGCAGGGTTCAGCTACTCAGGAGGCAATGCGGGCTGCCCGGACGGTGTTCTTCATCAACATCGCGATCGTCATGGGCCCAACGCCCCCCGGGACCGGTGTGATGGCGCCCGCGATCGCTGACACGGCCTCAAAATCGACATCGCCCACCAGCCGGTAACCCCTTTTCGCCCCGGGATCATCCACCCGGTTTATACCAACGTCGATAACAATGGCGCCCGGCTTCACCATGTCTGCCGTTACAAAACCCGCTACACCGATCGCGGCGATAAGTATATCTGCCTGCCGCGTGATCGCCCCGAGATCAGCAGTTCCACTGTGACAGCAGGTTACCGTGCAATTACCACGCTCCCCTTTCTGTATGAGTATATTCATCAGGGGTTTGCCGACGATGTTGCTGCGACCGATTATCACGGCATGCTTGCCGGACAGGGTCAGACCGCTGCGCAGTATCAACTCCGGAATACCGGCCGGCGTACAAGGCAAAAAGCCGTCTATTCCCACCATCATACGGCCCACGTTCACCGGGTGAAACCCATCGACATCCTTGTCAGGGCGGATGCGTTCAATGACCAGGGCCTCATCGATATGTCCCGGTAACGGTAATTGTACGAGGATCCCGTGTACATCATTATCCGCATTCAGGTCATCTACCACGTCCAGCAAGTCGTCTTCGCTGACATCATCGGGCAGGGACCGGAGTATCGAGGTTATTCCTGTTTCATTACAGGCGCGTATCTTGCCCCCGACATATGCCTTTGAGGCCGGGTTCTCGCCGACAAGCACCACGGCAAGACCCGGCGTCGTACCTGCGGAGACCAGCCCGGCGACTTCTTCCTTGATTTCAGCCCTTATCGTTGCGGCAATCTCCTTCCCATCAATCAATTTTCGCGGCCATAGGCCCCCACGTTTCGTCAATCCGCTTCTGCCTGTAACTCGCTGCTGTCGCTGGCTGTCAGACGTCGTGAAAACCAAAGCCCTATTTCAAATAATATCCATACGGGAAAGGCCAGAAGGGTTTGCGAGAATATATCCGGCGGTGTCATCAGCATCCCGACTGCAAACGCACCGACAATAATATAGGGTCGCTTCTGCGCCATGCTGTCGGGAGAAACGATACCCATCTTCGCCAACAGCACGGTAGCAACGGGGACTTCAAATGCGATACCGAATGCGAAGAACAGCTTGAGGGCAAACGACATATAGGAATTGATGTCGGTCATGACCGTCACACCCTCGGGCGCGGTGTTGGCAAAAAAGTAAAATATGATGGGGAATACGACGAAATAGGCAAACAGGATTCCGAGGTAGAACAGTATGGTACTCGAGATAAGGATGGGGAAGGCGATACGCTTCTCTTTCTTGTACAGGCCGGGAGCCACGAAACCCCAAATCTGGAAAAGCAGTACGGGCGCGGCGAGTGCTACCGCCAGTGCGAAGGCAAGCTTGAATGGAACAAAAAATGGTCCGTGCGGCTCCGTCGATATCATGCCGGCCCCTTCGGGGAGAGCGCGCATCAGGGGTGCGGCAAATATCTCGTACAGGAAGTCTGCGAATGGCGCGAGAATGATAAAGATAACCAGCACCGCACCGAGCCCGATCAGCAGGCGATTACGCAATTCGACGAGGTGCGATATCAGGGTCTCGCCCTTTTGTTCCTCCTCTTCTTCTTCCTCCCGAACCTGATCGGCCGGATCATCACTCATGAAGTTTTCTCGCTGTCGGTGGCCTTGGGGTGCGTAGCGGAATCGTCCGCATTGTTATCGTCCGGGGTACCGTTCGCCTCCCCGGGTTCCCCGGGTTTCATATCGCCTTCGCCACTATCCTGCGGTTCGTCCAGCCGGGTATTCGCCACACCCTCAATCTCATCGGTAACTGTCGCGACCTTCTCCTTGAGGCCCTTGTTCAACTCAGTCATTTCCGCCTGGATATCGCTGAGCCCCTCCTTGGCCAGCTTTGCCGCCTGGGATATTTCATTCGTTGGCATGGCGTCAAGTTCCCGCTTCATCTCGGCCCGAAGGTTATTGACGGTGCGGCGGGTACGGCCGACCCAGTAGCCGGCCTTCCTGGCCACTTCCGGCATACGCTCCGGACCGAGGACCAGTAACAGGACCACGCCGATGATACAGAGTTCCCAAAATCCGATATCAAACATTATGCAGATTTTACTCAGGACAGGTACCAGCTTCATCAGGGGCCGAATCGGCCCGGAGGCCAGCTACGAGGGAGCAGGATTCAACAGAGCCTGACGGAGCCTACACGATCAGGCTGAAGTCTTTTCCTCTTCCTCCACGGTGGAATTGCTCACGTTTTCTTCTTGTTCCCGGCCTCTTGCTCTTCCGCCTTGGCCTTGGCCTCAGCCTCGGAGTCCGACGCCCCGTCGCCCAGCGCCTTCTTAAAGCCCTTCACCGCACCGCCCAGATCACCACCAATATTGCGCAACTTCTTGGTGCCGAAAATCAGCGCCACGATTGCCAGCAGTATCAGTAACTGCCAAACCGAAATTCCACCCAAGCCCATTATTGTACCTCCGAAAATCTCTTATCCATTTAAAGCTGAAACTTACGTCCCGATTCAGCAAACCAGCTTAAATCTGGTGACTGCAACAAGGCATTTCAACTCGTATACTCAACTATTATAGCCCCAAGCGCCTTATTTCGTACGATTTATCACCCCGCAACGGGATAAGACCCTTGGTAACCACCGCTGTCCCACATCTAACGGAACGTCATGCCGGACTTGATCCGGCATCCAGTAAGTACTTGAAAACCCTGGATTTGCATCCTTCGCTCCGTGGACGGTGCATCCCTGCACCACTTCTCGGATAAGTGCTACGCACTTTCCGGAATGACGGATTGGGTTATCCAATTTCATGTCTCAAATCGGAAACGATCCCAAGTATGTAGCAAGTATAATACTATGGAGCCTGGTGCTACTAATTTTGTGGGACAGCAGCGCCCTATTACCTACCTGCCTTCTCCACGAGCCCGGATACACCAAATCTGCGTCCAAGCTCCTCAAGCACATCATCCGGACCCAGGCCCTGGTGGGCTAACAGGATGAGTGTATGGAACCAAAGATCAGAGATCTCGCGGACAATAGCCGGACCGTCACCGTCCTTGGCCGCCATGATCGTCTCGCTGGCCTCCTCACCAATCTTTTTGAGGATGGCATCAAGACCCTTCTCATAGAGCCCGGCCACATAAGACTCCTCCCCGGACTGCTGCTTACGCGCCTCCAGGACCTCCGCAAGTTCTCTTAATACCTGGTCCACCGGTCATCGACCTCCATCAGTTTGCTAACGGTGTGCCCCGGGCACACCCCTTGTAATTTTATCCTTATCCCACTGCTGTCCAACATCTGCGTCGGGATATGAATTCGGTATTTACTGCGGTGACCGTCTCCAGCATGAATGCTGGAGCCGAGCCTACATGGATGTATTCACGGCGTGTCACAGCAGTAAATACCGGATTCATATCTCAATATCACGACCACTACTCTTTTGAAGCGTAAATCTCGGCAGGATCTTTCAGAACCTGCTCCGACTCAACCCACCATCACCTTCAAGCGTCCGGTAAAAGCACCGTGCATGACCCGTGTGACAGGCTATCCGCCCTGCTGCTCAACCTGCAACAAGACAACATCGCCATCGCAATCGAGTCGGATCTCGCCGACTTTTTGCCGATGACCCGACTCCTCGCCCTTATGCCACAGGCAACGGCGGGAACGGGACCAGTAAACTGCATACCCGGACTGCGCAGTCAGCCGCAGCGCTTCACGGTTCATCCACGCGACCATCAAGGCCCGCCCGGATTCCTGGTCTTGAGCAATGGCCGGAACCAGCCGTTGTCATCCCAACTGACGTCTTCAAGCCACTCACTGCCCGCAATAGACTCCATTTTACAATCTTACCTCCACCCCTGCGCGCTGCATACAAAGCTTGGCCTCGTTCACGGTATGATCGCCAAAATGAAATATGCTGGCTGCCAGAACGGCGTCAGCATGGCCGATCTTGACTCCATCGACCAGGTGCTGCAGATTTCCGACGCCGCCGGAGGCGATGACCGGGATGCCAACGGCATCAGATATCGTCGCGGTGAGTTCCAGGTCGAACCATCCCGCGTACCGTCGCGATCCATGCTGGTAAGCATGATTTCACCGCACCGTACCGGTCCATGCGCCGCGCCCATTCGACAGCGTCGATACCGGCAGGTTTACGGCCACCGTGGGTAAATATCTCCCAGCGCGGCCTGGCACCCCAATCCACCTGCTTGGCATCAATGGCCACCACGATACATTGTGAACCGAAATGACTGCTGGCCTCGCGAACGAATTCGGGCCGGTGTACAGCCGCAGTATTGATGGCGACCTTGTCTGCACCGGCGTTTAGCAGCCGCCTGATATCTGCCAGTTCCCGCACCCCGCCACCCACGGTAAGCGGGATAAATACCTGCGCCGCCACTTGCTCCACCACCTGGAGGATCGTGTCACGCTCATCCGAGCTCGCGGTTATATCGAGAAAGGTCAGTTCATCGGCTCCCTGTTGGTCGTAACGTGCGGCAACCTCGACCGGGTCACCCGCGTCGCGGATATCGACAAACCGGACACCCTTGACGACCCGTCCGGCGTCGACATCCAGGCATGGAATAATACGTTTTGCGAGTGCCATGTAATTCCGGGACTACTGATCGAGAAGCGCCTGGCCTTCCTTGAAGTCCAGGCTTCCTTCATAGATCGCGCGGCCGGTAATGACCCCTTCCACACCGGAGTCCTCAAGTTCCTTCACTTGTCTAAGGTCATCCAGGTTGGTAACCCCGCCGGAGGCGATTACCGGTATTCGCACCGATTCCGCCAATTTTTTTGTCGCCTCGATATTAACGCCCGACATCATCCCATCGCGGGAAATGTCAGTATAGATAATCGAATGTACGCCATCGATCTCAAAATGCTGCGCCAGGTCAACCAGGTCATGCCTGGAGAGCTTGGACCAGCCCTCCACGGCGAGCTTCCCATCCTTCGCGTCAAGGCCAACTATAATATGCCCCGGATATTCGATACTCAGCAGGCTGACAAAGTGCGGTTCGTTCACCGCCTTCGTACCGATAATGACAAATTTCACTCCCGCATCGAGGTAGGCCTCAATGGTATCCTCATCCCGGATACCACCGCCGATCTGGACGGGCAGGTCGGGATGTCGATCCACGATCTCGTGAATCAGGTCTGCGTTGCGCGGGTACCCGTGCACGGCCCCGTCCAGGTCAACGATATGCAATCGGCGCGCCCCGAGGTCCGCCCAGCGATCCGCCATTTCTACCGGGTTGTCACTGAACACGGTGCTGTCGTCCATTCGGCCTTGTTTCAGGCGCACACAACGTCCGTCCTTGATATCTATGGCGGGAATCAGAATCATTTAAACTGGTCCGGCAGGGGCTCCCTTGAGTATTATATATCAGCAGCCGATATCGTGCGTCAGGGCTGCCCATCCCAGCTGACAAAATTGCGCAAAAGCTGAAGGCCGTCACGTTGGCTTTTTTCGGGATGGAATTGAACTGCAAAGACATTACCTGTCGCGGCCGCGGCGGTAAACCTGTGTCCGTAGTCAGTTACCCCCGCTTCGGTATCTGCCCGCGTGGCGTTCGCGCAATAGCTGTGCACGAAGTAAAAACGCGCTCCCGACTCGATCCCCTGCCAAAGTGGATGCCCAAGGGACTGTTCCACCTCGTTCCAGCCCATGTGCGGTATCTTCAGCCCGGCCCCGGGTTGGTGAAAATCCCTGAAGTGCCTGACCCTGCCGGGGAACAGGCCCAGTCCCTCGATACCGCCGTCCTCGTCACTGCGCTCAAACAATGCCTGCAGGCCGATACAGATACCGAGGCAGGGCCGATCGGCCAGGGCCCGGGCAACCACATCCCAATGCCCCTGTCCCGGTAGGCGGCAAACCAGCTTGCAATGGCGCCCTGGCCCGGCAGGACCATGCGGTCCGCCCGGTCTATCACTGCCGGATCGCTGCTAATGGCCACATCGGTACCCGGCCCGGAGACATGACACAGGGCATGCTCGACGGAGCGCAGATTTCCAATGCCAAGATCAACAATGGCAATACTACTCATAAGTATGGATTACTATCTCAGAGACTGCCCTTGGTGGATGGAATCACGTCCACCATTCGCGGATCCAGCTCAAGCGCCATACGCAGTGCACGCCCGAGAGCCTTGAATATCGTCTCCGCAATATGATGCGCATTTCGTCCCCGGATATTGTCTATTTGCAGGGTCATCAGTGCGTGATTGCAAAACCCCTGAAAGAACTCCCCCAGCAGGTCGACATCGAATCCACCAATACGCGCACGCGGGTACTCCGCATTGTATGTCAACATCGGACGACCCGAGAAATCAACGACCACGCGGCTAAGGGCCTCGTCCAGCGGCACATAGGCGTGCCCGTAACGCCGAATACCCTTCTTGTCGCCGATGGCCTTTGTGAGCGCCTGCCCCACGGTAATGCCGACGTCCTCGACGGTGTGATGATCATCGATGTGCAAGTCGCCCTTAGCTGATATATCGAGGTCGATCAAGCCGTGACGACCGACCTGGTCGAGCATGTGCTCAAGGAAAGGAACCCCGGTATCGAACTTGCAGTCTCCCGTTCCATCAAGATTTACCCTGACAGAAATACGTGTTTCCCTGGTATTGCGCACAACTTCTGCAACGCGCTCGCTCATTTGCGATTCTCCGCGGTCATAGTTTCTAAATTTTATCAGAACGACGACCGGCAGGAGAAGTTTCCTGTAAGCCGTGCCTGTTTCCACCTTGATGGCGCCGATACTCTGCTGACCGGGCATGCGCATCAAGTCCTTCTGCCCGCGCAAGCGTTGCTGCTGTTGGTACGAGTACATCTGCACCGGCGGCAGAAATTTCTATGATGCTGGAACGCTTCTGAAAATCATAGACCCCCAGCGGCGAACTGAAGCGGGCGGTTCCCGAGGTCGGTAACACGTGGTTTGGACCGGCGCAATAGTCACCCAGCGATTCCGCGCTCAGGGGTCCGATAAAAATTGCACCGGAATTCGTTACCCGGGATGCGATCTCATCGGCATCCGCCACCAGCAATTCGAGATGCTCCGGAGCGATACGATCAATCACGCCGACCATCTCATCGGTACTCTGCGCGACAATGATCGCACCGTTGTCCCGCAGGGCACGCTCTATAATTGCACGCCGTGTCATGCCGGGGATCAGCCGCGCGACTGATTCCCGTACACTGGCAGCCACCTGGCTGCTCGTTGTCAGCAGGATCGACTGCGACAGTTCGTCGTGCTCCGCCTGTGCGAAAAGGTCCATGGCAGCCCAGTCCGGGTCTACGCTGCCATCACATACCAGCAAAATCTCGGATGGTCCGGCAATCATATCGATTCCCACCTGGCCGAATACCTGCCTCTTCGCAGTGGCGACATAGATGTTGCCCGGCCCGACGATCTTGTCTACTGCCGGTATCGTCTCCGTACCCCAGGCCAGAGCAGCAACCGCCTGCGCACCACCGACACAGAATACACGGTCGACGCCGGCAAGCTTTGCCGCCGCGAGTACCATCTCGTTCGGTTCCCCATGCGGAGTTGGAGATACCATTACAAGCTCCCCGACACCGGCCACCTTTGCCGGTATGGCATTCATCAGCACCGATGATGGATAACTCGCCTTTCCGCCCGGCACATAAATGCCCACTTTGAGTATCGGGGTAACCTTCTGACCAAGCCGGTTATTATCATCATCAATAAATTGCCACGACTCCTGGCGCTGGTACTGATGATAGTCTCTCAGCCGCGCTGCGGCATGTTCCAGGGCAATACGCTGCTCAGGCGATATCCCTGCAAAGGCACTGTCGAGACGCCGTTCCGAGAGCTCAAGCTCGGCGATACTGCGGGCCTCAACCTGGTCCAGTTCACGTGTAAGATCCAGCAACGCAGTATCACCCTCCCGGCGTACCCGCTCAATGATTCCACGCACCGTTTCCTCGATACCGGCTTCGACCGCGACGTCCCGCTGCAGCAACTCGTCGAGTTGCTGCTCAAAATCGTCATCCCCGGTATTCAGAGACCTGAGTAAAGGCATGTCCTGGTTTTCACCCATTATCGAATCCTTCGCGGAATATTCGGGCTAATCGTCGGGAACGACAGATCGCAGCTTGCCTGCCAATTCGAGTATTTTGTCGTGCCGCACCCGCATGGATGCAACATTGGCGATCAGTCGACAACTAATATCGGCGATAAGCTCAAGTTCAACGAGCTTATTGGCACGCAGGGTCCCGCCGGTCTCCACCAGGTCAACGATACGATCCGCCAACCCCACCAGTGGGGCCAATTCCATCGAGCCATACAGCTTGATAATGTCGGCCTGCACACCGCGTGATGCGAAATACCTTTGTGCGACTTTTACATACTTGGTCGCCACACGTAACCGACGCGTACCTGGCTCGATCGATTTCCCGTCCGTTCCCGCATGCCCGGCCACCATCATCCGGCAGCGGGAGATTCGCATATCCAGCAATTCCGCGAGTCCATCGCCGCCGTGCTCCATCAGCACATCCTTGCCGACCACCCCCATGTCCGCCGCACCAAACTGAACATAGACAGGAACGTCGGTCGCGCGGATAACAACCAGTTGAATGTCCCCGTGATTGGTGCCAAGAATCAACTTGCGGCTCACCAGGGGATCCTCCCGGGCTTCGATACCGACATCAGCCAGCAGGGGCAGTACCTGTTGGAGCAGACGTCCCTTGGACAGTGCGATTTTAACCACGATATCTTCGTCCAGGCAGAAATAAAACTGAATTGGCGGTTGTCTTCATCACGACACGAGGCTCCTCAGCGATTGGTCCCGTTCCCATATATGCCCGGGTATACGACGGATATTAGCCCCCAGTTGCGTCAGCTTTTCCTCGATGCAATCGTAACCCCGGTCAATGTGATAAATCCGGTCAATAACCGTTGGCTTTTCCGACACGAGACCCGCCAGTGCAAGGCAGGCCGAGGCGCGCAAATCCGTTGCCATGACAGGCGCACCGGTCAGGTTTGCGCAACCCCGAACGACCGCGGTATTTCCCTGGAGCTCGATATCTGCACCCATACGCTGCAATTCGAGCACATGCATGAACCTGTTTTCAAATATCGTCTCGGTAACGGTCGCGGTTCCGTCTGCGAGTGCGTTCAGCAACACGAACTGTGCCTGCATATCGGTGGGGAATGCCGGGTACGGCGCGGTGCGCACGTTAACGGCACGCGGCCGTCGCCCACCCATGTCCAGTTGAATCCAATCCGGGCCTATCTCAATATCTGCCCCCGCTTCCCGCAATTTTTCCAGTACGGCCTCGAGAATACCGGGATCCGTATCCCTGGTTCTCACCTTGCCGCCCGTGACCGCGCCGGCTACCAGGTAGGTGCCGGTCTCGATGCGGTCGGGTATTACCCGGTGTGTCGCATCGTGCAGTTTCCGGACGCCTTCTACCGTAATCTCGTCGGTGCCGGCACCGCTTATACCCGCGCCCATTGCGTTCAGACAATTCGCCAGATCGGTTACTTCCGGCTCCCGGGCAGCATTCTCGATAACCGATGTACCCTCTGCCAGGGTCGCCGCCATCATCAGGTTCTCTGTTCCGGTCACGGACACCATGTCCATGAATATCCGGCCCCCCTTCAGGCGATTACTATTATCAGGAACCCTGGCCTTGATATACCCGTCCTCTATTCGAATCTCGGCGCCCATCGCCTCAAGCCCCTTGATATGCAGGTTGACCGGCCTCGATCCGATAGCGCAGCCACCGGGAAGGGATACCTCAGCATGCCCGAACCGTGCCAGAAGCGGGCCAAGCACCAGTATCGAGGCACGCATGGTCTTGACCAGTTCATAGGGTGCGCGCACCTGGTCGACCGTACTGGAATCCACCTCGATGGACATGCGCTCGTCCACCTGGATGCCGGCGCCCAACTGTCCCAGGAGACTGATTGTCGTGGTTATATCGTGCAGGTGAGGGACGTTGGTTACCGTCAGCTTCCCGTCGATCAGTAAAGATGCAATCAGGACAGGCAGCGCTGCGTTCTTGGCGCCGGAAATGCGCACATCGCCGTGCAGGGGCCCACTGCCCGTGACTATCAGTTTGTCCATGATTGGCTAATCAAAGTTTTTCGTGTTCCAGAAACAAGAAAGGCCGTCAATTCAGACGGCCTCTCGCATGGGTTTAGACCGTCCGGCTTACGAATCCGCGCCTTCCAGTTTATGCTGTAGTTCACCACTCTGGTACATCTCCATCATGATATCACTGCCTCCTACAAACTCACCCATGACGTAGAGTTGCGGCACCGTTGGCCAACTGGAAAATTCCTTGATGCCCTGCCGGACATTCTCGTCGGCAAGCACATCAACCGTGGCGAAACTCGCGCCGCAGGCACTCAAAATCTGTATCGCCTGGCCCGAGAAACCACATTGCGGGAAATCGGGCGTACCCTTCATATACAGAACAACGTCGTTGTCCTCAATGGTTTGTTTAATCGCTTCTTGCGTTGTCATCGCCATACCATCCTGTTTAATACCTGCCTGTTTAATCTATATGTTCAATATGCTACTGGCCTGCTTCAGCCGGTGTCCGTGTCTGCATGGACAGTGCATGAATTTCCGATTTCATGCGGTCACCCAGCACCTTATAGACCATTTGGTGTCGCTGCACCCGGTTCTTGCCGTCAAAGGCCCCGCATACGATCAGGGCTTCAAAATGGTGGCCATCACCGTCGATTTCAACCCGGGAATCGGGCAGACCTTTCTCAATCCACTCCTTTATTTGTTGCGGGGTCACCATGTGTTGCCAATCCTTCTCCCCACGCCACGATGGTCGAGGGTGCCAATTCCCGAGAATAACCCAATAAATCCGGCTTCACCAGCGGCATTGAACCGCTAGCCTCAATCTGACAGCTGGAAGAGAGACCCCAGGCCCGTCACCCTGACCAACGAACTCAGTTGCCGGGGAATGCCGCTGAAGTGCAGTTCTGAGCCTGCTTGCTTCGCTCGCCTTATCCACCCCAACAAGAATGCCAGCCCGGCAGAGTCAGCCTTCCTTACCCCGGCGAGGTCCACTGTCAGTCCGGCGGCACCGCCTTTGAAATCGGGCGTACGGGCAACTAACCCCGGTACCGATTTGAAAGTCAGGTCACCACGTACCCTGATTACCCCGTCCGCTTGTTCAATCGTGACAACGTTAAAATGACTGCGAGGTCTGCGCAACACTATTAACGTTCTTGTTGCGAAGAGCGCTAATCAGTCCATCGACGCCATCCGTCCGGATGATGTTGCCGTAGGATGTACGGTAATTCGTTACCAGGCTTACACCATCGATCTTTATATCGTAGACACGCCAGCGTGTGTCGTCACGGTTCGTGAGTGAATAGCTGAACGGAACCTTCGGCCCGTCTTTCGGCACGAACTCAGCCTTGACAGAAACACGGTCGTCACCTTCCGCGACTTTCAGGGGCTTGAAAATAATCTTCTGATCCGTGTACTCAAAAAGTGCGATGGCATAGGTACGGATCAACAGCGCAGTAAACTCTTCTGTAAACTGCCGTTGCTGCTCCGGCGTGGCGGTGCGCCAGTGCTTGCCGAGGATGGCGCGGGAGATACGATGAAAGTCCATGTTTGGCAGAATGATCTCGTGTACCAGTGCATAGAGCTTTGCCTTGTCTGCCTGCAATTCCTCGCGGCGCAGGGTTATCGCCTCCAATACCTCTTCCGTCGCCTGCATGACCACCTGGTCCGGCGGCATCATGTCACCCTTTGCAAACAGGGGCAGACTCACTCCAAGCGAGAACACAACAGCCGAGGATGTAATAATCTTGCAAAGCCGCTGCTTGCTAATTCGCTGCATTTGCATTACTCCGACCCCCCTCCCTCGGCGGTATTGAACAGTAGCTGGCCGATAAGCTGCTCAAGGATTATAGCCGACTGGGTATACTCGATTTCATCACCTTCCCGCATGTAATCAATCTCCCCTCCCGGATCAAGACCGACATAGTTTGACCCCAGCAGGCCCGCGGTAAGGATGGATGCACTGGTATCCACGGGGAGATTGTTATGGGCCACGTCGATACTCATGACCACGCGGGCATTATATTCATCGGAATCCACCGAGATACTCTTTACCCGGCCTATGGTCACGCCGGCCAGACGTACCGGGGCCTTGGTCGTAAGACCACCGATATTCTCAAAATTTGCCGATATCATGTAGGCATCGCCCTGGCTGGTCGCGGCGAGATTCCCGACCCTGAAGGCGAGCATCACCAGCGCCGCAATGCCGGCGATCACGAATAATCCAACAGAAAAATCTATGACTCTTTTTTGCATCATATAACCCGTTTACATTTTACCACTTCACCGAAACTCAGACGTCGCCAAACATCAGCGATGTCAGTACAAAATCCATTCCCAACACGACCAGTGACGAGACAACGACAGTTCGCGTCGTTGCCTGGCTCACCCCTTCCGATGTCGGCACGGCCGAATAGCCCTCGTAAACCGCGATCCAGGTGACCAATATACCGAAAACTACGCTCTTGATGACACCATTTAATATATCGTCATAAAAATCAACACCATTCTGCATCGCTGACCAGTAAACGCCCGCATCCACGCCGAGCACCGTAACGCCGATGAAATGACCACCCAGGACCCCAACGGCGGTAAACAGCGCAGCGAGAAGCGGGACGGATATAATTCCCGCAAGATAACGCGGCGCGATCACCCGTGAAATGGGATCAACCGCCATCATCTCCATCGCCGCCAGTTGTTCAGTGGCCTTCATCAAACCGATCTCCGCCGTCAGTGCAGAGCCTGCCCGACCGGCGAATAACAGGCCCGTCAGCACCGGACCAAGCTCCCGCACCAGGGTCAATGCAACCAACAGTCCCAGGGACGATTCTGCCCCAAAATCCACCAGGTTGGTATAAAACTGAAGACCCAGCACCATGCCTACAAACAGACCGGATACAAGGATGATTAATAACGTCATTACCCCGACAGAATAAATTTGCTGGATCAGCAGCCTGGGCCGGGCCAATACTTCCAGGCTGCGGGTAAGGATACTGAACAAAAATGTCGTGGCATTCCCGAGGCGCCAGACGACGTCGAGCGCATCTGCACCAGCCTCGCAACCCAGTTATCATTCGGTCCCTTCCAGCAAGTCTTCGTGAAAAACGGGCGCCGGATAGTGATAGGCAACGGGGCCGTCGGGCAGGCCGGACATAAACTGCCTGACATCGGGCTCGGTACTGGCCTGCATCGTCGCCGGGGTACCTTCAGCGATGACCTGGCCGTCGCCGAGCAGGTAGATATAGTCGGCGATCTCACACCCTCGGCCACGTCGTGCGTTACGACCACCGAGGTCATGCCAATGGCATCATTAACCTCGCGAATAAGTTTGACAATGACACCCTTGGCTATGGGATCCAAACCGGTAAAGGGCTCGTCGTACATCACCAGCATGGGGTCCAGTGCGATCGCGCGCGCCAGAGCAACACGGCGCTGCATCCCGCCGGAACACTCGTCCGGGTACAAGCTCCTGGCGCCCCTGAGACCAACCATCTGCAACTTCAGCAGCACCAGGTCCCGGATGATTGAATCGGGCAGTGAGGTATTTTCACGCACCGGAAAGGCGACATTCTCAAACACCGTTAAATCCGTCAGCAGGGCACTATTCTGAAACATCATGCCCATTCTCTTGCGCAGGTCGAAAAGCCTGCGACGCGAGAGTTTTGCGACATTCTCGCCATCCACCAGCACGCTGCCACGGTCAGCGAACAAGCGACCACCGATCAGGTTAAGGATGGTTGATTTACCACAACCACTCGGTCCGATGATGACAACCACCTGTCCACGAGGTACCTTCAACGATATGCCGCGATGGACAGGCCGGTCACCAAATGAAAACTCCAGGTCCCGAAGCTCGATAAGGTCAGGATTGGTCCCGGTCTCAGCGGAAACAGCGGAAACAGCGGTCATAATAATTTCCGAATGCAGCGACAACGAAAGCGCGTATGCTACATGAATATGCTAAATAATGGCACACGCCACCTATTCATTAGCAGACACTACATGGTAAGTTTTACTTGCAACGCAAAATTACCATCTGTTCATACAGAAACAACCCAACCGCGAATGAAAATAACTATGCCGAAACTCCATCGGGGACTGAACCCATGATGATTGCACTCGCCAGTATTGCCCTGGGGTTTGTGCTCCTCACATGGAGTGCCGACCACCTGGTCGAACATTCTGCCAGGCTCGCCCAGCATTTGGGTGTATCCCCATTCATTATCGGTATCACCGTCATCGGGTTTGGCACCTCGGCGCCGGAGCTCATGGTTTCGGCCATCGCGTCGATTAGAGGTAACGGCGGCCTGGCGATCGGCAATGCGATTGGCTCCAACATTGCTAATATCGGCCTGGTTCTGGGCAGTTGCGGCCTGATGATACCGTTGGTAATCCGTAGGGTCACCTGTCAGCGGGAACTGCCGGTGGTTCTCCTGGCGGGCGTGGTAGCAACAGTTTTGTGCCTGGACGGGACCCTGTCGAGACTGGATGGCATTATCCTGCTCACCGGTTTAGCGGGTTTTCTCTACTGGTCAGTGATAACCGCGCGTTCCACCCGCATAACCGATGAAACCACTGTATTCCGGGACGAGCAATTCCTTCCCGGTATCGCCTGGATAATAGTAAGCATAGTCGTATTGGTGGCGGCCTCGAGAATACTGGTCTTCGGCGCTGTCGGTCTGGCAACGATACTCGGCGTCAGTGAACTGGTCATTGGCCTGACTGTCATCGCTCTTGGCACCAGCCTGCCGGAGCTCGCGGCCGGCATCGCCGGGGTGCGCAAGGGGTTGACGGATATGGTGGTAGGCAACGTCATTGGCTCAAATGTTTTCAATTCGCTCGGCGTACTCGGTGTCACCGGACTGGTGCGTAGCACCAGTGTGGACGCCGATGCCCTGCATCGCGATTTTCCCATCATGCTGGGTTTTACCCTCGCCGCCCTGGTGTTTGGCGTCACCCGCTCCAGAATTTCCCGCACTGAAGGTGGAATACTACTGGCCGCATTCATTGGCTATATGGTGGTGCTGTACATAGATACTGCGTGATGCGATATAGATGCGATATAATAGGGCCTGTTAACACTTGCTCACCTCCCGCACAGGTTTTCACACGGCCGCTAGTGCTTTATCACATTGATAGAGCACCAGGCATATCATGAGAGATCCGAACTATATTCAGACCGCCCGCGACGTCTTCAGCACTGAGGCCATGGCCATAAACGCGGTTGCTGAACGCATAGGACCCTCCTTTGAACAAGCCTGCCAGCTGGTATTGGACTGTGAGGGCCGCATCATCGTGACCGGTATGGGCAAATCCGGCCACATCGGCGGTAAACTCGCCTCCACGCTTGCCAGCACGGGAACCCCTGCATTTTTCGTACATCCGGGAGAGGCGAGCCACGGTGACCTTGGAATGATCACCCCCGGTGACCTCGTACTGGCAATTTCAAACTCGGGTGAGACACCCGAGGTACTGACCATCCTGCCTATCATTAAACGCATGGGAGTGAAATATATTGCTCTCGTCGGTGCGATGGCGTCGACACTGTCGGAACAGGCTGATGTTGCGCTTGACGTCACTGTCGACAGCGAAGCCTGCCCGATGAACCTGTCACCCACGGCCAGCACAACAGCCACGCTGGCGATGGGTGATGCGCTCGCCATAGCCGTTCTGAATGCACGAAATTTTTCTGAACAGGACTTTGCCCGCGCCCATCCAGGGGGCACGCTGGGCAGGCGGCTGCTTCTCTATGTGCAGGACATTATGCGCACCGGAGATGAAATTCCGGTGGTCCATGAGGACGATTCACTTGGCCAGGCGCTGATGGTAATGACCGGCAAGGGACTCGGAATGACAGGAATTGCAGGTGACGATAATCGACTGGTCGGTATATATACGGACGGGGACCTGAGGCGGAGCCTCAGCGATGATACCGATATCCAGCGCGCCCGGATTGCAGATGTTATGACCACCGAGCCGTACACCGTAAAACCGGATATGCTCGCTGCCGAAATCATCGCCATGATGCGATCAAAATCTATTAACGGTGTATTTGTCATCGACGACGAGGATCATATCGTCGGGGCCCTGAATATGCATGACCTGCTAAGGGCAGGGGTGGTGTAGTGGACCAGCTGTGGGGCCAGGATTTTGACGCCTCTCACGAGGTGCTGGAAAAAGCCGCAAAAATCAGGCTTGCCCTGTTCGATGTCGACGGTATCCTGACCGACGGCAGCCTGCATATTACCGCCGACGGAGAGCAGGAAAAGGTCTTTAATGTGCTCGATGGGCACGGCCTCAAGATGCTGATCCAACGACAGGTACACGTCGGAGTGATTACTGCGCGGCGGTCAGGCGCCGTGGATTTCCGTATGCGGGAACTCGGTATCACGCATTACTTTCCGGGCCAGGATAATAAATCGGCGGCCTTTGAATCGCTATTGTCCGAGTTGGGACTGGAAGCCGGGGACTGCTGTTATATGGGTGACGATATGATAGACCTTCCGGTCATGCTGCGTTGCGGCCTCGCGATTACAGTTCCCAATGCTCACCCGGTAGTAAAACACTTCGCGGACTGGACAACGCCGTCACCGGGTGGGGCGGGAGCGGTACGCTGGACCTGTGATCTTTTGCTCTATGCACAGAACCACTATAACGACTTGATTGCAGCGTATCTCGAATTGCAGTCGCGGACTAACGATGGGTAGTGATCTGTGAAATTTGGAGAAAACCTCATCTATATAGCCGTGCTCTGTGTATTTGGCCTGATAGGTATCTGGCTGCAGACCGGGATAATGGAGGAGAACCCGCAGGCGCAGGCGGAGGGAGATCCAACCCTGCCTGACTACTACGTCGAAAACTTTACCGCCACCGGAATGGATGAGAACGGCAACCGCAGCTTTATATTGGAGGCCGCACGAATGGCGCACTTTCCGCATGACGGGACCGCCCTGCTCGATCAGCCGCACGTGATAGAATATACACCCGGTCTTGCCCCGAGACACACGTACGCAGACTCTGGCTGGGTTTCAGCGAACGGGAACGAGATCCTGTTAACCGGAAACGTTAAGATTGTCCAGGAGGCCGACAGTCGCGGACCGGGCGGAACAATGCGATCCAAGCGTATGCGAATATTGTTGGATGAGTCCGGTGACAGGTCCGGCCTGCTGTTTTAGCGAGCCTCAGACCTGAAGGCCAAACAGTTTACGCATCTGTCATTTAACGATATTGTTGGTCGACATCACGCCCGCCCGGACCTGACGCACAGACGGATACAAATGATGAATAACTGGATACTTCGAATTTTCTTTGTAGCAACCTGCGTAAGCCTTGCTTCCCCGGCACTTGCCCTGAGTACTGACCGTGATCAGCCGGCGCAGATCGTCGCAGACGATATCGAGTTTGATTTCAACACAGGGGTCAGAACCTATACCGGGAACGTGTCTATCGTGCAGGGCACTCTCCGTATCACGGCAGACAAATTAGTGGCGCATTATGACAAGGACGGTGCGCTCGAGAACGCAACCGCGTGGGGTAACCTCGCTTCATTCAGGCAACGGCCGGATGACAAAAACACCGACACGATAGGAAAAGGCCGCGAGATAATTATTGATGAAGTTGCCAATACGCTGACCCTGATTACTACAGCCAGCCTGACCCAGGGTCCGAATACCGCTACCGGCGCGAAGATTATTTATGACATGGCCACCGACAAACTGAAGATACAGGGGGGCGGGGGAGGTGCACGTATCAACACGGCCGGCAAGGACGGGTCGACGCTGCCTCCGGCGCCGCCGCCGGCCCCTGTCCCGGACAAGACTGTCAGTTCGATCGCCCCGACTGAATCGGGGACAACGCCGGAGTCTGACGGAGAGTGTATAGACGAAGAATGCGATAAACCTGCCGTAAAGGCGTCTATTCCCGGACTGGTAGATATTTCTGTTAGCCCAACCGGGCGCTCGCGTATCATTATTCAACCCAAGTCAAATCCGGCGCCGGCTACAACTGCAAGGGTGGATGCGGCCGCATACAAGTCTATTATCGCTGCCGCGGAAGAGAAGCTCGCCGCGGCCATTGAATCGGAGGACCCTGAGGCGGTAGAAGAGGCACAGGAAAAACTCAAAGATGCTATCGACGCTGCCGGCGAATCCGATACAACGGATGAGTAGCCGGGAGATCGCCGAGAGACGCATAAGGATCTGCTGATTAATGAGTATTCTTGAAACGCGCGACCTGTGCAAAAGCTACAAGGGACTACGGGTTGTTGACCGCGTAAACGTCAAAGTCGAAAGTGGCGAGGTGGTAGGCCTGCTAGGTCCCAATGGCGCCGGGAAGACAACCTGTTTCTACATAATTGTCGGACTGATAAGGCGGGACAGCGGCCGAATCCTGCTGGATGGGCATGATATCAGCGATTTACCGATGCACGAGAGGGCGCGGCTTGGAATTGGCTACCTTCCTCAGGAGCCTTCCGTATTTCGTAAGCTCTCGGTGGAAGAGAACATCCTTGCGGTGCTCGAGGCGCAGCCCGAACTTGGTCGCCAGGAACAGCGACGACGCGTAGAGCAGCTACTGGAGGAATTCAATATCGTGCACAAGCGCAATGCGCTTGGCATTTCACTATCCGGCGGTGAGCGCAGGCGCGTGGAAATAGCACGTGCGTTGGCACTGCAACCCTATTTTATATTGCTTGATGAACCGTTCGCCGGGATCGACCCGATATCGGTCGGGGATATTCAGCAGATCATTGACTACCTGCGTAATTCGGGTATCGGCATTATGATCACGGATCATAACGTGCGTGAAACACTCGATATTTGCGACAGGGCCTACATCCTCAGTGAGGGCAAGGTACTTGCGGAAGGCGGGTCCAATGAGATTCTTCAACACCAGGGTGTCCGCGATGTTTACCTCGGCTCAAATTTCAGATTGTAACGCCGGCTGGAAGTATCTTGGGTTTGTACTAAACTATTAATAGCTGGTATTACTAGCGGACAAAACACGAACTATAAAGGAAGACATGAAGCAGTCGCTGGACCTACGGCTAACCCAAAATCTCGCAATGACACCGCAGTTGCAGCAGTCCATCAGGCTGTTGCAACTTTCTGCAATTGAGCTCAGCGCAGAGATACAAGAGGCCCTGGATACCAACCCGCTACTGGAAGAATCCCAGGAAGACTCACAAACTCCAGGACTGGTCTCCGAACCGGCGCCTGACCAGGTGGAGAACAGAAACGAGGACCTCTCCGGTAAAGAACTGAAGTTGTCAGAGGCAACACCTGTCGACGGTACCATCGAGCACCAGAACGACTGGGACGAATTCGAACCTCAATATGTCAGCATTGGCGACAGAAGGGCGTCAGTAAACGAAGATGGAGGGCACATCGAACTTGCCTCCAGGACTTCGGCCCCGGTTACGCTTACGGAACACCTTCTGTGGCAATTACAAATGACCTCAATCTCCCCCCGGGACAGAGATATCGGCGAGGTATTGATTCGCGCCACAGATCGTGGTGGCTACCTGACGATGAGTGTCGAGGAGGTTTCACAGATGTTTCCATCGGAACGCGCGGTGGAACAATATGAAATCGAGGCGGTACTGAAGCTCGTGCAGAGTTTCGAACCGGCGGGTGTAGGAGCCCGCGACCTCGGTGAACGCATCAATATACTTCTGGGTCAGCTGGATCCCGGTACGGCAGGACTGGATACGGCCGGAAAAATTGCAAGCAACCACCTTACCCTGCTTGGTCGGCGCGAACTCGGTAAAATTAAACGGGTGCTCGGTATCAATGATGCGGAACTCGAGGTCGCGGTAAAACTCGTGACTGCACTCGACCCAAGAATTAGCGGCGGCTTCGACGGGGTGGGCACACGCTATATAGTTCCGGATATCATTGCCAGGAAAACCAGGGGAAAGTGGCAGGTCGAGCTGAATGCCGATGTACAGAAAAAGATCAGTATCAACCCGGTTTATGAAAAGCTGCCACGTAACGAGGCCGATTCCGGCCAGGATCAATTTATCCGGGAACACCTGCAATCGGCACGCTGGTTCATCAAGAGTTTGAACAATCGCTACGACACCTTGCTAAGGGTAGCCAACTGTATAATTTCCAGGCAGGAAGACTTCCTTGAGCATGGCGACACCGGCATGAAACCAATGATACTTAATGACATTGCAACAGAGCTTGAACTGCACGAGTCGACCGTATCACGTGCCACCTCAGGCAAGTACATGTTGACACCGCGCGGAGTATATGAACTAAAGTACTTCTTTACCAGCAGTGTCACAAACTCTGCAGGAGGCGCATCCAGTTCAACCGCAATACGATCCCTGATCAGGTCAATGATTGAAAGAGAACCCGACAACAAGCCCATAAGCGACAACAAGATCGCAGCTTCACTTGAAGAGCAGGGTTACCAGGTGGCGCGTCGGACCGTAGCCAAGTACCGCGAAGCAATGAATATACCCGCATCCAGTCAGCGCAGGGGTATATTGTGATTAATTAGGGTGATTAATTAGGGTGAATAATTGGGGTGAATAAAGGGACGGCCAATAATTTCCGGTCATAGTCCCGATTTACAGTCCATAGTTTTTTTCAGATAAGGAGTAAACCAAATGCAGTTATCGATAAGCGGACAGAAGATTGAAGTTACAGATTCACTGAAAGACTACATTTCCGAAAAGATGGTACGAATTCAGCGGCACTTTGACCATGTCAACAGTACCCACGTAGTCCTCCGCGTTGAAAAACAAAGACACAGTGCAGAGGCCACGATTAACGCCCGGGGCACGGCGATTCACGCCAATGCCAATGCAAACGATATGTATGCTGCAATAGATTCACTGGCTGATAAACTGGACTCGCAGGTTCGACGGCACAAGGAAAAACAAACAGACCATCACCAGCCCGGTGGCGCACTCAAGCAACAGGAATTGGATTAATCAAGGGGTTCGTTAAATACTCTTCTCCCGATTTCCCGACGCCATGACGCAAGACGCCGGCAGGCTCCCTGACCCTGAGCTCGACCTTCGTCGTTACTTAAGTAGCGATCGGGTTGACGTCGCGGTCGAGGTGACAAGTCGGAAGAGGCTGCTTGAATTTATGGCTGCATCATTGGCCAGAAACTCAGAGACACCCGATCAGCAATCTATTTTTCACCAGCTCGTTGAGCGTGAACGACTGGGAAGTACCGGCGTAGGCCAGGGTATCGCACTGCCACACGGCAGAATGGAGGAACTTGATGATGCCAGGATCTCGATTGCAACTTTGGCCAGCCCAATAGACTATGAATCACCTGATGCAATCCCGGTTGATATTGTATTCGCGTTGATCGTCCCCGAGCATGCCAATGCAAATCATCTTGGAATTCTTGCAAGAATAGCCGGAATATTTTCCCGGCAGGATGCAAGAAGCGAGTTGCTCTCATTGCCGGGTGCAGATGAAATTATCGAATGGCTTAGCCTCTGATATGCACACGTTGTTCGTTACACCACACTATCCATGGCACTGAAGTCGATTAACTTTGTCATTGTCAGTGGACTCTCGGGCTCGGGCAAGTCGATAGCACTTCAAGCCCTGGAAGACATGGGTTATTACTGCATCGACAATTTACCCGCCAATCTGCTGCCGCAGTTTGCGTCGGAATTACAAAGAGGCGACGAGGGTGCAATACCAAATTGCGCAGTAAGCATAGATGTCCGCAACCGGAACTTTCTCGGCGGCCTGTCAAAAAATCTTGATGCGCTGCGTAAGCTCAATATTAACTACAATATCGTTTTCCTCGATGCCGACCTGCCAACTCTTCTTGCAAGATACAGCGAAACCCGCAGGAAACACCCCCTCACTAATGACGAAACCTCTCTCGTCGAAGCGATTAAAAGTGAGCGCGTACTGCTTGAACCGCTTTCCACTGAAGCTACGAGACATATCGACACAACACAAACGACACCACATGAACTGCGCGATACGATAAGGGCCTTTGCGGGCGCCTCTTCGCAGCATGAACTCACGGTACTATTTGAATCTTTCGGTTTTAAACATGGAAACCCGCTGGACGCGGATTTTGTTTTTGATGTGCGTTGTCTTCCCAACCCGCACTGGCACCCTGAACTGCGCCCCCTTACCGGCCTGGATTACCGGGTGGAAAAATTCCTCGCTGACAAGCAATCTGTTCGCGACATGATCTCGCAGATCAGTAATTTCATCTCCAACTGGCTGCCCGAGTTCCAGGCCGAAAATCGCAGCTACATAACCATCGCGATAGGCTGCACCGGAGGTCAGCACCGCTCCGTATACATCGCGGCTCAACTCGCCGAACATATGGTTAATAACAGCAAGCTCAACGTTCAGACTCGCCACAGGGAACTGGAGACCCCATGATCAGTGCGCCAACAACAATCGTAAACAAGCTCGGTTTACATGCACGGGCAGCGGCAAAGCTGGTTGCACTGGCGGGTGAATATAACTGCAGGGTCGAGCTCCATTGCAAGGGGCAGGAAGCAGATGCAAAAAGCATCATGGCGATTATGATGCTGGCGGCAACCTGTGGTACAGACGCGCAGTTAATCTGTAATGGCAACGATCAGGAAGAGGCCCTTTCAGCTATCCTGGAGCTGATACAGGACAAATTCGGAGAGGACGAGTAGATATGTTCAGCCTGCACGGAACGGGAGTCGGCCGAGCAGTTGCAATAGGACAGGCATACGTCATTGATAATGCCAAGATCGAAATTCCGAAATACGACGTGCCCGGGAAGAGCATAGAAGCCGAGATTACCCGGTTTAGTCGCGCGCTGGCAAAAGCTCGCAGACAACTCCAGGATGTAAAGAAGAAGATACCTCCAGATGCACCCTCTGAAAGCGTCTCTTTCATCAATGCTCACCTGCTGATGCTGAAGGACAAGCTGCTGGTGGACGAATCTATCAAGGCAATAAGAAAAAAGAAGATTAACGCCGAGGCCGCCCTGGAGCATCAAACCCGGGCTCTGATCAATGTCTTCGAGGAGATGGAAGACCCATATCTCAGAAACAAGAAGGTAGATATTGAGCAGGTTGTTAACCGGGTAATGCGCAACCTGATGGGGCTCGAACAGCATGCGCTGGATCAGCATAACAAGGAGGACCTGCTGGGAAAAATTATCGTGGCCAGGGACTTGTCTCCCGCAGAAACCGTATTTCTCAATGATCGTGGTGTGAGTGCATTCGTTACAGATCTTGGCGGACCAATTTCACATACAGCTATTGTCGCGAGCAGCCTTCATATTCCTGCCAGCGTCGGGCTGCACGGAGCAACCAGGTATATACGTGACGGAGAAACCCTGGTTGTTGACGGGTTGCAGGGGGTAGTCGTCGTTGGCGCGGACGATGCCGTACTGAAGTCTTATCGTAAGCTTCAACGCAGGATACGAGCGGAAATTCGTACACTATCGACACTAAAAACCGCCAGATCACGCACCGGCGACGGTACAAAGATTTCGTTGAGAGCCAATATTGAGATGCCGGATGATATAAGGGCTGCGAGAAAGGTGAACGCGGACGGCGTGGGACTCTACCGTACTGAATATCTCTATATGAACCGCGAGGGGTTACCAACCGAGAACGAACAGTTCCGTGCCTACCGCAAGGTGATCAAAGCCATCAGTAACCGTGTTACCTTCCGTACCCTCGATGTGGGTGGTGACAAGCAATTCGAACGGATGTACATCAGCAGCGAAGCGAGCGCCTCACCACTGGGCCTGCGTGCTGTCAGGCTTTGTCTGCAAAACCCGGATATCTTCCGCCCGCAATTGCGGGCAATTCTGCGTGCATCAGCTTATGGGCCGGCATCGATCATGATCCCGATGCTCACCAACGTGGCCGAGCTTCGCCAGGTCAGGGAAATAATTACTGAAATCAAGTCGGACCTTAGAAAGGAAAACAAACAATACGACAGGCGGATACCAATCGGCGGGATGATAGAAGTACCGGCTGCCGCGATAAATGCAGAGGTGTTCGCTGCTGAACTGGATTTTTTGTCCATAGGCACCAATGACCTGATCCAGTATACGTTGGCGATTGATCGCGTAGATGATTCCGTAAACTATCTCTACGACCCGTTAAATTCCGCTGTCTTGCGCCTGATACGAACCGTAATTCGCGCAGGTGAGAAGGCCGGTGTTCCTGTATCGATTTGCGGGGAAATGGCGGGAAACACGGCATACACCAGGTTGCTGCTCGGAATGGGTCTACGCATTTTTAGCATGGTGCCGTCCAGCATGCTGGAAGTGAAAAAAATTGTGCTGTCTTCTGAACTCGAGAGCATTAAAAACCGTGTCGGCAGAATCATCAATGCCGGCGATGCCAGTAAGATCCGGGACATGGTTTCACGCCTGAACCAGATGTAACGAACCTCCGAACCTGCAAGCTGAGGCATGTAGTTGTCGTTAATGAAAAATTTTTATGCTACCGTGACGCCGTAATTTTCGGTTGGCTGTAAAGCAGTACTAGTGTGGTGTAACGAATAACGTGTGCATATCAGAGGTTCCTTAAGTAACATTATCGCGCGGGATGCATCATGCAGCAGGGCACTTCCACAAGCCATCTTGACCGGGTTCTGGCGCAGCTGGAATCAGCGGACAAAGCGGGCATTACGGCTACGCTGGAAAGCCTCCATCCGGCAGACATTGCCGATCTCCTTGAAAGCCTGACACCCGATCAACGTACCCGGGTATGGGATAGTGTCTCCAGCGAAAGAATGGGTGACATCCTTGTCGAACTCTCGGACGGTGTCAGGCGTGATCTTATCACCAGCCTGGATGGCGAGCGCATTGTCGAATCCATACGTTTACTGGACCTTGATGAGATCGCTGACCTCATTCCCGACCTGCCGGAGGAACTGCTCGCAGATGTCCTGTTCTCCGTCGACCAGGAAGCGCGTAAAGGGCTCGGAGAGGTACTGGCTTATCCCGATGACACGGCAGGCGGGCTGATGAACCTGGACGCAGTAGCCGTCAGGGATAATATCTCACTGCAGGTGGTATCACGATTTCTCAGGCTTCGCGGTAACCTGCCGGAACACACCGACAAATTATTTGTTGTCGACCGTGAGGGCCGCCTGACGGGGGTATTACCTGTCAGCAAGCTCCTGACCGCCCCGCTTTCAGACCCCACAAGTGATTATGTTTCCAAAGACCCGATTTACTTCCAGGCAATGGACAGAGACTCGGAGGTTGCCAGGTCTTTCGAAAAATATAATCTCGTTTCCGCTCCGGTGGTGGATACGGATATGCAATTGATCGGCAGGATAACCGTTGATGATGTCGTGGATGTTATACGTGATGACGCCGCCCACGCAGAGATGGCCAGGGCCGGTCTTCGTCCGGATGATGACCCGTTCGCGCCTGTCACCAAGTCAGCTCGTAATCGTGCCCTGTGGCTTGGGGTAAACCTGATCACGGCACTGGCGGGTGCGTGGGTTATCAGTAAGTTCGAGGGAAGCATACAACAGCTCGTCGCACTGGCAGTACTGATGCCCATCGTTGCAAGCATGGGCGGCAATGCCGGTACACAAACAGTAACCCTGGTGATACGAGGCCTGAGTACCGGAACGCTTAATACATCCAATATTTTTGTACTGTTAAAAAAAGAGCTGCTGGTGGGAGGATTTAATGGCCTGGTATGGGCCTTGGCCATCGCCATAATTGCCACCTTCTGGTACAACGATCCCCGACTCGGGCTGATCGTCGCGATGGCAACCGTCGCGAACCTGGTCATAGCCGCGTTTGCCGGGGTGGTTATACCCGTGACACTGGAGAAACTGGGCATCGACCCGGCGCTGGCCGGGGGGGTGGCCCTGACCACGGTCACTGATGTCGTGGGCTATTTCGCGGTACTGGGTTTGGCCACGGTGTTTCTGCTCTAGTGTCATGTCAAGTCTATAGTGTGGGGTTCAGAGCTACCCAGATGGTCCAAGACAAGACGCAGTCCGCAGGAAATGGCCTGTCCTTTTCAAGGGCTGCAACACCGTATTGGGGCATCTGGGTAGCTCCCTTCGGGCGAGCCGTGAAGCGGTCGTTCGCGGTGTTACGCCTCTGGGCAAGGACCAGGCCATTGCCGGCGAGACGTGCCTTGCGCCCAACCACTTCACGACTCGCTGAACCCTACACTATAGACTTGACATGACACTAGCGCTGTCTGACCTATCTCGCGGATGGATTAATTACAAATATCACACACAGTCTGATAGATTGGGTGTCGTACCCGGACTTACCGCCGTCATTGTACCTAGTGCTCTTTCAATGTGATAATTGCGAGTTCAGTTAGCTTGTCATCGTTCACGGCAAGGCGCGCCTCGCAGGTAATGGTCGCTCCCTTGCCAAGAGGCGGAACGCAGTCCGTGGGCGGTGACAAGCTAACCCGAAGGGCGACCCTGTGGTGTCCCGCAGCTGCGTTCCAGTGCTCGACAAGGGAACGACCATTGGCTTCGCACTGCGCCTTGCTGCGAAACACCACAGGAACGCTGAATCCGTAATTATCACATTGAAAGAGCACTAGCTTAACGTGGAAATCGCAATTCTGAGGCAACTCCAGACACGCAATGCGGTCATCGCCGCCAGCGTGATCGCGTCACTGCTTTTGTTGCTGGCCGCCGGCAGCGTGGCCCTGGATCTCAACGATGTCCGGGAGGCGCGTAAATCGGCGGATGAGGCGCCGGTACCGATCGGCAGGCAGCAAACGACGGGAGATTACAAGGTCAACGAGATCGTAGCTGCACACCTGATGGGAAACCCGGCACGGGCCAGGCCGGTCCGTGTAGAGCGTGCCCCGATTACCAAGTTGAACCTGACGCTGAAGGGGCTGCTGTCGACCCACGACCAGGAGATGGCCAGGGCAATTATCGCTATCGGCAAAAAGCCCGACAGGCTCTATGCCGTGGGTGACAAGCTGGAAAGCGGCAATGCTACGGTCAAAGAGATACAGGTTGATCTCGTCCTGCTGGAACGCAATGGCAAGGTAGAAAGCCTGCCACTCCCCAAGAAATTGACCAGCGATAGCTTGAGTGCTGATGCACTCTATATTCCAGTCGTGGAGACGGGCGCGGAGGATGCCGCAGCGCGGGCCGCGACCATCCCGATTAACACTGTGCCTGTACGCCGCGGAGCACAAGAGCCAAATTTTGCCGGACTGGAAAGTACTGCGGATCAAGTAAAACGAATGGCGGAGGAGCAGGAAGGGGACGAGGAAGGTGTGCCCGAAGAGTGAGCGCTATTCCCTGGGCCGAACCCGTTGCCGTATCCAAAGCAGGAACACGAAAAAAATCAGGACGGTGATCACGGGGGCGTCACCGAACCGGGTGTAAGGCGTACTACCACGCATCGGTTGTATGCGACCACGCGCCACCGCCGGCTCAAATTGCCTGGTCGATGCCAGGATATTACCCCTGTGGTCCAGAATGGCTGAGGGCCCGGTATTGGAGGCCCGCACCATCGGACGACCCGCTTCTATCACGCGCATCCGTGCCATTTGCAAACGTTGGTGCGGTGCAAGTGAATTTCCGAACCAGGCATCTTCACTGACATTCAGCAGAAGATTACTGTCTCCAACTGCCCGGCGCATTTCATCTCCAAATGCATCCTCGTAGCAGATCGAAACAGACACCCTGGAACCACCGGCGCAGTACCCTTGCCGGGGCTGCTCCGACGATGCAAAATCCGACATTGGAATATGCAGGTATTCAAGTATCCAGCCAAACACGGGGGCCAGGGGCAAATACTCTCCGAACGGCACAAGGTGCCGCTTGCGATAAACCTGCCTGTTATTCCCGCACATTATGACCGCGGAGTTATATAACTCTATATCTCCATCGACGGAAAGCGCCTCAATAGTGCCGAATACATAGTCACCCTGCCGATCCTCAAGGTGGCGCCAGAGCATTTCCGGAATATCATCTATGTAATATGAAACGGCTGCTTCAGGCCAGACGATCAGGTCAATATCGTCCTGCGGGCTCCAGGCCAGGTGCCGCTGTATCGCATCATCCCTGCTGGTCGCCTGCCACTTTGTGTCAAGCGGGATATTCCCCTGCACGGCAGCAACATTCAGCGGTTCACCGTCAGGCTCTACCCATGACAGCGATGAGAGCCCCCAGCCGACAGAAAATATAACGAGTATTCCCACAAGACCCGCACCGCGGGCAGCCTTGTCGGTGACCGCTAAAGTCAGCCCTGCGGCGACCAATGCGACAGCCAGGCTAACCAGGTATATTCCGCCTGCCGGCGCGTACCCGGACAACGGCAGTGCGGCCTGGGTATAACCGACGTGCAGCCAGGGAAATCCTGTCAGCACCCACCCTCGCATCCACTCGAGCACCACCCACGATACAGGCATAGCAAGCATAAGCCTGATCCGTCCGGGGACTGTCACCCTGGCCTGCACGTACCCGGCCAGTGCCGGGAACAAGGATAAAAAGGTGACAAAACCAACAACTGCCACCATGGCCAGCAGCACCGGCATCTGCCCGTAAACCTGTAAAGAGAGATAGACCCAGGACACACCGGCGATGAAAATACCGAAACCAAAACTAAATCCGATCCAGAAACACCGGGCAGGCGTTGCCTTCAACCAGAGATAAAAGAGGGTTCCGAGCAGCAGCGGCGACAACCACCAGAATTCGAACGGTGCATACGCCAGGACTGATAATAGCCCCGCAACCAGGGCAAGCAGCAACTGTCTCATTAATTTCCGGTGGATGGAGAGGATGTACTAACCCGGAGCAGGAGTATTCGGCGTCCGTCCGAATGTATTACCTCCATGGTCAAACCATCGATGACGACTGACTCTCCCTTCTTGGGGACGCGGCCCATTCGATGCATGACAAATCCGCCGATGGTATCGAATCGTGCGTCCCGCAGCCTGCTTTGGAAGTGCCCGTTGAACTCGTCAAGTGGCAGCAATGCCTTCACCACGCAATCTCCGTCACTGAGCGGGCGGATCATCCCTTCTTCATCGTCGAAATCGTGCTCGTCTTCAATTTCACCGACAATCTGTTCGAGTACGTCCTCGATTGTAACCAGGCCGGCTACACCGCCGTACTCATCGACCACCACGGCCATATGATTCCGATTGCTCCGGAAATCTGCCAGCAAGACGTTCAGCCGTTTGCTCTCCGGAATGAACACGGCGGGGCGCAGAAGATCGCCAGGTTAAATTGCTCTCTCCCCTCTTCATCAAAAAAATGCAGCAGGTCCTTTGCCAGGAGGATTCCGACAATATGATCCCGCTCACCGTCGATTACCGGGAAGCGCGAGTGGGCGCTTTCCACCAGCACACTCAAGCATTCATCCAGACTGCAGTCATTCTCAACCACGATCATGTGTGAACGGGGGATCATCACATCCCGTACCTGCAAATCCGAGACCTGCATAACGCGCTGCATGGTATCCAGTGCATCCTGATCAAGAATGCCATGCTGGTGTGACTGGTCCAGTATCTCGAGGAGTTCGGAGCGGGACTCGGGGCGGAACCCGGGAATTTGTTGCAGGCGGTGATATAACCGCTTCAAGAGCGAGGACGGAGGTTTGTCGTCAGAGTCCATATAATACCGATATTTCCGTTACCACGGATTGCGAAATCCTAGTTTAACAAGAATTTCCGCCTCCAGAGCTTCCATCTCGCTGGCGTCTGCATCCTGTTCATGATCGTAACCGCACAAGTGTAATACTCCATGCACCGTCATATGCGCCCAATGCGCATCCGGTTTCTTACCCTGATCACGGGCCTCGTCGATAACAATGTCACGACAAATCACGATATCGCCCAGTATTCGCGGAATAGCCTCCGGTGGGGAGTCGATCGCAAAAGACAGCACGTTGGTGGGCCTGTCCAGGCCCCGGTACTCGTGATTCAACTTCTGCATCTCATCCCGGGTGACAATACGTAACGCTATTTCCGCCGGGCACTGCGCTGATTGCACTGTAGGCAGCATCGGCCCAGCCCGACAGCATACTCTCATCCGGCACCCCGTCTGCCGGACATACAAGCTGAACGCCGACCGATAGTCCGGACCCTTCAGTTACCGGGTGACTCATCGCCGTCATAGGCCTCCACGATACGCTGTACCAGCGGATGCCGGACAATATCCCGCCCGGTGAATCGGCAAATCGATATCCCGTTTACGTCATTGAGCAAATCAACCGCATGGCGCATACCCGACAGGGTGCCGGCCGGCAGGTCCACCTGGCTGAGATCCCCGGTGATGATCGCCCTGGATCCAAACCCGATTCGCGTCAGGAGCATCTTCATCTGCGGAACCGTCGTGTTCTGTGCTTCATCGAGTATGACAAAGGCATCGGAAAGTGTCCGCCCGCGCATGTAGGCCAGCGGCGCCAGTTCGATAATCCCCTTCTCCAGGAGCCGGCCAACTTTCTCAAATCCCATAAGCTCATACAGGGCGTCATAAAGCGGACGTAAATACGGGTCCACTTTTTGCCCGATATCACCGGGTAGAAATCCCAGGCGCTCACCTGCCTCCACGACAGGACGCACCAGCACGATCCGGTCCACATCACCGTGGTTCAGCGCCATAACGGCCCCTGCTACGGCCAGGTAGGTCTTGCCGGTACCGGCCGGGCCTACCCCGAACACGATATCCCTTGCACGGATTGCCTCTACGTAACTGCGTTGGTTCAGCGTCCTGGCCTTGACGACACGGCGTGGTGTCGCGAACTCGATGATCGCGTCCGGTTCAACCGGTTCGGTACTGCTAATGCCTTTAATAGTCTGGAAGATTGTTTCCTCGTCCAGCGCTGACCCTCCCCCGGTCAGTTTATACATCGCCGCCAGGACCCGCTCTGCAACCTCAATGCCATGCTCGCTTCCCTCAAGCATGAACTCATTGCCATGCTGGGCAATACTGACACCGAGCTCTTTCTCGAGCATTTTTATATTGGCATGATACTCACCACATAACCCGGCAAGTCGGCCATTGTCGGCCGGTTCCATGGAGATGGTCCGGGAATGGGATCGGGTTTCGATCCGTGGCTGTACCCCGGAACCAGTCCGGGATTTGGCACTATCGCTCAATAATTCGCCCCCTGAGAGAGTTCGGCAGTGATTCGGTGATAACGATATTCGCAAACTGTCCCAGCAAATCCATCGGGCCGTCGAAATTCACGACGCGATTATTCTCGGTCCGACCCGACAGTTGTCGCGGATCCTTTCGTGCGGGCCGGTCAATAAGCACGCGCTGACGCGTACCCACCATGGCCTGGCTGATCTCTCCGGCCATCTCACCGATACGTGCCTGCAACCTCGCCAGCCGTTCCCGCTTGACTGCCATTGACACATCATCGGGGAGATCGGAAGCCGGTGTCCCGGGCCGGGGACTATAGATAAAACTGAAGGACTGGTCGAAGCCGACATGTTCAATCAAATCCATTGTTTGTTCAAAATCCTCGTCGGTTTCACCGGGGAAACCCACTATAAAATCCGATGATAACGAAATATCAGAACGCACCTCCCTCAGCTTGTCGATAATTCCGATATATTGCTCCGCGGTGTAGCGCCGCTTCATCGCCGTAAGTATCTTGTCGGCACCACTTTGTACCGGTAAATGCAGATGGTTAACGAGTTCGGGGATATCTGCGTAAGCCGCAATAAGGCTGTCGGTAAACTCAAGAGGATGCGAGGTGGTATACCGGATGCGGCCAATTCCCTCGATCTCCGCCAGGTAGCGCAGCAGAAGCGCCAGGTCTGCCTGCCCGCCATCGTGTATGTCGCCATGATACGCGTTAACATTCTGACCCAGCAACGTTACTTCCCTCACCCCTTGCGCCGCCAGGTCGAAGACCTCGGTTAATACATCGTCAAATGAACGGGAGAACTCCTCCCCCCGGGTATAAGGCACGACACAAAACGAGCAGTATTTGCTGCAACCCTCCATGATCGATACATAGGCCCGCACTCCCTCTGACCTCGGCGGGGGCAGGGCATCAAATTTTTCGATTTCGGGAAAGCTGATGTCAATTGACGCGGAACGGGCCTCGACCGCACGATCATACAACTGCGGCAAGCGGTGCAGGGTCTGCGGACCAAACACAATATCCACGAAAGGTGCTCGCTGAACTATCCCCTCACCCTCCTGGCTCGCCACACAGCCACCCACCCCAATCACGAGGTCGGGATTTTTCTCTTTCACCTCCCGCCATCGCCCCAGCTGTGAGAACACCTTTTCCTGCGCCTTCTCACGTACCGAGCAGGTGTTCAACAGAAGAATATCTGCCTCGTCCGGATTCCCGGTAGATTCCACGCCATGAGACTCACGCAATACGTCCAGCATGCGGCCAGAATCGTATTCATTCATCTGGCAACCGAAGGTCTTGATATAAACTTTTTTTGACATTTCTGAAAACGGACTGGTGACGCGTATACGCGGAGGCAGGATTTTAGCTGGATTGGCAATAATTTCAAGTGGTTAAGGAAGCAACGTCGGCCTCTATCATTTCCTTGACCAGTCCCTTGAAATCATACTCCGGCTGCCAACCCAGCTGTTCGCGGGCCCTGGTCGCATCACCCAGCAGGGAGTCCACCTCGGTGGGTCGGAAATAACGAGGATCGATCCGCACGATAACCCGCCCGGTTTCCTCATCCACGCCCTGTTCATCGGCGCCACTGCCCTGCCACTTGATGCTTTTCCCGACGCCTCGCGCCGCCAGTTCGACAAACTCGCGCACGGAATGCTGCTCGCCCGTGGCGATCACGAAATCTTCCGGCTGCTCCTGCTGCAGCATCAGCCACTGTGCCTCGACAAAATCCCGCGCGTGACCCCAATCACGCCTGGCGTCCAGGTTTCCCAGGTAGAGACATTCTTCCAACCCGACATTTATCCGTGCGAGTGAGCGCGTAATCTTGCGTGTCACGAAGGTTTCCCCCCGTACGGGAGACTCGTGGTTAAACAGGATTCCGTTACACGCAAACAATCCGTATGCCTCCGATAATTGACGGTGATCCAGTAGCCATAAAGCTTTGCAACACCATACGGCGAACGTGGATAGAACGGGGTCAGCTCATTCTGCGGCGTCTCCCTGACCTTGCCGTACATCTCCGATGTCGAGGCCTGGTAAAACCGGCACTTGTCCTGAAGCCCGAGGATACGCATCGCCTCAAGCAAACGCAGTACACCGACGCCATCAGATTCCGCTGTGTATTCGGGCTCCTCGAACGACACGGCGACATGGCTCTGGGCGGCCAGGTTGTATATCTCGTCGGGCTGAACCTCCTGGACTATTCGCACCAGCGATGAGGAATCGGTCATATCGCCGTGGTGGAGTATAAAATTCAGGTTATCGCCGTGCCGGTCCTGGTAGAGGTGATCGACCCTGTCCGTATTAATCAGTGAGGCACGGCGCTTGATCCCGTGTACCTCGTATCCCTTCCCGAGCAGTAACTCGGCAAGATAGGCGCCATCCTGCCCGGTCACCCCGGTTATTAATGCGCGTTTCGCCATTTTGCCCTCAGATAATATCTGCCCGCATAAACCGGGCGCCAAAAAATGATCAGGGGCTGCCCCCTTCCCGACCGTAGATATCCTCAAACCTGACGATATCGTCCTCACCCAGGTAGGAGCCGGTCTGAACTTCTATCAGCTCGACATCCTGGTCTGTCTCGTTTGCCAGCCGGTGTTTCGTCCCGATCGGGATATATACAGATTCATTTTGCTGTAAATCGAACTCCCTGTCATCCACGGTGACACGCGCCGTGCCTGTAACCACTACCCAGTGCTCCGCACGCCTGGCATGCTTCTGAAGAGACAGGCAGGCGCCCGGCTTTACGCTGATACGTTTTACCTGGTGACGCACCCCCATCTCCAGTGTCTGGTAGAACCCCAGGGCCGGTATACCCTGGTATGTTCAACCGCCTCGCTACGATTCTCATTCTTCAGGACTTCCACGAGTTGCTTTACGTCCTGGGCAGAGCCTTTGTCGGCGACCAGTACTGCATCTGGCGTTTCGACTATAACCAGGCCTTCGACACCCACCGCAGCGACAAGCCGACTGCCGGAGTAGAGCAGCGAATTCGTTGTATTGAGCGCAACCACGTCGCCGATCAGGGCATTCCCGTCGTCTCCCCATGGTGTGCCGCAAGAGAATCCCAGGCGCCAATATCATCCCAGCCGGAGTCAATCGGGACCACCACGAGATCATCTGATGCTTCCATCACCGCATAGTCAATTGAGTCTGACGGGCAATCTTTAAAAGCCTGCGGATCAAGCCGTACAAAATCCATATCGACCGTCGCCCCGTTCACGGCTTCCCGGCACTTTTCAAGAATCTCGGGCCGATACTTTCCCAATTCTTCCAGGTATCTCGACGCCTTGAACACGAATATTCCGCTGTTCCACAAATAGTTCCCGCTGGCAAGATATTCTGCGGCGGTTGCAACGTCCGGTTTCTCCACAAAACGACCAACCCTGAGCGCGGTGGCCGCGGACACGATCGCCTCTCCGGTTTCGATATACCCGTATCCTGTCTCGGCCCGTTGGGGAACGATGCCAAAAGTTACCAGCGGTCCGTCCCGGGCAATCGTGATCGCTTCGTCAAGACGCTCACGAAACTGCATGTCATCGCGAATGACGTGATCTGCGGGCATAACCACGAGCACAGGGTCCGATTCATCATCCCGGATCGCTCTCAGCGCCGCACAGGCGATCGCCGGGGCACTGTTCCTGCCGTACGGTTCAAGCAGGATTTCGGCATTGCCATGCCCGTTCTCGCTAACCTGGTCAGCTACCAAGAAACGATATTCCTGGTTTGTCACAAATATTAAATGTCCCAGGTTCTCCAGGCCATCCAGGCGCGCGATGGTTTGCTGCAGCAGGCTGGTATCTCCTGCCAGGGCATGGAACTGCTTGGGGTACGCAAACCGGGATACCGGCCAGAGACGGGAACCCGTTCCACCACAAAGGATTACCGGAATAACAAGCGCTCTATCCATAGCCCTAAATGGGTCCGTCCGGCTCTCCGGGATTTGGGTTGTGGTTTTTCACAACGACCGTACCCGCCAGCTTGTCGTGCCACCCCTGCTTACGCGAATCCCAGGCCACCCATAAAAACCCCAGGAAGACCGGAAGGGCGGAAAGATAATAGGCACAATAACGACCGATGAACTGCCCGGTGGAGGGCTTTCTGCCGGTCACGGCATCGACGATGGTGAGATGCATTAGCATCTTGCCGGGGGTAGCCGATCGATATACCCAAAAAATGACAACGACAACAGCCGGCATCACGTAGTTCAGAACGATATCTAACGTATTGGTCGTCATATCCATGCCGGAGAAAAAGCTCTTGCCGTACAGGAAGTACAGAATGGGTCCAAGCACCAGCATTAACAGAAGCGTATCTACGAATGACGCTGCGACCCTTACCCAAAACCCGCCGTACTGGACATCCGTTTCGTTCATGCTGGTGCTCTCCATGTAATAATGCGAGTTCAGTTAAATTGTCAATGCCCACTGCATGGCGCGTGCGCTCAACCAGAATACTTACCGTACTATCTTTGTAAACTTCGAGCCCTCGAGTGTCAGGTTGTACATTAGCCCCTTGTTGCTGAAGACAAACCCGACTATCGGGTCCTTGATATCCACTGTATTGATATCCTCGCCGATTCCCCACTTTATAAATGCAACTGAACCATCAACTCCCACCTTCCAGCCACTGTTTTTCCGGAAATCAGCCAGCGCCGATTGATCCAGAAATACGAGCACCACCGTCTTGACCTGGCCGCCTATCTGAAAGCCAATAGATGCCGCCGCCGTGTTGTAGTACTCGACCGTTTTGTTGCCAATACGCAGGGCGCCCTCGCCATATTCCCCCCCGATCCCAAAGCCGGCCTTGACGACACCCGGAAATACCAGAACGCCATCGGCCTTTTTAAGGAAGCTGTCCCCGCCGGAAACCTCTTCGCGAAATCGCTCCAGCGCCGCATTCACCTTGATATTGATCTCTTCTGCCGAAGCGGCGTGGACAATCTGCTGCGGCGGGAAAGCCGTCAAAGCAGTGAGCAGAACAGAGACGAAAAAATGTACGATATATCCCGGGTAACACGCCGATGCACCTCATGATTACTTCTAAACTACGCAGGTAAGCAATTGTAGACCCTCACCGGTGCTCTTTCCATTGGATAATTATACTTGGCATTTGTACGTATCAGGTCATGCAGCGTCATCATTTAAATTGATCAGAGGTTTCCGGGCTAGCCTCGAACCTCGTCGAGCACCCTGCCACTTTCCAGGAACGACACTATATTCTTTATGACCCGGTAACCCATCGCGTCCCGGGCAGCCAGGGTTGCGGAGCCAAGATGCGGCAGCAGCACCACGTTATCCAGGTCGCAGAGTTCCTGCGACACACTGGGTTCAAATTCGTATACGTCCAGCCCGGCAGCGGCAATCTGACCCGACTTCAGGGCACAACCAGTGCCGATTCCCTGACCACCGGACCGCGCGCGGTATTGACGAGAACGGCCGTTGACTTCATCGAGGCAAGTTCCGGTTCATCGATCAGGAATCGTGTGTTTTCATTCAACGGACAATGAAGGGTCACGATATCTGACTCCGCCAGCAGGGTATCCAGGTCCGGGCAATACCCGGCACCAGTTTCCTGCTCCACTGACGGATTACGTCGACGATTGTGATACAGGATATGCATCCCGAAACCCATTGCCCTTCGTGCCACGGCGGTACCGATGTTGCCCATGCCGATGATGCCCAGTGTCTGTCCATGAACGCGGGTACCCAGCATAAAATTTATAGAGAATCCATCCCAGTCCCGCTTCCTGACAAAGTCCTGTCCCTCGGCAAATCTGCGGCACGCGGCGATGATCAGTCCGAAGGTGAGGTCTGCCGTTTCTTCGGTTACGGCGGCCGGGGTATTACTGACGAGGATACCCCGAGCATGAGCCGCCCCGATATCGACACGCTCAACCCCGGCGCCAAAGCAGGCAATAAGGCGCACGCTATCCGGCAACTGCCTGATCAACTCGTCATCAATCAAATCAGAAATTGTTGGACTAAAGACAAGCGCCCCCTGGCATCGCTCGATCACCTGATCTGCGGTCAGGATATCGTCCTCGATATTGAGCCGAACCGCGAACCGTCGCTGTAACTCTGCTTCAACGTCCGGGGTCCAATGCCGCGTCAGGGTAACTACCGTATCTTTCATGGACGCTACCTTACCACTCAATCTTGCCCAATTTGAGCAACGAATCTATTTGATAGCATCTCCTGATTTATTTGAATATCTGAATATATCCAACTATCCATCTGACCGTCTTTCCGGGAATGCGCTTCATTGATAGCTCTCCGTAAATACTTAAATGTAATATTACCTTATCCGTGGTGCAAATGAGGAGGGTGTAGTTGGACATATTGGAACATTCCTATAAATGTAGAGGGGTTCAAAGAGATTCACCGCCCAATCATCGTGACTCAATTCTGGCGAGATAGAGTGGTAAGGTAGCGTCCATGAAAGATACGGTAGTTACCGTGACGCGGCACTGGACACCGGACGTTGAAGCGCCGCTGTAGCTCTGCTTCAA
>PVMK01126616.1_pt1 | contig 37856 bp, 40 predicted proteins | sample 1853481 | NCBI WGS metagenome assembly PVMK01 (sample SAMN08533507, study PRJNA380276) | Marine sediment metagenome, whole genome shotgun sequencing project.
GGTCGAAACTGCTCTAGATTGGGGTGTAGGTAAGGCTTCAAAGCTGGCACTGCGGAGAGTTTGTGCTCGAGTTCGGTCTTCTGGCGCTCACGCGCCGCAGTTTTGAATGGCCGGAGCAACTGCCCCGGCCACTGTTTTTACAAGTTCGACACCGGGCGGGTCAGTTGGCCTGCCAGCGCTTGACCAGTTCGTCGTAATTGACGGTTTCACCCTGTGGCTTCTCGTTGTCGAGCTTGGCCTTGGCGCCGCCCTTTCCGAGCCATTCAGAGGCATCCTTTTCCGGATTGAGCCGTGGGCCGCAGCCGCCATAGACATTGGCCGCCTCATCGACCGCCTGCATGCGGGCCATGGTGGTGTCCATCTCCTCGGCGAGGCGGTCCATCGCCTGCTGCGGCGTGAAGGCGCCCGAGTTCACGTCACCGATCTGCTGCCACCAGATCTGCGCCAGCTTGGGATAATCCGGCACGTTGACGCCGGTCGGCGACCACAGCACGCGGTCGGGCGAGCGGTAGAACTCGATCAGGCCGCCGAGTTTCGGCGCGCGCTCGGTGAAGCTCTCGTGCCGGATGGTGCTGTCGCGGATGAAGGTCAGGCCAACATGGCTTTTGCGCACGTCGACGGTCTTGGAGACGACGAACTGGGCGTAGAGCCAGGCCGCCTTGGCCCGGTCGGTGGGCGTGGACTTCAGGATTGTCCAGGAACCGGCGTCCTGATAGCCGAGCTTCTGGCCATCTTCCCAGTACGGGCCGTGCGGCGACGGCGCCATCCGCCAGAGCGGGTTGCCGTCATCGTCGACCGTGTTGTTGCCTTCCGATTTCGGCGCGACCATCGAGGCGGTAAAGGCCGTGTACCAGAAGATCTGCTGGGCCACATTGCCGGTCGAAAGAGCCGGAAGCGACTGGTAGAAGTCATAGCTGGCAGCCCCTGGAGGCGCATATTGGCGCAGCCATTCGTCCCATTTGCGGATGGCGTAAACGGCGGCCGGGCCATTGGCGCCACCGCCGCGCGTCACCGACGCGCCAGCCGGGTTGCACGAACCCTTCTCCATGCGGATGCCCCATTCGTCGATCGGCACGCCGTTCGGCAGACCCTTCGACCCCGCGCCAGCCATCGACAGCCACGCATCGGTCATGCGCCAGCCGAGATCGGGAGCGCGCTTGCCATAGTCCATATGGCCATAGATCCGCACACCGTCGATTTCCTTCACGTCCTCGGAGAAGAACTGGGCGATGTCCTCATAGGCCGACCAGTTGACCGGCACGCCGAGTTCGTAGCCAAATTTTGCCTTGAACTTCGCCTTCAGGTCTTCCCGGTCGAACCAGTCCTTGCGGAACCAGTAGAGATTGGCGAATTGCTGGTCGGGCAGCTGATAGAGCTTGCCGTCCGGCCCGGTCGTGAAGGATTTGCCGATGAAGTCGTCAACGTCGAGCGTCGGCAAGGTAACGTCGGCGCCCTCGCCCGCCATCCAGTCGGTCAGATTGACCGCCAGTTGCAGCCTGGAATGGGTGCCGATCAGATCGGAATCGTTGATATAGGCGTCGTAGAGGTTGCGGTTCGTCTGCATCTGGGTCTGAACCGCCTGAACCACCTCGCCTTCACCGAGGATCTGGTGATTCACCTTGATGCCGGTAATTTCCTCGAACGCCTTGGTCAGCGTTTCGGACTCGTAACTGTGCGTCGGAATGCCTTCCGACAGCACGTTGATTTCCATGCCCTTGAAGGGTTCGGAGGCTTTGACGAACCATTCCATTTCCTTCATCTGCTCTTCCTTGGAGGCGTCGAGGGCTGGAATTCATCATTGACCCATTTTTCCGCCTCGGCCATGCCGGCTAGGCTCTGGCCGGGCAACCAGACCATCGCCAGCGCGGCGGCGGTTGCCAATAATCGCAGTCTCATTGTGTTTCCTTCCATCCTGGTTGCAGTTTCAGACAAAAATTCGGTTGCGGCGCGTCACGGGACCATCCTCGTTTCCATGACCTTCCGCACCGATGATACGCAGACGGCCTGACGCAGAACCTGATGATAAGGAACCTTGTGTCGTACCGGCAGCGATTCATGACGGAGACCTCTCAAACCCAGCGGAAAACCGCGATGGCGAAGATCGCCGAAACAATGATGGCGCCCAATATTAGCGGCGGACCGAAAAGGCCGAGCCAGGCAAGATGGATGTAGGCGCTGCCCAGCAGCGAGATGAACAGCCGGTCGCCGCGTGTTGTATCGAGGCCGAGAACGCCGCGTCGCGGCGCGCCGCCCGGAACACGCCATTCCCAAACCGTCATGGCGCTCAGGGCGGCCGCGATGAAGACGAAGAATATCGCCGTCTGCCAGGTCCATGCCATCCATGATAGGCCCATTTGCTTACCCCTGCTCTCGCGCCCGAAGGTCCTCAGACCCTCCCCAGCGCAAAGCCTTTCGCGATGTAATTGCGGACAAAGTAGATCACCACGGCCCCCGGTATGATGGTCAGCGCGCCGGCCGCCGCCAGCAGACCGAGTTCGTAACCCGACGTGCTCGAAGTGCGGGTCATGACGGCGGCAATCGGCTTTGCCGCCACGGAAGTCAGCGTTTTCGCCAGAAGCAGTTCGACCCAGGAGAACATGAAACAGAAGAAGGCCGCGACGCCGATGCCCGACGCGATCATCGGCATGAAGATCTTCACGAAGAACCTGGGAAAGGAGTAGCCGTCGATATAGGCGGTCTCGTCGATCTCCCTGGGCACGCCGGACATGAATCCTTCCAGGATCCACACCGCCAGCGGAATGTTGAACAGGCAATGCGCCAGCGCCACCGCGATATAGGTGTCGAACAGGTTCATCGCCGAATAGAGCTGGAAGAACGGCAGCGCGAAAACCGCCGGCGGCGCCATGCGATTGGTCAAAAGCCAGAAGAACAAATGCTTGTCGCCGAGGAAGTGGTGGCGCGAAAATGCATAGGCCGCCGGCAGCGCCACCGATACGGAAATCACCGTGTTGATGCTGACGTAGGCCAGCGAGTTGATATAGCCGTTGTACCAGGTCGGATCGGTAAAGATTGTAAGATAGTTTTCGACGGTGAATTTGTCCGGCCACAGCGTGAACGAGCCGAGGATCTCGTTGGTCGTCTTGAACGACATGTTCAACAGCCAGTAGATCGGCAGCATCAGAAAGAAGATGTAGAAGGCCGGCACCAGCCAGCTCAGCCGCTTCATATCTGGTCCTCGTCGCGCATCATCAAGGTGTAGAAAACCCAGCTTAAAAGCAGGACGATCAGGAAATAGATGATCGACATGGCCGCCGCAGGGCCAAGATCGAACTGGCCAAGCGCGATCTTGACCAAGTCGATCGACAGCAGCGTCGTCGCATTGCCGGGCCCGCCGCCGGTGAGCACGAAAGGCTCGGTATAGATCATGAAACTGTCCATGAAGCGCAGCAGCACGGCGATTGTCAGGACGCGCTTCATTTTCGGAAGCTGGATATAGCGGAACACCGCCCAGCGCGAGGCGCCGTCGATCTTCGCCGCCTGATAAAACGGATCGGCGATCGAACTCAGGCCGGCATAGGCCAGAAGCACCACCAGCGAGGTCCAGTGCCAGACATCCATCAGGATCAGGGTGAACCAGGCGGCGAAGGGCTGCCGCGTGTAATTGTAGTCAAAGCCCAGGCCGTTCAGCGAGCGGCCGAGAAGCCCGATCTCGGGTAGCGCGAAAATGTTCCAGATGGCGCCGACGACATTCCAGGGAATGAGCAGCGGCAAGGCCATAAGGACGAGACAGACCGACACCCAGGGCCCCTTGCGCGGCATGGTGAGCGCGATTCCCACGCCGAGCGGAATTTCAATGACCAGAATAATGCCGGTAAAGGAGAGTTGGCGCAAAAGCGAGGCGTGGAAGCGCTCCGAATGCAGCACCTCGTCGAACCATTTCACCCCTTCAAAGAAAAACACATTGTTGCCGAAGGTCTCCTGAACGGAATAGTTGACGACGGTCATCAGCGGAATGATTGCGTTAAGGGCGACCAGCGCAAGCACCGGCAGCACCATGAACCAGGCCCTGTTGTTCCAGGTCTTGTTCATCGCGCAACGCCTTCCACAAGATGGCTGTCGGCATAGATATGCACATGGTCGCGATCGAAGACGATGTGCGCCTTGTCGCCATCGATCGTCGTGTCCTCGTCGGCAACGACGGCAAGCGGCACGCCGGCGAGTTCTACCTTGGCGACCTTGAAACGCCCGATATCGTCGACTCTTTTGACCGTGACCGGCAAGCCTTCGCCATTATCGACAAAACGGATAAATTCCGGACGCGTGCCGAGTTCGAGTCTCGCGCCGACCGGCATATCCGGATAGCGGCGTGCCAGTTCGATGGCATGGCCGCCAAGAATCGCCCGGTTCCCTTCGATGGTCACCGGCGCGACATTCATGCCGGGCGAACCGATGAAATAGCCGACGAAAGTGTGTCTGGGGCGTTCAAACAGGTCTTCAGGCGTACCGATCTGGACGATCTCGCCCTCATACATGACCACCACCTTGTCGGCGAAGGTCAGCGCCTCGGTCTGGTCGTGCGTCACATAGACCATCGTGAAGGCGAACTCCCGGTGGAGCGTCTTCAACTGCGAACGGAGCTGCCACTTCAGATGCGGGTCGATGACGGTCAGGGGTTCGTCAAAGAGGATGGCGTTGACGTCCGAGCGCACCAGACCTCGGCCGAGCGAGATTTTCTGCTTTTGATCGGCACTGAGATTTCGCGCCTTGCGGTCGAGCATGCTTTCAAGATCGATCATGCGCGCGATCTCGGCGACCCGCGCCACGATCTCGTTATCCGGCACGCGCCGGTTTTTCAGCGGAAAGGCGAGATTCTGGCGAACTGTCATCGTGTCGTAGATGACCGGGAACTGAAACACCTGCGCGATGTTGCGCTGTTCCGGCTTTTCCTGCGTGACGTCCCGGCCATCGAAAACGACCTTGCCGCGGGTCGGCGTCAACAGGCCGGAAATGATGTTGAGCAGCGTGGTCTTGCCACAGCCCGAGGGTCCCAGAAGCGCGTAGGCGCCGCCGTCCTCCCAGGTCAGGTCCAGTTCCTTGACCGCGAAGTCTTCCTCACCAGCGGGATTGGCGAGATAGGAATGAGCGATGTTCTGCAATTCGATCCGGGCCATCACGCCGCCTCCACAAGGGCCGGCGCGGCAACCAGTTCGTCATTGTCGTTGAAGACATAAAAGCGGTTCGGATCAAGGAATACCTCCGCCGCCGAATTGGACTCTAGATGGTGGATGCCGTGCACCAGCGCGATCCAGCGCTGGCCGCTAAATTCCAGATGGACGAAGCTCTCAGAGCCGGTGATCTCCGTCACCACGACATTTGCCGTCACCGGGATCGCCGAATCGCCCGGCCGGTTGAGATGAAGATGATTGGGCCTGAAGCCGATGGCGTAGCGCCCGTCGGCAAGCCCGGCCAGTTGGCCCGTCGCCGGCAGGGTCTGGTCGCCGGCCGTGACCTGCCCGCCGGCGGCCATGATTGTCAGGAAATTCATCGGCGGGTCGGAAAAGACCTCAGCCGTGTTGCGGTCGACAGGCCGGCGATAAACGTCCAGCGTCGCGCCGAACTGGGTAACGCGGCCTTCATGCAGGGTCGCGGTGTTGCCGCCCAGAAGCAGCGCTTCCATCGGCTCCGTCGTGGCATAGACGAAGACCGCGCCGGTTTCGGAAAACAGCCGCGGCAATTCCTCGCGCAGTTCCTCGCGCAGTTTATAGTCGAGATTGGCGAGCGGCTCGTCGAGCAGCACCAGATCGGCGCCCTTGACGATCGCCCGGGCCAGCGCCGTGCGTTGCTGCTGGCCACCGGAGAGTTCCAGCGGCTTGCGCTCCAGAAGCGGCGTCAGACGCATCAGATCGGCCGCCCGCCGCACGGCGGCATCCAGTTCCTTCCGCCCCATGCCGGCCACCCGCATCGGCGAGGCGATGTTTTCATAGACGGTCAGATTGGGGTAGTTGATGAACTGCTGGTAGACCATGGCGACGCTGCGCTTTTGCACCGGCACGCCGGTGACGTCGGTACCATCGATGAGGACCTGGCCGGGGGTTGGCGTGTCGAGGCCGGCCATCAGCCGCATCAGGCTGGTCTTGCCGGACAGTGTCGGCCCCAGAAGAATTGTCAATGTGCCGCTGGCAAGCGTCAGCGAGACGTCGGATATGTGGGTCTCGCCGCCGACCAGCTTACTGACATTGCGCAATTCCAGCGTCATCGCGCCAATCTCCCGTGGCGGATTGCTTGCCCGCTTTCGCCCTCTTGCCCGCCGCGCGCCGCCCGCATCCAGGCATCGAGCCGCGCCGCCTCCTGGTCGCCAATACGCAAGCCAAGCTTGCCACGTCGCCACAGCACGTCCTCGGCGGTGCGCGCCCATTCCCGATCGATTAGATAGCGCACCTCCCGTTCGGTCAAATCGGCGCCGAAGCGTTCGCCCCAATCCGCTTCCTCCGTGACGCCGGCGACGATCTGCCGGGCGTGGGTGCCATAGGCCCGCACCAGCCGGCGCGCATGATCGCCTTGCAGCACCGGGCAGGACCGGCGAAGTGCTTCGACTTCCGCTTCAAATCCATCGACGGCGAAATCGCCGCCGGGCAAAGTCGCGCCGGACGTCCAATTCGGCCGGCGCTTGCCCAATATGTCCTCGGACATTTTCATCGCCGCTTCCGCCAGCCGCCGAAAGGTGGTGAGCTTGCCGCCAAAAATATTGATGAGAACGCCGTTTTGCGCATCGCCATCGGCTTTCAGAATATATTCGCGCGTCACTTCCTGCGCCTTCGACGCCCCGTCATCATAAAGCGGCCGGACGCCGGAATAGGTCCACACAATATCATCGCGCCTGACGGCTTGCGAAAAATATTCGCTGGCCGCCGCACACAGATAATCAGTCTCTTCGTCGGAGATCGCCACGACACCGGGATCGCCGTCAAAATCCTCGTCCGTCGTGCCGATCAGCGTGAAATCGCGCTCATAGGGAATGGCGAAGATGATCCGGCCATCGGCGTTCTGGAAGATGTAGGCCTTGTCGTGATCGAACAGCGCGCGGACGACGATGTGGCTGCCCTTGACGAGCCGGACATTGTGCGCCGTTTTGTTCCGGGAGGCTTCCCCGATGGTGTCCCCGATGGTTTCGTTGAGCACCTTGTCGACCCACGGACCCGCCGCATTGACGAGCAACCGGGCCGTGGTGTCGGTGGTCGCGCCGGTTTCGACATCGCGCATGGCGATGGCCCAGACGCCGCCATCGCGCCGCGCCGAGGTGATCTGCGTGCGCGTCTTCAGCACCGCGCCGCGGTCGGCGGCATCGCGGGCATTGAGAACCACCAGGCGGGCATCATCGACCCAGCAATCGGAATATTCGAACGCCTTGGAAAAACCCGGCCGCAACGGCTTGCCGGCTGTATCGGTGGAGATTTCGATCGTTTTGGTGCCCGGCAACCGCTTGCGGCCGCCCAGATGATCGTAGATGAACAGGCCGAGGCGCAGAAACCAGGCCGGCCTGAGACCGTTGTGGTGCGGCAGGATGAAACGCAGCGGCCAGATGATGTGCGGCGCCATGGCCCACAGCACTTCGCGCTCCATCAGCGCTTCGCGGACCAGCCGGAATTCAAAAAATTCCAGATAGCGCAGGCCGCCATGGATCAGCTTCGTCGATCCGGATGAAGTGCCGCTGGCGAAATCGTTCTGTTCGCAGAGCAGCACTGAATAACCGCGCCCCGCCGCATCGCGGGCAATGCCGCAACCATTGATGCCGCCGCCGATGATGACGATGTCGTACTCGGCTGCCGCCAAGCCGTCCTCCCCTGCGCGCTACAGCATTATTGTTTCGCTATGAGCGCAATTTCCTTCATATACGAAACAATACGAAATGCAACCGAATAGCTATGCGACACAAGGTCTGCCGCCATTATCCCTTTGCTAAAGGCGGCAAGAAACTGCGGAATTAGCGTCCGGTCTCGACAATCCGCACGTCGCTGTCAGCGCAGATTTTCCGGATACGCGCATCGCTCAGGCGGTCGGTGACGAAAGTATCAACCTGCGATACATGGCCGATGCGCACCGGGGCAGTTCGCTCGAATTTCGTCGCATCGCCGACCAGGATCACCTCGCGTGCATTGGAGATGATCGCCTGGGCGACCCGCACTTCCCGGTAATCGTAGTCGAGCAGAGCGCCGTCGTGATCGATGGCCGAGACACCGATCACAGCGTAATCGACCTTGAACTGACCGATGAAATCGACCGCCGTCTCGCCAACAATGCCGCCGTCGCTGGATCGCACGACCCCGCCGGCCAAGACCACTTCGATCTGCGAATAAGGTCGCATCAGGCCGGCGACATTGAGATTGTTGGTGATCACCATCAGGCCGGCATGCTGCAAAAGCGCTCGCGCCACCGCTTCGGTCGTCGTGCCAATATTGATGAACAGGGATGCATTGTCGGGAATGAGCGCCGCCGCCGCACGGCCGATCGCCTCCTTCTCGGCGCTGGCGATCAGCCGGCGGGCATCGTAGCCGACATTTTCCACGCCCGAGGACAGGATCGCGCCACCATGGACACGGGCCAGCTGCCGTTTCGCGCACAGATCGTTGAGATCCTTGCGGATGGTCTGCGGGCTGACCTCAAAACGCGCCGCAAGGTCATCGACGGTGATCCGGCCAACCTGTTTGGCAATCTGCAAAATGGCGGCGTGTCGGGTGGCAATCATGGCGATCCAGAGGCAAGGCGTAACTCTTTTAAACGAAATATTACGAATATAAAACGAAAGCCCCGGTGGAACTGTAGCCGAGTCTGCCCAGAGCGTTATTCAGCCATACGGCGTCTTGAGCACGCTATTCAAGGTTACGATGTCGGCTTTTTATGGCATTCAACGCCAGTCGGTCGGCATTATTCCTCGCCTAAATCTTAGAGCAGTTTCGACCAATACGGGGTCATTTGACTCCATCAAATGACTCCGTATTGGTCGAAACTGCTCTAGCGGGGCAACTCCAGCGAAAGATCGCCGATCTCGCTCGCGGCGGCGCCGTATCCCTCGCTGAGCAGCGGAAAGGCGCTGTCCAGCCAGTTGCCGGCAATCGGTTCGGCCTGCGCCAGATGACCAGAACCCAGCTCCGAGATTTTCGCAACGCCCAGTAGCCCCATTGCCCGGCGGATCTCGTTATCGAGAATCTCGAGCATGCGCACCACGGCGTCCTCGCCGCCAGCGCCCAGCGCGATGCCCTGCAGCCGGCCCATGCCCACCGCCGTCGCGCCCAGCGCCAGCGCCTTGACGATGTCCGTTCCGCGCATGATGGCGCCGTCGACGATGATCTCGGCGCGCCCGCCGATTGCCGATACGATCTCGGGCAAGACCTCGATCGATCCTTGCGAATGATCGAGCTGCCGGCCGCCGTGATTGGAGACATAGATGCAGTCGATCCCCTTCTCCACCGCGATCCCGGCGTCCTCGGCCGTGGCGATGCCCTTGAGGATGAGCGGCACATCGACATTGGCCCGGATGCGATCGACGTCGGCCCAGGTAAAGGCGGCCTGGAACGACTCGCTCGCGGCGCCCTCGCGCGACGTCGGCCGATGGCTCTTGGCGATGTCGCGCTCGCGGCGGCCGTAATAGGCGCGGTCGACGGTCAGGCACAGGGCGCGATAGCCGCAGGCCAGCGCCCTGGCGATGGTGTCGTCGACCCACTTTTTGTCGCCGCGCACATAGAGCTGGAAGAACTTGGGGTAATCCACCGCCCGGCTGACCTCTTCGGCGCCGGGTGCGCAAACCGAACTCAGCATGTGGATCACGCCGGCGCGCGCCGCCGCCCGGGTCGGCGCCACGCCGCCTTCGGCGATGATGTCCACCATCGACCCGATCGGCGCCAGGACGATCGGCGCCTTGAGCTTTTGGCCGAGCAGCGTCGTGCCCGTGTCGATATGCTCGACATCGCGAAGCACCCGCGGCCGGAAGACGAGACTGTCGAGCGCCCGCCGGTTGCGGTTCAGGGTCGTCTCGGTCTCCGACCCTCCCATCAGATAGTCCCAGGCGCCCGGCGAAAGATTACGCTTGGCGAGCGCCAGGAACTGAAACAGGGTATCGACTTGAGAGATGTCGGTCATGCGCAAGGCTCCGCAAACTGGGCAGTGGTATCCAAGGCACGGAGATATCAGATGTTTGCGGAATATGCGCCATGGCGCTTACAGCTATGACAGGGAATTTGCCAGGGAGCGTTGAAATGAGTACCGCGAAAATCAGCCGGTACCGCGTGCCGGACATCAATGAACTGCCCGCCGATATCAGGGAAACGATTCTGGCGGTTCAGGAGAAGGCCGGGTTCGTGCCCAATGTCTTTCTGGCGCTCGCCCATCGCCCGGACGAGTTTCGCGCCTTCTTCGCCTATCACGACGCGTTGCTGGAGCGCGACAGCGGCCTGAGCAAGGCCGAGATGGAGATGATCATCGTCGCCACCTCCAACGATAATGACTGCCAGTATTGCGTTGTCGCCCACGGCGCCATCCTGCGCATCCGGGCCAAAAACCCGTTGATCGCCGATCAGGTGGCCGTCAATTATCGCAAGGCCGACATAAATCCGAGGCAGAAGGCCATGCTGGATTTCGCCATGACGGTGGCGAATGATTCAGGCTCGATCGGCGATGCGCATTTTGAAACCCTGCGCGGCCACGGCTTTTCCGATGAGGACATCTGGGACATCGCCGCGATCACCGCCCTATTCGCCCTCTCCAACCGCATGGCCAATTTCACCGCCATGCGGCCCAATGACGAGTTTTATCTGATGGGCCGCGACGTGGCCTGATACCAAGGAGCGCTGATAATGACTCATAGAGACGGTTTACCAGGGTTTTCGGCCAGGAGCGTGGGATGTGGTGATGCGGGGCATCACAAAGCCCGCGCAACGCCGTCCGAAGACCTTGGTAAAGCGCCGTTCCGGTCGCATGTGCGGCCCCTCGGAGGGCGTCGGAATGTCTTGACGATGGGCCACATCGCCCGCAACTTTCCTCCTACCCGAGGGACCGCGCATGCGATCTCTATGGGTCATTATCAGCGCTCCTTGGTATGAGCCGGGAGGCGATCGATCATGGCCAGTCAAAAACTCTGGCAGTGTGCGCACCGTGACCGATAGTCCGTTTTTCAGTCAGGGTTCGCGCGCCCATGTCGACGGAGATTTCAGCCCCGAGGAATTGGCGCTGGCCAACCGCAACAGCGGCATCGCGCTGGAGATCATGCGCCATGACGTGACGCCGGCCGGCATGCATTACCTGCTCAATCATTTCGATATTCCCGATCTCGATGCCCAAACCTGGCGGCTCAACGTCACCGGCAATGTCAATTCGCCGCTCAGCATTTCGCTGGCCGAACTTGCCGCCCTTCCCTCGCGCACCCTGGCGGTGACGCTGGAATGCGCCGGCAATGGCCGGTCGGCTCTCAACCCCCGGTATCAAAGCATGCCCTGGCGCAACGAGGCGGTCGGTACGGCACAGTGGACCGGCACGCCGCTACGCCACATCCTGGAGCGGGCCGGCATTGGCGATGACGCTGTGGAGATCGCCTTTCTCGGCGCCGACCGGGGATTTGCCGGCGGCGTGGAGCACAATTTCGGCTGGAGCCTGACGCCGGACGAGGCGCTGAGCGACGAAGTCATGGTCTGTACCGCCATGAACGGCGCGCCGTTGCTGCCCCAGCACGGCCTTCCCGCGCGGCTGATCGTGCCCGGCTGGTATGGCATGGCGAGCGTCAAATGGCTGACCGACATCGAGGTTCTGGATCGCCCGTTTGAGGGCTATCAAAAGGCGACGGCCTATAAATTCCGCCATGACGGCGATGATCCGGGCCAGTCGATCGATTTGATCCGCGTGCGGTCCTTGATGATCCCGCCGGGCATGCCCGACTGGTACACGCGGCAGCGCCTGGTCGAGCACGGCCCCGTCGAGCTTGTCGGACGGGCCTGGTCGGGCGCCGGAACGGCCATCGGCAAGGTTGAAGTCGGCGTCGATGACGACTGGTTCGAGGCGACGCTCGAACCCCGGCAAGACCGGTTCGCCTGGACGAAATGGCGTTATACGTGGAACGCCCTCCCCGGCGATCATGTGCTCAAATGCCGGGCCAGCGATACCAATGGCGACGTGCAGCCGCTCGCCCCAAGGTGGGACAATTCCGGCTATGGCAACAATTCCGTCCACGTCGTTCCCGTTACGGTGAGATGATCGCCGCGCTCAGATCTTGACCGCCGTCATGATGCCTTTTGCAAAAATCTCTTCGGGCGCAACATGGCGGTGGGCGATGCCCTGCTGGTAGGCATAGGAAAGCAGCTGTTCCCAGGTTGCCCGGTTTTCCTCGATGCCGAAGGGGTACGGATCGCCATCGAACATGTCGCGCATTTTGCGGGCATAGATCGGCAGCCAGGCGAGCGGATAGCGCGACACCGCCGGGTCTAGCAGCCGTTCCAGGCTGCGGCGCTTGGATTCGGCAAAGGCATTGTAGAGATTGCGCGCCACCCAGGGATTGGCGTCGAGGATATGTTTCTGGATGGCGATGATGTGCATGATCGGCCAGACCTTGGTCCGCCGGTAATAGTCCTCTTCCATTTCCAGGAAATCCGGGAACAGCCGCACGACATCGCCATGCCCTTCCAGATAGCAATTGGGCGGCCGGGCGATGATGGCGCAATCGATCTCGCCGGCGGCCAGCATTTCGCTCAGCGTTTTCTCCGGCACGCGGGTGAGTTCTACGCCGTCCGGCAGGCTGATCTCGACTTTTTCGATGCGGCCCGCCTCGTTGGCGCCAGCCTGGTACCAGTGAATATCGGGCAGTTTGACGCCGACATCGTTGTGCAGCCAGCCGCGCATATAGACTGCCGCGGTATGCGCCCATTCCGGCGAGCCGATGCGCTTGCCTTTCAGATCTTCGGCGGTTTTGATGCCGCTGTTTTTATTGACATAGAACGATGAGAACCGGAAAAGCCGCGAGCACGGTATCGGCAGGCCGATAATGTCGGCATTCTCGCGCGTCACCTGTGCGGTGAATTTGGCGAAGGACAACTCCGTGACGTCCCATTCGCGGTTGAACGTGAAGCGGGCGAAGATTTCGTGATGGCCAAGGTTGAGCCACGTAGCGTCGATGCCCTCCGCCTGCACGGCCCCAAGCCGGAAATCCCGGAAATGATCGTAATCCGTCGTTGCAATTGAAAGCTTGATGCCGCCCATGACGCCCCTCCACCTGGCTCGGCTGCGCCGGTTTCGCCACCGGTTCGCATGCCGATCGGCGCAATCTACGTTGCATCGGGGCGGCTGGCCATGACACGTTCGCCATGGCGAAACGCCAAGGCCGCTGGATTTGCGCCGATGGATTTGCTTTGCCGAAAAATCTCCAACAGCATGCGTTGAGGATCAACGAGATTGGCGGTGACGATGCATTGCGATCGATAAGTGCTGGCCGGCGTCATGGGCTGGCCTGCCCGCCGACGGATCAGGTCAGCTTTGAGTGATAATAATCCCAGGTTTTCTGGAAAAGCCCCGGCTTCCACAGCTTTTCCCGGCAGGCCTGCTGTTCTTCCCCGGTGAACTCGTAAGGCGTCCCGATCTGCATCGCCATATATTGGCGATAGGCGTTTTCCTCCACATAGGCCGCCAGGGCGAAACACTCCAGCATGTCGGTGCCGGCGGCGACGACGCCATGGGCTTTCAATAGCACGGTGTGCTTGTCGCCCAGCGCCGCGGCCAGGCGCTCGCCCATCTCCCTGGTATTGACCGACATCGGCGTATCCAGAAGCTGCGCATCGGCGACAAGAACGCCCTGGGCATAGACCGGCTTGAGGCCGTGGCCGGTCATGGTCAGCAAGGTCGACCATTTCGGATGGGTGTGGGCGACCGCATTGATATCCGGCCGGGCGCGGAAAATCTCGCTGTGGATGTGGTATTCGAGCGGCGGCCGCGCCTCGCCCTCCAGCTGATTGCCGTCAACATCGATGGCGACGATATCGTCGACCGTCAGCGTGCTGCGTATGCTGGCGCCAGTGTTGATATACAGGCTCGTCTCGTCGCGGCGGATGCTGCAATGACCGTTATGGTCGATATAGTCGGCCCGCTCGAGCATGCGGATACAGTCGACAAGCTGCTGTTTTTTATCCGTGTCCGGCATGATTTTTCCTGTTCTGGCGCCTTGTTCGTGAAAGGCGGTGAAGCCTCGCTCATTGATCGGCCGTCCTGCACCACAGATCCCAGGCGCGTTGCCCGGCCTTGATGTTAACCGCATCGGCCAGCCGGCCCTCTTCGGCGCTGAGCGCGGCAATCGGTCCGCCATAGGCCGACGCCTGATGCTGGATACGGGCATTGACCTCCGTATAGACGGCCCTGAAAACCGCGCCCTGCAGGTCCGGCCCGACGGCGACGCTGCCATGCGCCCGCATCAGCACGACAGGCTTGTCGGCGAGCACCTCGGCAAGCGCATTTCCCTTTTCGCGGTTGCCGACCAGCATGTCGGTGGCGCCGAATTTTTCGGCGATGTCGAATACCGGAACACCAGCGGCCAGAAACGCCGCATTGTGGAACATCGCCCGCATCGGCGTTTCGACCAGGCCGAAGGGGATCACCGAGGGCGAATGGCTGTGAACGACCGACATGATATCGGCGCGCGCCCGGTAGATTTCGCCGTGGATAAACCGCTCCAGAAAACTTGGACGTGTGTCACCGCCGCAGGTGACGCAATTCAGATCGAATTCCTGGATATCGTCGGCCCCGACCAGCGCCGGCGCCAGCCCGCGCGACATGAAAAACCGCTCCGGCGCATCCGGGTGGCGCATGGAAACATGGCCAAACGCATCCACCACGCCCTGAGCGGCAAGGATCCGGCTCGCCGCGGCAAGATCTTCCAGCAGCGCCCGTTCGACGGGTCCGCCGGAAGCCGGCGACGATCCGCCCCCGCCCGTATCCGCCGGCGACCGGGCGGCATGCCAAGCGAATGCGCTTGCCGCGAAATGACATGGACACGGACCGGCCGGCATGGTTTCCCCGCTATCGTTGCGCCTTGTTACCGGTTTCTTGGGCGAAGACGGCGGCCGGGTCCAGCCCCGTGCCTTGAACGCCTTTGCCTCGCGCGGCCTAGCCTCTTCCGATAAACGGCATTTTCGTCGCCATGATCGTCATGAACTGGACATTGGCGTCAAGCGGCAGGGCGGCCATGTGGAGGACAGCCTCGGCGACATGATCGACATCCATGGTCGGTTCGGTCGCAACGGTTCCGTTGGCCTGGGCAACGCCGACGCTCATCCGCGCCGTCAGGGGCGTTTCCGCATTGCCGATATCGATCTGGCCGCAGGCGATATTGAACGGCCGACCATCGAGCGAAATCGTCCGCGTCAGGCCGGTCACGCCATGCTTGGAGGCCGTATAGGGCGCCGCGCCGGGGCGCGGGACATGGGCGGAAATCGAGCCGTTATTGATGATCCGGCCGCCTTGCGGCTGCTGTTTGCGCATCAGATTGAAAGCGCCGCGGGCGGTCAGGAAAACACCGGTCAAATTAACCTCGATGACGCTCTTCCATTGCTCGAAGGTCAGGTCACCAAAGGGCATTGCCGGCGCACCGGTGCCGGCATTGTTGAAGATGACGTCGAGCCGGCCAAAACGCTTTTCGGTCTCGGCGAAAAGCCTGTCCACGGCATCCGGATCGGAAATGTCGCAAGGCACCGCCAGGGCCATGTCTGCGCCGACACCGGTTTCGGAAATCGTCGTTTCCAGTTCAGCGGCGCGGCGGCCGGTGACGACGACGCAGTAGCCGGCGCGCAGAAACGCCTGCGCCGTATGTCTGCCGATACCGGAACTGGCGCCCGTCACCAATGCGATTTTGCCCTGTGTAGTCGCGTCTTTTGTCATTGAGATTTCCCGGTCTGATCAGCCGAACTGGCCGTTGAAGACTGCCCGCGAAGATACCCGGCAAAGGGTCCCGCAAAGGTTCGAAGTCAAAGACGCCTGAATGACATGCTTTTCGACCCGGCGAAAGCCGTTGCGATGCGCCAAGGAGCAGCCAGGGACGGGCTTGCGTGCGCCGATCCGATCGGCGACACAGGCGCCATGGACACTTCCCTCACCTTGTGCGTCGATGGCGGCGGCAGCGGATCGCGGGCCCGGCTGGTCGATCGAAACGGCAATGCGATTGCCGAAGCAGCCGGCGGCCCGTGCAATCCCATGACCGACCTTGCCGCCGCGTTGGCGGCAATATCCGAGTTATGGCGCGAAACCGCCGGGCAGGCGGACATCGGCCCGGCCGGGACGGACCATCATCACCTTGCCATCGGCGGCGCCGGGCTTGTCATGCCGGAGGCGCGAGCCGCCTTTGCGCGCGCCCTGCCGGTGTTCGCCTCGACAACAATTTTCACCGACGGCTACGCCGCGCTGATCGGCGCCGGTGGCGGCTTGCCGTGCTGCCTGATCGCCATGGGCACCGGCACCGTCGGCCACAAGCTGATGGCCGATGGCAGCTCGTTTCAGCGCGACGGCTGGAGCTGGATCGGCGGCGATCGCGGATCGGGTGCGTGGATCGGCCGCCATGCCATTGAATATGCGCTGATGGCGCGCGACGGCGTGGTTTCGGGCGGCGAATTGGCCAGGGCAGTTGATCGGGCAATCGGCAAAAGCGAGGGCGCGGCGCTGGCATTTCTGGCAAAACTGACGCCGGAACGCGCCGCCACCCTTGCGCCGCTCGTCATTGCCGCCAGCCAAGCCGACGATCCGGCCGCAAGTGACATTCTGGAGCACGCTAGCGCCCACGGAGCAGCGCTGGTGCGGTGCCTCGATCCCGCCCCTGACGAACCGGTCTATTTGGTTGGCGGCCTGGCCGATGTCCTCAGGGATGGCATTGAATGCTTGATCGGCCGCCGCTTCGACGCGCCGCAAGGCGACACAATGCATGGCTGCTTTCTCATCGCTTCCCGGCAAGCCCCGGACGAAGTGCGCGTCGGCCTATGATGCCACTTCCAACCACTGCGGGCCATTGGCCAGGGCCGCCCGCAGATCGCCGCCATGATGCGATAGCAGGTCTTGCGCCTGCGCCGGGTCATGACCCGACGCAATCATCACCGCCAATTTGACCTCGCCGCCGGCCTGATTCACGGCCGTTTCCGCCCGGGCCGGATCGCAGTCCGTCAACTGGGCGACAATCTGGACGGCGCGGCGGCGCAATTTTTCATTGCTGGCGCGCATATCGACCATCAATCCCTGGTAGACGCGGCCGAGCCGCACCATCACCAGCGTCGAGAACAGATTGCAAAAGACTTTCTGGGCGGTACCCGCCTTCATCCGTGTCGAGCCGGCGATGGCTTCCGCCCCGGTTTCGATCAGGATCGGATGCTGACTTGCCGCCAGTAGCGGTGCGCCGGCGTTATTGGCGACACCGATCGTCATGGCGCCAAGCAAGGCGGCGTGCTTGACCGCGGCGAGCGTAAACGGCGTCGCCCCGCTTGCCGCAAGGCCAATCACCACATCGCACTCGTTCACACCGGCTTTGAGGATATTCCACTGGCCGTCCTGCGCCGAATCCTCCGCCCCTTCAACCGATTGAAGAACAGCATCCTCGCCGCCCGCCAAAATGAAAAGAAGGCGCTCTTGCGGCCAGTTGAAAGTGGGCGTCAGTTCCACGCCGTCCTGAACGCCGATCCGCCCTGACGTGCCGGCGCCGACATAGATCAGCCGCCCGCTATCGGCCAGCCGCGCCGCGGCGGCCTCGGCAGCCTCGGCAATAGCTGGCAAGGCAGGCCCGACCGCCGCGACCGCGGCCAGTTGATCCTCATGCAAAGCCCTTACGAGATCGAGGCTCGGCCAGGTTTCAAGGTCGGAAAACCGCTCGTTGATCCGTTCAGTCGACATGCCACGATACGCAACGCACTCGCCAAATGGCTATTTTCAAGACCCTTGATAGTTGAAAAGTATTGAGAAATTGCAAGCCGCCGGGAGGGTGTAGTTGCCGGCATTATCTCTGCACCCTGGTATCAGTCCGCCAGCTTGCGCACGACGATCGGCACGAAAAGCGCCAGGCAGATGATCCGCACCAGATGATGGAACGCGACAAAGGCCGGATCGAAGTCGAATGCCAGGGCCATCGCCGCCATGACCTCAAGGCCGCCCGGGGCGAAGGCGACCCATACCTGGCCAAGGGGAAGCCCGGCCAGATTGGCGGCCACCACGGCAAACAGGCCCGAAACGATGCCGGCGATGACGACAAACACCAGGCCGTGCCGGAATCCCGCGACGATGTCGCGAATGCCAAAACCGACGAACCGCGATCCGACGATGCCGCCGATGACGATGAACACCGGCGCCATGATCCAGTTGGCAATGCCACCCGAAACGATGCCCGCGGCGTGCACAATGGCGCTGACCAGGACGCCGCTGATGACAAAGGCGGCGGGGACCCGCGCCCGATCGGCCAGCCAGCCGAGCAGCAAGGCTGCCACGAGAACCAGCGCCAGCACCGGCAATGCCATGTCGGGGTCGGCGGCGGGCAGCGAAGTCGACGCCGGCATCAGCGGCGCAATCAGATGCGGCAGCGCGGCTGTCAGAAACAGCAGCCTGAAGCACTGGATCAATGCGATGCGCTGGATATCGCCATACCCCTGCGCCGCCATCGCCATCGTTGCCGACAGGCCGCCGGGCGAGGCCGACAGCAATGCCGTGCCGCTGTCATAGCCCACGACACGGCGCAGATATTGATATGTCGCCGCCATCATCACCGGAATGCCGATAAGCATCATTGCCAGGCTCACCGACCACTTGCTTGCCTGGTCCAGGGTGTCGGCGTCGACGCCGCTGCCCAGCGAGGCGCCGATGACGGCAAAGGCCAGGTTCCTGAGCGGTGCGGGAATGCCAGGCTCGAGCGGCGTCAACGCCACCAACGCCACGGCAATCGTCGATCCGACCAGCCAGGAGGCGGGGAAACCGAGCCAATAGGCCAGCGCGCCTCCCATGCCGCCAGCGACGCATGCGGTTACCGTTTTTCCAATGACGGCAGAATTCACAATACGGCAGCCCGTCCCTCGTTCGATCCGGTCGCGCTTCTTACACCGCGCCGGCGGAGCCGCCAAATTCGTCCGCGCGGTCTGCTTCGCGGCAACGGCAAAATCCGTGCCGCTCGGCGAAACATTGCCTTGTGCCGCCGCCCTATTCACGCGAAACAGAGCAATCGGCAATAAGATCAGCGCTTGGGACGGAACGAATAAATCATGAAGAAAATCGACGTGTTCACCCATATCTGGCCGACGCCCTTTTACGAAGCGCTTGCCGCCCAGTCCGGCGAGTTGCGCGACATTACCATGCGCAGCCAGAAAGTCCCGATGATGACCGACCTCGACCGGCGGTTCGAGGTCATGGACATGTTTCAGGACTATGTGCAGGTGCTGTCCCTGGCCTCGCCGCCGCTGGAAGTTATTGCCGGCCCGGACAAGGCGCTTGAACTGTCCCGGATCGGTTCCGATTCCATGGCCGATTTGTGCTCCCGGTATCCGGACCGTTTTCCCGGCTTTATCGGCACCGCGCCGATGAACAATCCTGACGCATTGGTGGAGGAATCGCGGCGCGCGGTGGAGGATCTTGGCGCCTGCGGCATGCAGATTTTCACCAACGTCAACGGCAAGCCGCTGGATCTGCCGGACTTTGCGCCGTTCTTCGACTATATGGCCGGGGCCGGCAAGCCGGTGTGGCTTCATCCCGCCCGCGCCCAGAATTTGCCCGATTATCTGAGCGAGGACAAATCCCTCTACGAGATCTGGTGGGCCTTCGGCTGGCCTTACGAGACCCCGCGGCAATGGCCCGGCTGGTCTTTTCCAAGACCTTCGACCGGTTGCCGGATTTGAAGGTGATCACCCATCACGCCGGCGCCATGATCCCGTTCTTCGAGGGCCGCGTCGGCCCCGGCTGGGACCAGCTTGGCGCCCGCACCTCCGATGTCGATTACAAGGCGCTGCTGACCGAACTCAAGCACCGGCCGCTGGATTATTTCAAGATGTTCTATGCCGATACGGCGACCTTCGGATCGCGCATGGCCATTCTTTCGGCAATCGATTTCTTTGGCGCAGAGAAGGTTCTGTTCGCCTCCGATGCGCCGTTCGATCCCGAAGGCGGACCAATGTATATCCGCGAGACGATCGACATTATCGACAGGCTGGAGATCAGCGAATCAGACCGCCGCGCAATCTACCAGGACAATGCGGTGAAACTGCTCGGTCTGAATATCCAGGATCAATGATGCCGGCCGGGAACGTCGGCATCGGCAATCAGTCGTCAGTTCGCGAATAGCCCGAACCCGTTTCCCAGATACCGCTGACATAGGGCCGGCCGACGCGGTTGCACCAGTTCTCCCAGCCGCGTTCGAACGTGAACCCGGCCCGGCCGGCGGTGATGGCGGCAATCTCGCCGTCCGACAGATAGGTCACCTCGCCCATCGACATCGCCTTGATCTGCATGCCGGCGTTGAGTTCCAAATAGATCGAAGTGAACACCGCCTCGCGCAGCGACCGCCCGACGACGACGCCGCCATGGCCGCGCATCAAGGCGACATTGCGCCCGTCCAGGCACCGCGCCAGATCGCGGCCCATCTCCAGATTGGTGACCAGAAGATTGGTGCAATCGCCAAAGCCGCTGCGGATATCCCAGTTCGGGATGCCGCCGCCGATCGGCGCGCACATATGCATCAGGGGCCGCAACGGCTTGTCGATCACCGTGAACGGCACGACATTGGGACTGTGGTTGTGGACAACCGAGATGACCTCCGGCCGCGCTTCATAGATCGCCGTGTGAATGAACCGCTCCGAATAGGGCTTGCCGGGTTCGGGACCGACAGATTTCCCGGCAAGCGTAAAGGTCATGATGTCGCCGGCCTCGACGAGTTCCGGCGCCCGTGCCCGCGCCAGCAAAAACCGACCGGGATCGTCGGGATCGCGGATGCTCACATGGCCGAAGGAATCGAGCACGTTTTCGTGGGCAAGAATGCGGTTGGCGGTGACAAGTTCTTCCTTGGCGGTATGCAGGTCCATATTCCGACCTCCCTTGGTATTACGCCTCGTTCATGGCGCGATGACCGGTCACGACCGCCGCCAGATGGTCCGGCGCTTCGTGCATGGCATTTCCGCGCCAGGCGACATGCATGTCCGGCCGCAGCAGAATGAGGTCGCGTTCATAAATATCGCGGGGCGCCGCGCCGGCGATGTCGAGCACGCAAAACGGCGCGCCAAGCGTCTCGAAGGCCCGCGACAATGGCGCGGCATCGGCTTGGCAACCGCCGAGGCGCAGCAGAACATAGCTCTCCGCAATCCGGTCCTGAACCGGCGTGCCGTCGTCAAGCCAGACATGCGGCAGCCTGGCGCCCGGCCATGTGGTCGGCCGATAGACCTCAAAGCGATGCTCCGGCCCGCCCGGCTCCTCCCAGATGACCGGCGAGCCGACATACCGGTAGCCGAGTTCGGCGCCGATCATCCGGTTGGATTTGCTCTGTTCCAGATTGGCGACGCGGACAAGATTGTCCCGGGTTGCCTGACCCTCGGGCGTCTTGTCGCGAATATTCGGTTGGAATTGGCTGCGCCATTTGCGCCGCCCAAGCGAGGCATGGCGGGACGCGCCGACATTGCGGTCGCCGATCTGGCGGCGCTCGATCTCATAAGCAGCCAGAAGGTTCGGTCCGGCCCAGCCGGCCAGCGTTGCGGCAAGTTTCCAGGAAAGATCGATGGCATCGCCAACGCCGGTATTCATGCCAAGCCCGCCCGTTGGAACGAGCAGATGGACGGCGTCCCCGGCAAGAAACACCCGGCCGCGCCCGTAACTGTCGGCAAGCAGGAGGTTTTGCCGCCACGGGGCGCAGGACAGCATTTCATAGTCGATGGCAACCGATATTGTCGATTCAAACTTCACATTCATTTCCTCATCGCTGTCGACGATGGAATGCAGCGTGAAATGACGGGTGCTGTCCTGCATGATCAGGAACGTCGCCTGGCCATCGGCGACGTGATAATGCCGGCCGTGTCCCGGTCCGTTGCCGATCGGAATCTTTTCAAAAAGTTCATCGCAGCGAAACAGCGCCTGGCGCAATTCAAGCAGATTGCCCTCGCCGCGCAATCGAATGCCAAGTTCCTTGCGCACGCGGCTCGCTCCGCCGTCGCACCCAACCAGATAGGCGCCGGCAAGCGTCTCTGTCTGGCCCTCGGCGTTGCGTATCGTCGCGCTGACGCCGGCGGCTTCCTGGCGAAGCGACAGAAATTCGCATCCATAGCGGACATCGACCGATGGCAGCCGGTCCGCCTCCCCCTTCAACAGCGGCTCGAGCGTATATTGCGAGATCAACTGATAGGGCTCCAGTGGCTGCGTGCCGTCATTACTGGCCCCGATCCTGGCCTTCGCCTGGTCGACGGACGGATAATCCATATGCAGGAGCGGCGGCTCGGCCATGGACAGGACGATGAAGACATCCATCGGAACATCGGACCGCAGCCCGCTCGCGCGGATTTTCTCCACCAGGCCCATGCGGCGGTAAATCTCCATCGTTCGGGCATTGCAGCGCTCCATCTTCGGCAAGAACTGCGGCGCCTCGTTGCGTTCCACCAACGTGCAGGCGACGCCGCGCCGGCCAAGATCAATCGCCAGCGTCAGGCCAACAGGTCCGGCGCCGATGATCAGCACCTGGGTATCAATCGTCATGGTCTCATTCGTGCCCTGATTCGCGGATCGAGGGGACGTGGGATTTGCCGGCCGCATCGCACCGATGCGGCGAATCTGGAGCGGTCATTACAACAAAATTATCCACGGGGAACCAGCATTCTGCATATTGGAACATAGATCGGAACAGCGGGCGGGAACTGTCCTATGGCCAGCTGCGGCGCGCCAGATCGGCCACGGCCTCGGGCAATGGAAACATGGCAAGGACGAGTTCGGTGCTGACCGTCAATGCCAGGACGCCAAGCAGGGAAACGCCGATTCCCACAAGCACCGGCAAGCTTAGGACCTCATGGTCGCGGTTCAAAAGCCAGGCGAAAATGACCCGAAAGACAATCGAAGTGCGTTGCACGGGCACGACAACCGAGACCGGCGCCAACGCCAGTGCCATGTAGCGGAACAATTGCGAGACAAAGACGAAAAACCCGGAAGCGGAGAACCAGCGCGCCGCCGTCGGATCCAGCGCCCTGACATGGGCGATATTGCCCGGCGCCAGCAGGATCAGGCCGATCACCAGGCTCGCCGCGACGTACGAGATCAGCCCGCCGGCAATGCTGTCGCGGATGTTTCCGCCGGTAACGGCGCCCTCAAGACCGAACCGAATGAACAGCGGACTGACCCCATATCCCAGCGCGCAGACCAGACCCCAGGCATAGCCTTCGACATATTTGACGACAAAGCGGGGTTTGCCATGCGATTCGGGCCGGTCCGGACGCCCTCGCAATATGATAAGCGGCCCGAAAATCACCAGGATGATCCCGGCGGCGCGCAACGGCGTCAGGCTCTCGCCGAGAAATATGAGGGCAAGGATGAGCGATACCAGAACACTGAGCTGCTGGATCGGGCTGGACAGCGCCGCGCCCATCGCCCGTGTTGCGCGGTAATTGCCATAGCGGCCGACGACAAAGTGGGTGATGCCGGCAGCCGACATCCACGCCCAGGAGGCCGGCGCAAGAGCGCTCAGCGCACCAAAGGCACCGAAAACCAGGCATCCCAGCGCGAACAAAGGCACGCCGAGCGGCACCGTGATGGCGAGCGCCTGCAACACCGAGCCGCTCAGAACGCCGCGGCGAAACATCGCATTGTTGAGCCCGAAGGACGCCGCCGATAAAAGCGCCAGAAGCGCGCCTGTCATGTCAGGGGTATCACGTCAGGCCGGCGGTCCTTCGCCGCGCAGGAAAGCGCGCACGATTTCCGGGCTCAGGACAATGCCCGGTTCATATTCGGGAGCATTCTCGATCTGCTCAAGATCGTTCAGCCCGCAATGCTTGAAGATCCGGTTGGTCGAGGAAATCAGCCGTGCCGGCCGCTCCCCATCGCCATTGAAGTGCTGGTGAATGGTATTGGGAGGGACATAGACGACGTCCCCCGCCTGCCATTCGAAGCGCTTGATTTCGTCCTGCGGCGTCCAGTGATAATCGTCGGTGATCTCCACGTCGCAATCCTGGTGCAGATCGTAACCCTTGCCCTCCAGCACATAGAGGCATTCCTCGGCCAGATGGCGGAGCTTGCCCGACCGGCTGCCCGGCGGAATGATCTGCATATAGGCATCGACCGTTTCCATCCGGGTGTTCATCTGTTCGTTGATCAGATGTTTCAAAAGCCCCTGCCGCGACATCTCCCAGGGCATGTCGGCCGGCCGGATGATCTTCTTTCGCTCGGCGTTCCGCGCCGGCGCGGCAGCCGCGTCGTCGAGCATCTGCTGGTAGAGATCCTGGTTTATTGCGCCCTCGACCCAGGCTTTCGCCTCTCCCCAGGCCATGGTCAGTAACCTTCCCCGGGATGGTTGAAATCGTCTTCCTCTTCGCGGACCTCAAATCCCGCCCCTTCCGGTGTCGGCTCGGTGGCGCGCGGTTCCACCTGCTTCTGGAACAGCATGTTCATGAACATGAACATCGGCTTGGTCTTGATCACCAGCGCCCGCGCCGGCCTATGCGGATCGGCGTTGAAATGCTGGTGGACGCAATTGTTGTGAACGATCGCCACGTCGCCCGCCTTCCAGTCGTAGCGGATGCCGTCATGGATCTCGTAACCGGCCCCGTCGAGGATATAGAAGGCCGCCTCGTTGACATGGCCGTGTTTCTGCGACTTGCCGCCCGGACCGTATTCCTCCAGATGCAGGTGGAAGGTCTGGGTTATGCCGTCCTTCGGCTCGACATAATGGCGGCTATAGGCCTGCGGACCATCGACGAACTTCATCTCGCTCGCCTTGCGCACCCGCGGCATTGCGCGGAGCCGGTCAAGCTCTTCGGTCAGATTATAGGCGCCCTGGATGGAGCGGACGAAAATCCGGTCCTTCTTGCTGTGATAATATCCCTCGGGCGCACTATCCCTGGCGCCGGCGATGGCGTCTTCGCCTTCCACTCTTTTCATGGCAGTCCCTGTCTCCCAATCTTCAGCTTTCTGGCTTCAGCTTTCCGGCTCCAGCTTTCTGGGCATGGATAACGATACCAGTCCGGCAGATCACTAACAAGAACGCCGTTCCCTGATAGGGAACAAATGTCGGGTGCGTCTTGCATCATCGAACCGGCCGCGGCCTGCGGTATGATATACGGAATGACGTTCCGCTAAACGGTACAAGTGGCTCGCGCTTCATCGGAATTGGGTTCATAACATGGCCGGACAGGGAGGACGATCATGGCAGACGAGAAACCCGGCGAGGCAGGGCTCGGCCACAATGTCCCGCCCGAAGAGGGCCAAGAGGTGTCCTGGGAACGCTGGACGACGAAACGAACCTTCGTGCGCGCCCTTGAAGGCACCTACGGGGAATTGAAGGACGAGCTTTATTCCCAGCCGCGCATCATTCGCACGCAGGACCTCAACTGGAAGGGCGGACCGCAGAACTTCGGCAAGAAGGTCATCAACCCGCAAGCTGTCCGGGTCGCCCAGTCGATCGAGACCCATATCGATGTCTTTGCCCCCGGCGGCTACGGCCAGAAGCACGGCCACATGAACAGCGCGGTCTTCTTCGTGCTGAAAGGCAAGGGCCACGACATTCACGACGGCCGGCGGCTCGACTGGGAGGCGGGCGATGCGCTGATCGTCGAAAACGGCTGTGTGCACCAGCACGTTTCGGACGATCCGGACGACGAAACGATCGTCCTGATTATGAAGGCAAAACCGCTGTTCCTGTTCATGCACATGATCTTCCAGAAGGTCGTGGAATATCCGCCCACGGAACCGGTGCCCGGGCAGGAAGACTACGCCCCGCCGGCCGATTTGTAAGACCGGCGCCGCGGCAAGACCTGAGGAGTTCAGAACCAATGGCCCAGACACCGTCATTTATCGATGCGACCGAGCGCCAGCGCGCCCGCACCGGCGGCGATTACGTAAATTTCCAAGCCGAGGCGCTGGAAGCCTCGAAAAAGTTCCGCGCCGAATATCCGGACCGGCAAAATGTCGTGAAATGGGACACCATGCCGATGGAGCGCTCGGCCGACGGCCTCATCAAGCACATCATCAACGAGAAGATGGACACCAAGGAATGCTGCATCGACATCTGCATGCAGTTCATTCCGCCATCGGGGGCAACCGGAACCAGCCGGCATTTGTCGGAAGAGGTCGCCTATGTCATCGAGGGCAGCGGCTACGACCATCATTATGACGTGAGCTTCGACTGCCAGGACGAATTCATCTGGGAGTGGAGCACCACCCCGAAAAAATTCGAATGGGGACCGGGCGACTTCATCTATATCCCGCCCTATTGCGCGCACAAGCGCTTCAACACCAGCGATATTGAAGCCCGCGTCATCGTCATCAATTCCCGCATCATGAAAGCCATCGGCTTTGACTGGTTCGATCAACTGGAACCGGCCGAGGGTTTTGAGGATGTTTGGGTCCCGCCATCGCAGTGACAGCCGCTGGTAATCCGCAATGGAACTGGATCGGCTATTTGGAGCACTGCTGACGGTTGTCGGGTCGCCCCAGCTGGTCGGCCTGATCTTACTCGCCGTCCCGATCGGCATGTTCTTCGGCGCCATACCGGGGCTTGGCGGCAAACTCGGCATCGTTCTTCTCATCCCGTTCGTCTTCGGCATGGATCCGCTTCCCGGCGCCGTGTTCTTGCTGGCCATGCACGCCGTCGTCCATACCGGCGGCTCGATCCCGAGCATTCTGTTTGGCGTTCCCGGCACCGGGCCGGACGCCGCCACCATCGTCGATGGCTATCCGATGACGCAAAAAGGCGAGGCCGGCCGGGCGCTTGGCGCCAGTCTTGGCGCCTCCGGCTTCGGCGGTGTCGTCGGCGGCCTGTTCCTCGCCGCCATGCTGCCGGTTCTGCGCCCGCTCGTTCTGGCCTTCAGCCCGGCGGAGTTCTTCCTGCTCGCCATTCTCGGCATCACCTTCATCGCCACCCTTTCGGGCGACAGCCTGCTGAAAGGATTGCTGGTCGGCATGTTCGGCCTGATGCTGGCCTTTGTCTCGCTCGATCCTTTTACCGGCGTGCCGCGTTTCACCTTCGGCCAGCTTTTCCTGTGGGACGGGGTCGACATCATCACCGCCGTCCTTGGCATGTTCGCCATACCGGAAATGATCGCGCTCGGCGTCAAGGGCGGTTCGATCGCGCATGTGCGCAAGGAGGCGGCCCGCTACGATTTGCGCGAGGTTATCGACGGCATCTTCGATGTCTACCGGCACAGGTGGCTGGCGACCCGCACTGCCCTGATCGGCGCCGTCATCGGCACGATTCCCGGCCTTGGCGGCGATGCCGCAAGCTGGATCTGCTACGGCCACGCCGTGCAGTCGTCGAAGGACCCGAGCCGTTTCGGCAAGGGCGCGGTGGAAGGGGTGATCGCCCCGGAAACGGCCAACAATTCCAAGGAAGGCGGATCGCTGTTGCCGACCCTGTTCTTCGGCGTACCCGGCTCGTCGGGCATGGCGATCATGCTCGGCGCCTTCGTCATGCTCGGCATCCAGCCCGGTCCGATGATCGCCCTGACCGGCATGGACCTGGTCTGGTCGCTGATCTGGACGCTCATGATCGCCAATATCCTGGCCGTCTTCATGTTCCTTGCCTGCGCCCCGGCCTTTGGCAAGCTGACTTACATTCGCGGCGGCCTGCTCATTCCCTTTGTCATCACGCTGTCATTCCTTGGCGCGTTCCTTTCCCAGGCGGCATGGGAGAACATCGTGCTTTTGTGCGGGCTCGGCGTGCTCGGTTACTTCCTGAAAAAGTACCGCTGGCCCAGGCCACCTTTCGTCATCGGTCTGATTCTGGGGCCGATCGCCGAGAATTCGCTGCACAAGGCGCTTGCCATCTGGGGTCCAAGCTTTTTCCTGCGGCCCCTGTCGCTGGTCTTCATCGCGCTCATATTCGGCAGTATCGGCGTCTATTTCTGGCGCATTCGCAAAAACGGCGCCTCGCAGGTGCGCTATGATATTTAACGGCCGCATCATCACCACCACGGTGATGCTGGCGATTTTCGTCGGCATGTCGGCGATGGCTCTCGGCTATCCGGAAAAAGCCCGTTTCCTGCCCCTGCTTGTCAGTGTTCCCGCCACCCTCATGTGTCTGGCGCAATTGATCTTTGATATCCGCGGCGCCCTTCAGGACAGGTCTGCCGAAGGCTCTGCCGAGGCGGCGCTGGAATATCCGCGCGAAGTCAAGATGTTCCTCTGGCTCATCCTGTTTCTGATCGGAATCATGAGCTTCGGTTTTCTCATAGCCGCGCCGGTTCTGGTCCTCGCATACCTGCGGTTTGGCGAGAAGGAGCCATGGACGACGGCGATCCTGGGCGGCCTCGGCGCCTGGATCGTTCTGTATGGCGTCTTTACCCGGCTGCTTGAGCGTTTCCTCTTCGAGGGCTTTGTCACGCGCCTGCTGACCGGCTGAGGATTTGGCACTTTCTACGCCTCATGTGACCGGGAGACGCGCCAGATGCTGGTTCTGAACAATGCGGAAATCTCGGCGATCATCGATATGCCGACCTGCATTGCGGCGATGGAGAGGGCCTATCGCGGCATGTCGGAGGGGCGCGGCGTAAACCGGCGGCGCAGCGATACCATCGTTGCGACCGGGTCGGCGGATGCCGGCAGGATTTACAGCCTGAAATCCATGGATGGCGTGTCGCCGGACCTCGGCGTCGGCGCCGTGCGGATCAACTCCGATATCATCACCTACCCTGAAATCAGTGGCCAGCGACGGCGGGTAAAGGTGCCGGCGGCGCCGGGGGAACGCTACACCGGGCTTGTCCTGTTGTTCAGCACCGAAACCGGCGAGCCGCTGGCGATCTTTCCCGATGGCGTCGTCCAGCGCATGCGGGTTGCCGCCGCCAATGGACTGGCCACAAAGTTGCTGGCGCGGGCCGATACGCCGCGTGTCGGGATCATCGGATCGGGTTGGCAGGCCGGATCGCAACTCATGGCCATGACGTCGGTGCGAAACGTGGAGCAGATCCGCTGCTTCAGCCCGACCGAAGTCAACCGCAAGGCCTTCGTTGCCGAAATTGGCCCGCTGATCGGTGTAGACGTGGAGCCGGTGGCGAGCATGGAAGCCGCCATTGAAAACGCCGATGTCGTGCTGTGCGCAACCAGCAGCATTGAACCCTTCTTTCAGGCTGACTGGGTGCGGCCCGGGCTGCATGTTTCATCGATCAAGCGTTCCGAGCTGCTTCCCGATGCCGTGCGCAAGGTCGACCGCGTCGTCATTCACAGCCGCGACGGAGCGCCAACCCTGACGATGGCATCCGGCGTCAAACCGCCCGCGGCGGACAGGCCCGATGGCGGCGCCTTGCTCGACGTCCTGGATTTTGAATCCGTCCCGCTGCTTGCCGATCTGGTCGCCGGCAAGTCGCCGGCGCGCCAGTCGGACGAGGAGGCGACCTGCTTCATCAACAATATCGGCATGGGCTTCCAGTTCGCCGTCATCGGCAAGGTGGTCTATGACCGCGCCCGTCAAACCGGCGCCGGACGAGAGATGCCGACCGAGTGGTTCACCCAGAAAGAGCACCCTTAGAGCCCAACGCCTATGGCAGCGCCGCGCTCACGGCGATCTTGACGGCAAGATCCGGCGAGGGCAGCCGGCTCTCAACGGTTGCCCGCGCCGGCGCGGCGTCCGCCGGCACCCATTCGTCCCAGACCAGGTTCATTTCCTCCGCCGCGCGAATATCGGCGAGCCAGACATTGGCGGTCAAAAGGGCCGATTTGTCGGTGCCGGCCTCGGCAAGCAGGCGGTCGATGATCGATAATATGTTGCGGGTCTGCTCGGTGACGGTCCCGCCGCGTTTTTCCAGCGCGATGATCCCGGCGAGATAGGCGATGCCATTGTGGACCACGACGCGGCTGATCCGCTTGCCTGCGTGAATGCGCTTGATTGCCATGATCTTCTCCTAACCGCCCCGCGTGGAACCTTCAGTTGCGGATACCTTGCAAAAACCACTCGGTCGGCAGTTCGCGGCCAAGATTTTGCCGCCGCGCCGCCTCGTAGACGACCGCCGCGACCGCCCAGAACTGCGCGCCCTGCAAATTGCCGCGCTCGGAATAGCTGATCTGGTCCGCTGTTTTCCGGCCACGGCCGGGATTATCGATAATCTCGGCAAGGCTGACAAGCTTTTCCGGCGCCAGCACGCCGTGCGGTTCTTCCGTTGCCCCTTTTGGCCGGCTTTCCAGAACCGGCATGGCGGCGTCCGCCGTAAAGCGCAAAAATTGGTCGGCCAGCCCATATTCCGGCCGCCCGCGCGGCGCCGGCGCGTCGCCAAAACGAAGATAGATGTCGCAACGCTCGATGGTGCGGGGATCGGGGGCGCCGCCGGCGCCGATATTTACGACATGGCAGCCCGCCTCAAGCCGGTCGCCGTCAAGCACCGGGCGGGCGGCGTCGGTCACCGCCGCGACAATATCGGCGCCCTCGTAAATCGCCTCCGGCGATTCGACGGCAACGGCATCGATGCCATGGCGTTCGGCAACTTCAAGGGCGAATTTCTCGCGATTGGCCGTGGTCGGCGAATAGACCTGCAAGCGCCTGATGCCGGGCCGTACAGCCAGGAAGGCCTCGATATGCGATCGCGCCATGCCGCCCGATCCGAGCATGCCGACGATTTCGGCGTTCTCCCGCGCCATATATTTGACGCCGATGGCCGAATCGGCGCCGACCCGCATGTGCTGAATGACGCCATCATTGATGAGCGCCAGCGGTTCGCCTGTTTTGGTGCTGAACAGAAAAATCAACCCGCAAAACAGGCCCGGCCGAACGCAGTATTTTTCGCGTGTCGCAACGCCGCCCTCTTCCTGCCAGTGGACAATGTCGGACTTCATCCGGATGGCGAAATATCCCGGTCCACCGCCTTCCCCCGGGCCACCGCCCTCCATGGTGCTCCAGCGAGAGAGATGACCGGGATCGCCCGAGGGAAGTTCCACGTCGATGCGCGGCCGGCAGACGGCCTCGCCGCTGGCCAGAGCGCGATAGGAGTTCTCCAGGGCCTCGATGACCTGGGGCATCGTCAGCAGCCGGCCTGCATCCTCATTGGAGATCAGCAGCGTCATCGCCGCTCACCGGTGCCGGGTAATGATATCGACCAGCGCCGGGCGGCCTTTTTTGACCTCGGCGAGCGCCCGTTTGAGCGCCGGCGCGATGTCGGCGGGATCGGTGATCGGACCTTCGCCGTAGCAGCCCATGCCCTTTGCGATCGTTGCAAAATCCGGTTCCGGACCAAAAAGGTCCATGCCGATATGCGCCAGGCTCTCATCGGTATCTCGTAGCCGCGCCATGCGGATCTGATGTTCCCAGTCGTTGAAATAGGCGCGGTTGTTGAACATCACGATGAGGATCGGAATCCGGTGCTTGGCCGCCGTCCACAGCGCCCCGGCATCATACATCAGATCGCCATCGGGCTGCAGGGCGACGACGATTTTGCCGGTGCCCTTATAGGCCAGGCCGACACCCAGCGACATGCCGATCTGGGTCGAGGTTCCAAGCGAATCGCCGGCATGACGCCAGGGCTTGTCGAAATCCCATAATTTACGGGCCCATCCGCGCAATGTGCCGGTGGAAAGCACCCAGTCCTCGTGCCTGATGACCTCCCAGACCTCTTCGGCCAGACGGCCGAGCTGGACCGGCGAGGCATCGCGGTCGACTTTGGCGTCGGCCTGCCATTTGGCGAAGAGTTCGTCGTGGCGCGCGCCGATCGCCGCCTTGCGCGCGGCGATCCGCTCCGCCAGGGCCGCATCGGCGGCAAGACGGTCCGCCGCGATTTTGCTCATTTGCGGCATCGCCAGGCACGGGTCGCCCAAAGCGCTCAGCACCTTGGGCCGGTAGCGGCCATAATCGAACGCCCAGGACGAAATGCCGATCTCGCCGAAACCGACCTCCATCCAGTCACAGTTTTCCGGCACCAGCGAGGTGACAGTGCGGTTCGTGCTGTCGAGTTCGGCGGTCGGCTTCTCCCAGTCGCGAATGTCGAGACCAAGGATGGCGTCGGCCTTGCGCATCACCTCCTTGTCCATCGATAAATTGAGCGGATGACGATTGGGGAAATTCAGCGAATGGTTGATATCCCAGACCGCGACGCCGAGCGTTTCGGCAAGCCTTACGAGATTGTCGAATCCATGCTCATGCCGGCCGATATAATCGACAAGAACGACCGGATTTTCCGCCTCCAGAAGCTTGTCGACGATTTTGACGAGAACCGCCGGATCGGCCGCCATCGGCGCCGGCGCCAGCGCCATGTCGGCCAGCGGCATTTCGATTTCCGTTTCCAGCGGCGCTTCCTGCAGCCAGGCGTCGTAGCACATGTAGATCGGCCCCTGCGGCTGCGTGATCATGTGCGAATAGGCGCGCATGAAACTCTCCGGCACACCCTCGATCGCCGTTGGCTGATAGTCCCACTTTGTGTAGTTGCGCATGGCCTCGCCCTGAACTAGGGCGGAATGGCTCCAGTCGATATGCGGCCGCCGTTTGCCCTCATGCATCGGGCCGGTCGCGCCCATGATGAAGATCGGCGCGCGGTCGATAAAGGCATAATAGACCGCCATTTGCGCATGCAGCATGCCGACGAGATTGTGCAGGATGACAGCCATCGGCTTGCCGGTCGCACGGGCATAGCCGTGGGCGATCTGCACCGCCGTCTCCTCGTGCTGGCAGACCAGCAGTTCCGGCTCGTTGCCGCCGTAATTGATCAGGCTGTCGTGCAGGCCGCGAAAACTCGCGCCCGGATTCATGGCGATAAAGGGAAATTCGTAGCGCTTCAGCAGATCGACGATGACGTCGGACTGATACTTGCGGTAATTTGTTTCGCTTGCCCCGGCCATGCCGCGTCCTCCATGTATAGTTGATCAGCCTAGGCCGCCATGCTCAGCGTCGAGCGGCACGATCCGTTGGCCCAGATATTCCGCTTCATCTCCGTAGAGCAGCTCTTTCACCCGCTCCGGACCCAGCCGCTTGATCAGCTGATCGACCTGGCCGAACAGCGGCATCGGCACGCCGCCGTCCTGCGCCAGGTCCAGCGCCACATCCATGTCCTTTTCGTGCCAGGTAAAGCGCGTCGAGTCCCAACGCTCCAGCGTGCCATTGTGGGCCGGACAGTCGAGCAGAATCTCGCGCATGCGCTGCGCATCGACGCCGAAGCGCTTGGCCAGGAGAAGCATTTCGTAGTTCGCCACGCAGGCCACCCAATGCATCATGTTGTTGCAGGTCTTGGCCAATTGCCCGGCGCCGACCGGGCCGACATGGTGGACGGCGCGGCCATAGGCCATCAGGACCGGTTCGACAAAGGCAACGTCCCCGGACGAGCCGCCGCACAGGCTGACAAGTTCGCCGTCCTTGGCGCCCTGCAGGCCGAAAACCACCGGCGCATCGACAAACCGGAATCCTCTTGCCTCCGCCTCGCCAGCAAGCGCCTGCATGGTGCGCGGATCGTTGGTCGCGGCGATGACGATTACCGCGCCGGGCTGGCCTGCTTCCAGGATTTCTCGTGTGACTGCCCGCGACTGGTCGTCGGTCGCCACGACAACGAGGAAGACTTGCCCCTGCCGCGCCGCCGCGGCCAGCGTTTCGGCCACTTCCAGGCCGTTCGCCCTGGCCTGAGCCATCCTGCCCGCATCGATGTCGGTTACCACGACATCATGGCCGGCATCCTTGATATGGCCGGCCATCGCCAGGCCCATGGCGCCGACGCCAATGACTGCAACTTTCATGTTTATCCCCTCTTCATTTCCCGCCGGCCAGTTCTGCCCAGGCCATGGCCATCAACCCGGCAAGGATCGGCAACACCGCTACCGACACGACCCGCAGCCGCAGAAACGACGTTCCAAGCAATGGAATCTCGTAAATGAATATTCGATGCGCGGCGAACAGGCTCCATGACGTGATGAAGGCGATCAGCGCCGCCGTCGACGCCCCTGACCTGGCAAAAATCGCCGCAATGGCAAACGCGATAACCGGCCCGGCCGGTATGATCAGTCCGACAGCGGTTGCAAGAAGAATTGCTTCCAGACCCGCTCCGGCACCGAGATACTGGCCAATCAATTCGCTGGGAATAAGCCGGGCAATGAAACCGGCCGCGATCAGCGCGCAGACCATGCGTGGCGCAAGCACTGCGAGTTGCTCCACGGCCCGGCGCAGGCCACGCTGGAACGTCCCGTCCATCCGCGACAATGCGGCAAGCACCATGACGGCGAGAAGACCGTAAAGGATCACGATGCCGAAATTCACGACGGTCTCTCCCGCAGATCTTCGTGATCGGCAAGATGCAATGTCAATGGCAGGGCGCGGGCGATCAGGCCGGCGACGAAGGGCAGCGGCAGGCAGATCAGAAGCCGGGTCAGCGAGAACTCCGCGCCCATGAACGGCACGTCCCAGACCAGCACGCGCTGAAGGCCCAGCATCGCCCAGCTGGAAACATAGGCGACAAGCGCGCCCCGGTCGGCGCCGGCGCCACCCAATACAGCTAGCAGCGAGAAGGCCGCGGCCGGGCCGCCGGGCGTGACGATGCCGGCGCCCGTGGCAATGACGAGCCCGCGCCAGCCGCTCTCCTGGCCGACCAGCCGGGTCAGCCTGTCGCGCGGCAGCATGACCCAGATAAAACCCGCAACGCCCATCGCCGCGACAATTCGCGGCACCGTTCTGGCCAGCAGGTAGAGATCGTTCTCGACGACTTCGGCGAATGCGGCGGGGCCAGCCACCACGAAGCAGACAATACCGGAAACCACCGCAAGGGCGGCAAACCCCCAGAAGCTCTTGCCAAAGGCGAGGCGCAAAAGGCGCGCCGGCCATGACTCGCTGCCTGGTGTACTATCGGGCGGGCGATCAGCCATCACGCAACACCCGCATCCGGCCGGGACGCCAACCGGTCAATGGCCATGCGCGTGATGGTCGTGGGGATGTTGTTGCGCCGGCTCGGACGGTTCCTTGTGGCCGTCCATCAGGGCATCGACGACGGTCCGGAACATGTCGGCCCCGGGTGGAATATGGCCGGCCAGAAATCCGGCAAGCCGGGCAAGGACGATCGCCTGACAGGCAATGGCATCGGCGCGCTCGCCCTCCGGCGCGGCGGCCGCGTCGCAAAGCGCCCGGGAAAGAGCGTCGCGAAATAACGCGCTCATATATTGGCCGCGCCCGGCCTCTCCGGACAGGTCGATTTCGCTCGCACCGGCACGATCGCTTGCAGCGGCGTCGTAATTCTTGGCGTTCGCCGTAAGCCGGGCGAGCAGTTCATCATCAAGGCCGGTGTCATCGTCGATATCGCCACACATGAGGTACTCCTAACGCCCAGTCCGTTTCGATTTTTTCAAAAACCCAGAATTGCCGAGTTTTCAATCGCCAGGCCGCCGCCGATCAGCACGGCAAATCCGCCGATCGCCGCCATCACCGCCCGGTCGAGCCAGCCGGCGCCCTTTGCCAGGAATTTGAGCGGATAGGTGGCAACGAAGGAAAGCGCCGCCATGCCGATAATCGAGCCGAGGCCGAAGGAGAGCACGTAAAACAATGCCCAGGCCGTCGATTGGGAAACGGGCGACGCTCAGCACCAGCAGGCCGCCCGATCCGGCGGCGCCATGCACCAGGCCGACGATCAACGCCTTGATGAAGCCGCCCCCTGGATGAGCATGGGCGTGAGGACTGGCATCGTGGCCGGCGGATTCGCCGGCATGGGCGTGGGCGTGGACATGCCGCTCGCCGCCATGCTGATGGACATGGAAATGAATGCGGCGCGTGGCGAGTGTGAAAAGGACATGCGCGCCGAGCAGGACGATCATCACGCCGACACAGAATTCCAGCACCGCCTCGACGCGTTCGGTGATGGCAAGGCCGAGCAAGATCGCGGCGCCGCAAATTGCAAACAGCGCCATGGTGTGGCCGAGCCCCCAATAGGCGCCGCGCAGCACGAGTTGGCGGGGTGAACTTTTTTTCGCGCTGAGCGCGGCAACGGCAGCCAGGTGATCGGCTTCAAGGGCATGCTGCATGCCAACCAGCATGCCGAAGACCAGAACCGACCAGATTTCCATGCCGCCGTTCTCCAACCGCAAGGCTCAGGCGCGTAGCGCGCTGAGCATTTCGGGGATGTATTCCTCGCTTGTGGAGACGACAAGCATCGCCGCATAGGGTCTGAGCGCCGCGACGGTCCGCTCGACCTGTGCCCGGTCTCCACCGGCCGCCACAATCAGGCCGGTGGTCATGATGCCGCGCACAAAACAGGCATTGCCGACCACCGCGGCCGCATCCGAAGCGCCACCCGCCGCCGCGATCATCACGACGACATCGGCACCCGCCAGTTCGTCACTCAACCGGACCGCACTGCCATCTTTATCCGATAGCGAGGCATCGACAGGCAGGGAATCAAGCCCCTTCGCCCCCGCGGTCTTGGAGACATAGGTGAGAAAACGGGCGCCATTCCAAGGCGCATCCGCGATCCTCCGCATCACCGCGGCGCTGACCTCGTCAAGCGCGATAATGCGCGACACACGTTGCCTGGAGTTCGGGTAATCGACCCGAAATCGCACTTCGGCCGCGCTCGCCGCTTTGGCGCAACTACCGAGCAAGGTTGGGCTATTGGACAAAACCGCCACCTCAGACCGCAGTCTGCTTGACGCCGGGGCGGACCGTCAGGTCTGCCTTGCAGGCATCGATAAAGGACTCCTCCGCCGGCAATACGATGGCGACGGACCGGACCCGCTGATGGGCCAGATCGACGCCTGGCGGAACCTCTCCCTTGTCGGCAAGCGCGACCGCCGCCTTGCGCAGCCGGTGCCGCGCCATGATGATGCCGTTGTCGGTGGAAACCAGGTTCTCCTTGGCCCGATCGACGATCGGACCCATGCTTTCCTGCAAGGAAGCGTCCTGCATTCCGATGCCGGCGACGCCCGAATAGGTCTCGCCGCGCTTTTGCGCCTCGCGGTCCATGAGATAGTCGTTGTCCTTGTTGGCGAGCGGGCGGTAGGTGCCGGGCGTGTATTTCACATGCACGCCAAGACCCTCGATCATCGCCTGGCGCTCGTCCCTGGTGAGCCCGCGGACCGGGTGATAATCGAAACTCCACGCCCAGCAGTTCTCGTCATCGATCGGGATCCAGAAATGGCCATGCACCGGATGGTCGCCGCGCGGCGGGATCATCGTGTAGCTGGGCATCACCCATTGCGTGATGCGCCAGTAATAATGCCCCTCCTCGGCGTTGCGCCGCGCCCCGATATACAGTCCGCCCTCGCTCTCCACGACCTCGAAGAACGGCTTTTTGTCCTGCTGGTTGTATTTGTTGCCGGCCGCGCCCTTGAACAGCGGATCGGATTTCAAATCGCCGCTGTGCAGCCACGAGACGTGGCTGGAATCGATGCCGCCTTCCATGGCCTGCAGCCAGTTGCACTCCTGCCAGCGCTTTGAGGTGAAGGTCTGATCGGCCGGGACCGTGGCGAATTCCCATTCCGGCAGCGGCGGCTGCCTGTCCTTTTCGCCCATATAGGCCCACAGGATATCGCCGATCCTGACCAGCGGATAGCCGGCCAGCTTGATCTTGTCGCAAAAGCCGCTTTCGGCCGGCTCGGAGCGCACCTCGATACACTGGCCGGTGACATCGTATTTCCAGCCGTGATAGGGGCAGCGAAGACCGCCTTCCTCATTCCGCCCGAACCACAGCGAAACGCCGCGATGGGCGCAAAACTCGTCGATCAGACCCAATTTTCCCGCTGAATCTCGAAACGCGATCAGGCGTTCAGACAGCAATTTGACCCGCACCGGCGGACAGTCGTTTTCCGGC
>PVMK01185827.1_pt1 | contig 37799 bp, 35 predicted proteins | sample 1853481 | NCBI WGS metagenome assembly PVMK01 (sample SAMN08533507, study PRJNA380276) | Marine sediment metagenome, whole genome shotgun sequencing project.
GACCAGATCCACTTCTACCTGGCCGTGCGCTCCATTGTCTTCAAGCTCACCAAAGGCGATGCCCCGGACACCGCCCAGATGAATGCCAGGGTCAGGGAGATGATCACAGAAGCACTGAAGGCCGACGGCGTGGAGGAAATCTTCAAGATGGGTCAGGACAAATCCGGTGAGGCGGATTTGTTTGACCCCGACTACCTGGCCAAGATCGAGAAGATCAAACTGCCCAATACCAAGATCAAGCTCCTACAACAACTACTCGCCAGGGCCATCGAGGACTTCAAGAAGATTAACAAAACCAAGGGTATGGACTTCTCCAAGAAGTTCAAGGCGCTGGTGGACAGCTACAACGAACGCAAGGAAGACGATGTACTGGTCAGCAATGTACTCCAGGACTTCTCCGACGAGATCATCGACCTGATTCATTTACTCAAAAAGGAACGTGAATCGTTCGCTGACCTTGGCATCGACTTTGAAGAGAAGGCCTTCTACGACATCCTGAAGTCGCTGGCGATCAAATATGACTTTGAGTATCCGGACGACAAACTGATAGCCTTATCCCAAGCTGTGAAGGTTGTGGTGGATGACAAGGTGAAGTACACCGACTGGAGCCAGCGTGATGACATCAAGGCCGAACTGAAGGTTGGGCTGATTCTGGTACTGGCAGAACATGGCTACCCGCCGGTAGACCGGGATGAGGTGTACAAGGAGATCTTCGAACAGGCGGAGAACTTCAAAAAGTACCAAGGTGCTGCCCGTGCCTGAAATAACAGTAGTCCTGGACAAACACCCCAGCTAAATGTTGTTATTGGCTTAGGGTTGGAGCAATTGACCGTTTGGAGTTGTCCCAAGTAAGGGAGCGATAATTACTTGGCGGTATATATGACGGTATAAAAGGCACAGATACTTAATATAGCCATTAAAAACAAACGGTTATGATTGCTATTCAGGCCATCTCACACCGACCAAATACCTCTCAGATAAATTGACATCATTCTGAGTCACTTTATCCCCGCAAAGCCCCTATACACTGGGTGTGGCTTCGTAGCACCCTACCAGGCCCTGCTATAGTCCCCAACCAGATGCTTTGTGTCATGCTGCGATAGCGAACAAGTGGGCTCCAGCGCCTGATATTTGGTAAAAATAATCAACTGGGTAACTGCACATGAAAAGACCGGTATTACCCCTGGCATTGATTGCCGCTCTATCTTTTTTATCCAGCAATGTGGCCGCAACGTTTACAGTTTATGGTGCTGGTAATGACTCTTGTGGAAATTGGACAGAGGACAGGGAAACTGAAAGTAAATGGCATCCAGCAGCGCAGTGGGTTCAGGGCTATCTATCTGGGACTGCCGATAACTTAAACATCAATCCGAAGGAGACTGACTCTGATGCAGTACTTATATGGATTGATAACTATTGCCAAGCAAACCCACAGCATAGTGTTTTAGAGGCAGCCAGGGGGCTGAGCGCGTCACCCGGCGTCCGTGTAGCCGGCCCCGGTAGCACAGAGGGGCAACTGGGCAGCCAATCAGAGATGAACCGGATTTGCAGAGACACCTACTCCAGTAAGGCCGATAGTTCTTTCCCTGTTAGATGGGCCACTACTACAGACTTTCGAGAATACAGTACCTACAAAGGTTGGAACTACCACATGGTACAGGTAGAGGAACCAGTGGCTCTTAGGGCCGAAAATACGATATTTACGCTAGATGGCCGCTCGTATGATCAGGCGACAGGCGCACTTTCGCCTACTGGCAAATATCGATATCCAGGCGCCGTGATCATGACGACAACGAATGCTTACTTCGGTAGGAAAAATACGATGACAAAACCATTATGTGTTTGGGGGACTCCAAATCCTGATTTCCGCGACTAGATGGTGCAGTAGGCCACAGCGTGGATAGCCACTCCCAAAAATGGACGACCGGGCAAGGTTGGCAAGATTTCAGATACGGAAATCTAAAGTGATGTCGTACCCCCAATAAATCGGCTTCAATCAAAAGACCACCGGCATAACTATCTTCGATGTTTCCCCCGCAATTTCCCGCGCCAGCTTTGGTACCAGGTAGCCTGGCAGTCGTGACGAGATTTCCCCCATCAGCTTTCGTGCGCGGTGCTCTGGAGTATCAAAATGCGCGGCCCCCTGCACTTTGTCCAGCAAGTGCAGGTAGTAGGGCAGTACCCCGGCTGCGAACAATTTTTCGCTGAGTTCGATCAGGGTGGGTGCGTTGTCGTTGACTCCGGCGAGCAGCACCGCCTGGTTTAGCAAGGTGATATCCCGCTTGCGCATGGCTGTCATGGCCCGGGTCACTGAGTCGTCAATTTCGTTGGGATGATTGCAGTGGGCAACCATGACGGTCTGTAGACGGGGGTGGCAGATGGCGTCCAGCAGGCCTGCGGTGATGCGATCCGGGATAACAATCGGCAGGCGACTGTGGATGCGCAACCGGACCACGTGCGGGATAGCCGCGATAGATGAAACCAGTTCCTGTAATTGTCGGTCGGTTACCACCAAAGGGTCGCCCCCGCTCAGTATGACTTCCGCTATGCTCTGGTCGGCACTGATGTACTGTAGCGCATCCTGCCACTGTTGCCGGCTGTTCTGGTTTTCACCGTAGGGGAAGTGACGCCGAAAGCAGTAGCGGCAATTCACCGCGCAGTTGCCACTGACAATTAGCAGGGCGCGGCCGTGGTACTTGTGGATGACGCCCTTGTGGGGGTTGGTTGCACCAGTTTCACCCACCGGGTCGTCGTGGTATCCCGGGGTTGCCTGTAGCTCATGCTGGCTGGCCAGTACCTGCAGTAGCAGTGGGTTGCGCGGTGCTCTGGAGTATCAAAATGCGCGGCCCCCTGCACTTTGTCCAGCAAGTGCAGGTAGTAGGGCAGTACCCCGGCTGCGAACAATTTTTCGCTGAGTTCGATCAGGGTGGGTGCGTTGTCGTTGACTCCGGCGAGCAGCACCGCCTGGTTTAGCAAGGTGATATCCCGCTTGCGCATGGCTGTCATGGCCCGGGTCACTGAGTCGTCAATTTCGTTGGGATGATTGCAGTGGGCAACCATGACGGTCTGTAGACGGGGGTGGCAGATGGCGTCCAGCAGGCCTGCGGTGATGCGATCCGGGATAACAATCGGCAGGCGACTGTGGATGCGCAACCGGACCACGTGCGGGATAGCCGCGATAGATGAAACCAGTTCCTGTAATTGTCGGTCGGTTACCACCAAAGGGTCGCCCCCGCTCAGTATGACTTCCGCTATGCTCTGGTCGGCACTGATGTACTGCAGCGCTTCCTGCCATTGCTGCCGGCTGTTCTGGTTTTCAGCGTAGGGAAAGTGACGCCGGAAGCAGTAGCGGCAATTCACGGCGCAGTTGCCGCTGACGATTAGCAGGGCGCGACCGTGGTATTTGTGGATGACGCCCCTGTGGGGGTTGGCCCCGCCGGTTTCACCCACCGGGTCGTCGTGGTATCCCGGGGTTACCTGCAGCTCATGACGGCTGGCCAGTACTTGCAACAGCAGCGGGTCCATTGGGTCGCCAGCCCGCATGCGCCTGACGAAAGCCAGGGGCACTTTAAGGGCGAAATCTGCGCAGGCCTCTGCGGAAAACCCTACCTCTTCTGCATTCAGATCGAGCATCCCCAGTAGTTGCCGGGCAGAGGTGATGGTATCGCGCAGCTGGTTCTGCCAGTTGCCTGCGGTATGAATGACTTTGCCTCGAGGAATCACAGGCGCCCTCAACCCAACCGATCCCGCAGGCTGTAAAACAACATGCCGGTGACCTGTCCCGGCCAGCGCAGCAGGGTGCCGCCGGGGAATGTGGGGGACGGTACCGTGGCCATTATATCGAAGCGCTCCGCTGTGCCGCTGATCACTTCCGCCAGTAGCTTGCCCGCCATGGTGGCGGTGGGTACGCCGTGGCCGGAAAAGCCCTGGGCGTAAAAGACGTTGGCGGACAGCCTGCCAAAGTCCGGCATGCGGTTCATGGTGATAGCCAGGGTACGCCCCAGCCGTAGTCAATGCGCGTGCCTTCCAGCTCGGGATAGATACGCAGCATGCACTTGCGCACGAAATTTTTGATGTCCGCGGATAATTTCCAGTAGTTGATCACAAACAGCGTGTCGGACATGGACGTATCATCGCGGATCAGGCGCCTGGCCAAGCCCAAAGCGTAGTTAAGGGGGTGCAGGTGGCGGGCGCCCGTGTCGACAGTGCCGCCGTGGAAGCCCTGGCCGCAAGTCATTTGCGCCAGCTCACTTTTGTCCACATAGCGAATTTGCTGGTAGTCGTAAACTTGCTGCAGGTGATCCACCTCGGCTTGCAGGTCCGCTGTCTCCTTCGCCTTGGAGGCGACATGCAGGTTCCCGCGCTTGAACTCGCAGTCGATATTGTACTGCTCGATCAACTGGCTCACCGTGTCAACCGCTTCGAGCCCCAGCTGCCACAGGGCCCTGGCTTGCTCCAGGCCCACCCATTTCTCCAGCTGTTCCTGTTCGGCCCGCTGTCCGGTACCCACGTGGCCGCCATTGCGCCCCGAGGCGCCCCAGCCTACGCGGTTGGCTTCCAGTACTGTAACGCTATAGCCCAGCTGGCGCAGGTGTATCGCGGTGGACAGCCCGGTGTAGCCACTGCCGATTACGCATACATCAGTGGTGGTCTCGCCCAGCAACGGGGGGAAATCCAGCTGTTGTTTGACGGAGGCCGCATACCATGAGTCTACATGTGGTTGATTTTGCATGGTTCAACTATACCCGCGCGGGGCTTTGGGGAGGCATAACACTTTAGGGCTAGTATCTGCGGAAATACCTTGAACAGGCCTTTGCTCTGCTGAGATACTCGGTGTTTTGGGTAAACTGGACAATGTATGGACTCTGACACGCGCTCTATCAGGGGCTGGCTGCGGCAGCACCAGATCTGTGAGGTAGAGTGTCTGCCGCCCATGTTTAGCAATGACAATTTGTGTAGCCTGCGCTGGGACCCGGTGAGCCGGGCGGTGGAGATCATCGACCAGACCCTGTTGCCCCATACCCTGCGCTGGTGTCACCTGGATTCCCTGGCCGCCTTTTGCCATGCGATCAGCAGTATGCAAGTGCGCGGAGCGCCGCTCATCGGAATTACCGCTGCCTTCGGCCTGGCTCATGCCCTGACCGAAGATGCCTCTACCGAAAATCTGGAACGGGCCTCCTCCGCCCTGTCGGCGACCCGGCCCACAGCGGTGAACCTGCGTTGGGCGCTGGAGCTTGTGGCCGACGCTGTGCGCGAGCTGGAGCCCGCCAGGCGAGCTGAGGCGGCTTTGGACAAAGCCCTGGCCCTGCGAGAGGAGGATATAGCCAACTGTGCTCGTATCGGCGAGCACGGTCTGCAATTACTGCGCGCACTGCAAGTCGATGGCCCGCTGAATATCATGACCCACTGCAATGCCGGCTGGCTCGCGACAATTCAGTGGGGCACCGCGTTGGCCCCGGTATACAAGGCCTTTGCCGCGGGAATACCCGTGCATGTCTGGGTGTCCGAGACTCGCCCCCGCAACCAGGGCATGAATCTCACCGCCTGGGAGTTGCAGCGGGCGGGGGTTCCCTGCACCATTGTCGCGGACAACAGTTGCGGCCAATTGATGCGAGAGGGCCGGGTGGATTGTGTAATGGTCGGCAGTGACCGCACCGCCGCCAATGGTGATGTTTGTAACAAGGTTGGTACTTATCTCAAGGCCCTGGCGGCCCGTGCCAACGATGTCCCATTTTACGTGGCACTGCCTGAATCAACGATAGACTGGTCCTGCGCCAGCGGCGCCCGGATACCCATCGAGGAGCGGGATGAGGCGGAGATACTGACTATCGCGGGGATGGATGCGGCGGGAGAAGTGCGAGAGGTGAATCTGGCCGCACCGGGAAGTCGGGCGCTGAACCCGGCCTTTGATGTCACCCCGGCGGAGCTGGTCAGCGCCCTGGTAACCGAGCACGGCAGTTTTGCAGCCAGCCCGGATGGCCTGGCCCACCTGAGTGCTGTCCTTCAGGGCAACTGATCTATTCAATACACTGCGCCGGGCCTCAGATTTCTTCGTCCAGGCCTATATGATCTATCCGCGGGTATTCTCGCCACTGGAAGCTCTGCTGGTGATCACAGATCAGGCAGCGATGTTCGATATCGCCGGTCTCGGGGTCCATGTCACCGGTGCGGGACATCATGCCCTGACCACAGGCGTCACAGATATAGTTGATCTCGACGGGCCGGACTTCACGTTTTATCTCTGCCACTGGTTTCTCCTGTAATCTTTGCGCCTATGCTATCGCGATCAACTGAACTTCTGAAGTGTCAATGTTCGTATTCATGATGATACCCCGCAACCAGCTGCCGCCATCGGCGACGTGTAAAATTTCCCCGACACCTCCAGGGTGGTGTATATCCAGTGTCCAGTCTCCTGTTTGACGCGCGATTTCCCTGGGTAGTTCCATGGCGTCCAGCGTCTGGAAGGCCGCCAGGGCATTGAAACTGAAGGTCTCCCGCAGGGTTATTTCGCTGCCGGTGCGGGGGCACAGTGCCCGATCCAGTTGTAGCACCTGCAGGGCGGGCCGTGGATCCGCGCCGTGGGCGAGAAAGTGCCGCTCTACAGTGGTGGCGATGGTGCGGTACAGCGTATTCATGTGAGTCAGGGCTGTGAGGTAGATTTGATTGCGCCCCTCGTAGACGGACATCCGGTCTGCCAGGTCCAGGCCGGTTAACTCGGCTTGGAGCTGCGCAATGAGGGCCCGCAGGATATCGCGAAATAGTGGTGACACCGGCACCTCGCCGCGCAATGCCAGCAATCGGGTGGTCAGCGGCATGATGTGACCGTGCACCAACAGGATATGGGCACTGATCAGGAAGTAGCCCTCTTCTCCCTGGTCCCGGCTAAAACTGTGACAGGCCACCACGTACTCACCCTTGGCCTTGCCGTAGCCTGCAACCGGGATCGCTTCTATCTGGTACTCCTGCCGCCGCCGATAGAACTCCGTGCCGGGCAGCAGGGTATAACCGAAGATATTGATATTGGGGAAGGTAGCCAGTAACTGGTCCAGGTTGCGTTCGAAGTCGGGCAGGTTGTCACCCGGCAGCCCCCAGATCAGCTCCGCGGCGATGGGAACACCCTGTTCCGACATGCTCTTGGCGATAGGCTGGTATTCGTTGGAGCTCATGTTCTGCCGATTGCTGAGGCGCAGTGCCTCCGGGGTCAGGGTCTGCAGCGCCAGCTGGTAGTGTGGCAGCAACTGGTTCTGGTGCAGTAACAGGGCGATCTCCTGTACCTGGCGGCTGTGCTTCTTGGACCAGGAGGTGGCGAAGGACTGGGGCAGTCCGGTTTTATCCTTCAACTCCACAATAAGCCTGGCCTTGTCCAGGTCCTGCTTGAGGGCGCCGAAGTTGGAGTCTGCCAGCCAGATGTCCCTGATACCCGCCGCCACGATGGTCTCCCAGTCCTGGCGCACGCGCTGCAGGGACCACTGGTACATCTTGCTGCCGATGGCGCCCGTGCCCCATTCACAGAACGCGCACTTGAAGGGGCAGCCGCGGCTGGTCTCGTAGGCGATGGATTGGTATTTGGGGCGACCCCGGGTATCGGTGAGCTCCAATACATCCAGCGGCGAGGGGAAACTGTCCAGGTCTTCGCAGCGCGCCCGCGAGGGCGTTGTGACGATAGCTGAGTCATTGAGGAAGGCCAGGCCATTGATGTCACGCCAGGCGCCGGGGCCTGCACAGTCCAGAAACTCCTGAAAACTGACCTCGGCTTCACCCAGGAAGATCACGTCGATGGGGTCTATGCCCAGATAGTCCTCCGCCTGCTGCACATGGGGTCCGCCCGCCACTGTGATCAACTGCGGCAGCAAGGCCTTCAGCTTGCCCGCCAGCGCCAGGAACTCCGCTGTGTTCCAGGTATAAAAACTGAATCCAATCAACGGTTGCAGGCCGGCCTCAAATGCCCGGGCGGCTACTGGCAGCTCATGTTGTTGCCAATGGGCCAGCCAGGGGGCGATGTCATCTGCACTCTGGAAGTGCACCAGATCAATGTCGGTGGTATCGGAGCTGGCGCCGTATTTACGAAAATAGGCAGTCAGTGCGGCGGTGGTGGTGGGCGGGGCATGGAACTCCTCGGAGTCCATGCTGAACAGCCAAACGGGACGATGCAAGGGGCTGGGCTCCAGAGTTGGGTCGAAGTTCGCAATCTATAGGATTGGCGCGCCTTTGCACAGTCTCCAGGGGATCGCAGGTGATTGTTTTTAGCAGCGGTACAATTTGGCGGTGAGGTGTCGGGGGCTGGTACCTCAAAATGGACGCAAAAAAAGTGTACTGCAACCTGCAAGGGTGGCAGATAAAATCTTCGATCCGAAGCTGGATAAAGTTCAGAATCCGGGTTATCCGGTCCTAGAAGTCATCCAGTTCCAGGTCGTAGTCGCCCAATTCATCACGCAAGCGTTTCTCTTCCAGTCGCTGTTCGGCGCGACGACGCTTTTCAGCCAGGCATTGCCTGGTGGATGAAATGGATGCCAACTCATGGAGATCCTGTTCAGACAACTCTCCGAGACCGGGCTCGAAAATGTCGTCCAGAACTTCCGTCGTCACAGGCTCCTGGTTGCGCTCTCCCATAAATCACCTCCCGATGACTTAACCCAGATCACTTTTTCCAGATTACTAGGCGGCAAAATATCGATTGCCGCTATCGATTGCCACTATCGATTGCCACTACAGGGGAGTAAATCAAAAATCTTTGAGAGTAACAATAATTTTCTTTACCAAGTTTTCCGGGGACCAGCGGTGTTTATTGAAGGGCGGCCCGCTGCCATCCATGGCTTTCCCTGCGCCTGGGCCTACATCCTTGTAGTCTCCATCCTTGGTATTGCACATGCGCTGCGGGCCGCCCGACATGACTGTAGCAACACTCGTGCCAATCCTTACGCCAGTGTGTGCAACTCCTGTTACCGTGTGCAGTTCCAGCTATGTGGCGTCGTAGGGGGAAGATTTGAGCGGGCCTGTCGCTGCGACTGAGGTGTCCGGACATGTCCGGACATGGCTGTTGCGAGTCCTGTAAGACTGATGCCGAGTGAATTAAGCGTATTGACTACTGGCGTAGGTAGCTGCTGCCGGGCGTTTTTTGCCTTGCAAAGGCATGCGTTTCCTAACTGAGCGAGGCAAAAAACTCCCGGCAGCAGCGGAACGTGCCCACTGTCGCCTTAAGTAAGTGCCATTCATGTTGAGATCAGTTAGAGGCCAATTGTTCCAGAATAGCCGCCGCCACATCATCGGCGCAGCCGCTGGCCGCATCCGCCGTGATATCCGCATAGCGCCGATACAGCGGGGTGCGCTCTGCGAATACATCATCGTAGGTGTGCCGGGAATTGCTGGCGATACCACGCAGGGGCGCAGCCGCCACGCGCCGCTGCAGTAACGGCAAGTCCGCCGCCAGATAGACCACCGGCCCCGCGGATTTCAGTCGCTGCATGACCTGTTCGCTGTACACCACGCTGCCGCCGGTGGAGATGACAGCATTATCCAGCGAGATCCCCAGCAGTACTTCCTGCTCGATAGCACGCAGGTGCAGGTAACCGTGCTGCTCCAGAATCTGTTGCAAGGTGGCGTGTTCCCGTACCTGTATGTCCAGGTCTGTATCCGCAAAGCGCAGGCCGATGAGCTTGGCCAAAATGACCCCGACAGTGCTTTTGCCCACTCCCGGCATGCCTATGAGGCTGATGGTTTCTGGTATAGCGCTGTTAGCTGTCAATGTTAGTGTTCCGGACGTGGTTAAGATGCCGTTATTATCCGGATTCCCGGCGGCGCAACAAGCGCTGATGTGTCTTGCGTGGACCCCCCGGGCTGGTTAGAGTGGCGCTTCCGAGGTTGTGCCCGATCAGGGCTGAGGACAAGATCATGACGCTGCTGACCACGCCGTTGGACGCACTGCACCGGGAGTTGGGGGCCAAGATGGTGCCTTTCGCCGGCTACGACATGCCTGTGCAGTACCCGTCGGGCATTATCAAGGAGCATTTGCACACCCGGCAGGCAGCGGGGCTGTTTGACGTTTCGCATATGGGGCAGGTAATCATCGAGGGCGCGGGCACCGCGGCCATGCTGGAGTCCCTGGTGCCGGTGGATATCGAAGACCTCGGCATCGATCGACAGACCTACGCCCTGTTTACCAACGAGCAGGGCGGTGTGTCGGATGACCTGATCATCACCCGCTGGGGCCAGGGATCGCTTCTTCCTGGTGGTCAACGCCGCATGCAAGGAACAGGACATTGCGCATTTGCGTGCCCATTTGTCCGGGCAGACCCTCACAGTATTGGGCGAGCAGGCGCTGTTGGCCCTGCAGGGCCCGGCTGCGCGGGAGGTCATGCGCAGCTTGTGTCCCGCCGCCGCCGAACTGGTTTTTATGCAGGGGTTGCGTGCGAGCATCGACGGTATTGAGGTTTACATTACCTGCTCGGGCTACACCGGGGAGGACGGTTTTGAGATCTCCGTGCCCGCGGCTAGTGCTGACACCCTCGCCCGCGGTCTGCTGGCTGTCGAACCGGTACAGGCCATAGGCCTGGGAGCCAGGGATTCCCTGCGCCTCGAAGCGGGCTTGTGTCTTTACGGCCACGAGCTGACCAATGAAATCGATCCGGTACAGGCGGGCCTTATGTGGTCCATCAGCAAGACCAGGCGCGCTGATGGAGCGCGCCCCGGCGGCTTTCCGGGGGCCGACATCATTCTGCGGCGCATGATCGACAAGCCGCCATTGCGACGGGTAGGACTCACGGTGGAAGGGAAGCGCCCGGTAAGAGACGGGCAACAGGTGATGGATGAGCAGGGGCGGCAGGTGGGAGAAATCTGTTCTGCCGGCTACGGCGCCAGTGTTGGCGGCCCTATCGCAATGGCCTATATCGCACGCGAACTGGGTGAGCCCGGTACAAAACTGGCAGTCGATGTGCGCGGTAAACTATTGCCCGTTACGGTAACCCGTATGCCCTTCAGTCCCCAGAACTACTATCGGGGTTGAGCCGCCGGGGCAGCCCGGGTTTGCGCAATTCCAGCAACTGAAGCCACAGGGCTGACAGGGCCGCCCCGCAACGTGCCAGAGGCAATCGCGGCAGCCATTTCCAGGCCAGCCAACCAATGCCGGCCAGCAGCGCAAGGCCCACTGCTAACGCCAGTATTTGCCGCGGTGTGATATCCAGTGATCGACTTTTCGCCGGTGCGCTTGGTGTGCCCACCGTAATTTCTGTGGCGGGCAGGGACAATAACTGCAACTGCGCGCTGCGGGTATCCCACCAGAAGTAATCCCGCGCCGGCAGCAGGTATTGTCCCTGGGCCTCCACCACATAACTGATTCGCTGCGTGCGACTGGACCGGGCCTGGCCCCGGTTGTTGCTATTGTTCAGCACCGGGGGTGAAGGGTAGGCGGCCAGGCCCGGCAGTTTTTCGGGGGTGAAAGCGGGTAGCATCATGGCCATCACATCCTCGGCCTCGAATACGACTTCCAATTCAAAGGCATCGCCTACCTCCAGTGCCTCCAGCGGCCGGTCGAAGCCCTGTCTGACCTCAAATGCAGGCGCTGCCACCCAGTGCTCAACTTTTGCGAGCGCCTCTGGAATAGTGGCGCTGAAGTGGGTGGCGGGAGTGAATATCACACCCTCTACAGGGCCTGATTCACCGTCGTTTACCTTCACCTGCACCTGAGTTGGCGGAATAGTGAAGTCGCCCGCCCTTTGCGGGAATACATCCAGGGTCCAACGCTGTACCACCCAGCTCTTGCCATCGCGGTTCTCGCTGGCATTACTGGCGAACTGTTCAGTCTGCAGGATAACCAGCCCCGGTACCTCTGGAATACTGATGCGGGTGCCGCCGCTGAACCAGCGATCTGTGGCGATCTGCAAAGTCAGCGTTATCTTCTGGCCGGGCACCAGATCCTCCGTGGGGCTGATGCTACTGGCAATCTGTAGGCGGTTCGCCGCCTGTAACTCCTGCACGGAAGCGGCGATACCAATCGTCGCCTGGCAAGTCAGCAGCGCCAGCAGGCAATATCCCAACCATGTGTGTCGCGGGGTCATTGTTCGCTCCCCCGCTCTGGCGCTTCTATTCCCTGCGGGGGTGCCTGTTGCTCCCGGCTCTGCAATTGCATACTGAACTTGATGGCCAGGAAATTGGAGGGGTCCTGTTGCACACCGCGCAGCCACATATCGGCGGTGGCTGGGTCCTGCAGGATATCCTCCGCGCTCAACTGGTTGATCTGCGCTTGCTCCCAGGTGATCTCCTGCGCGCCCTCGGCGGGAATGGCGTCGTCTCCCCCCAGCTCCTTGTCCTCGCCACTGACTCCGGCTTCCTGCTGCTGGCTTTCGCTGAGGCGATTGATTTCGTCGATCAGGTCCTGCACCTTGTCCCTGTTTCGTTGTGCCCCCGGGTAATCCGGGCTGCGTTGCAGCAGGCGGTCGTAACGATTGACGGCCCGTATATAGTCCCGCGCGTGAGCCCTGGCATTGGCCTCGTTGAATAAGGCGGCAGCGCTGTCCCGGCGGGAAAAATATTCAGCGGCCACCATAAAATCTTCCGCGTAGTAGTGGGCCATGCCCTTCCACACCGGGTTGGTGAAGCGCCCCGCGGCCTGTTGGTAGCGCCCCATTTGCATTAACAGGCGACCCTGCTGGTCACCGGTCAGCCACAGGTCGGCGAACCAGTAGCCCGCGGACTGCAGCGCGGTATTACTTACGGCGGGTTCCTCTTCGGCCAGGGCCGTGTTGGGGTTGCCGGCCAGCAGCAGCGGAACCAGCAGCCAGGCCCAGGTCAGTGTCCAGCCTTTGCGGAACCACAGGAGGAACAGTGCCAGGCAGACATAGACCAGCGGATAACCGCTGTCCAACCAGGGTAGGGCGCTGTCCTCCACTACCACGTAATAACTGTCAATCCGCCGATCGATGCGGCGCATGTCCCTGTCATCCACCGTCAGATCCAGATAGCCGCCCCCGGTGTCCGCGGCGAGTTGCTGTAATGACTTGCGCTCCAGGGGCAGCAGGTTTTCCTGCTCGGCTACCGTGCCGACACCAAGCACCAGCAACTGGTGTGGGTTGGCGCTGAAGTAATCACTAAAGGCCTGATGACTGTCGGCGCCCAGGCCATCGGCAAACATCACCACAGTGGCCGGGGCGTCGGTATCGCGTAGCACCTTGTCAATCAACGGCAGGCTGTATTCCGGGAACTTGCCGGTGCGGGGCATGATGCCCGGGGTGATCGCAGCCAGGTACTGGTTGAGGATTTCCTGGTCGGCGGTGAGCGTGAGCACGGTGTGGGCAGTGCCGGAATAAACGATCAGGGCTGCCTGCTTGTCGGGCCTAAGGGCCAGCAGGTCGGCTATTTTTTGCTTGGATCGCTGCAGGCGGCTGGGCTGTACATCGCTCTGTTGCATGGAGGACGATACATCGAGCAGGATTACCAGCGCTGCCTCATCCTGGTTCAGGGGGGACGGTTGCTGGCGCCAGCTTGGCCCCATCATCACCAGTACCAATAGTACGGTTAACATGCCACTGACAGTGGCGGGGTTGAGCCAGCGCGAATTGAACCTGGCGATGCGCAGGTGTTCCAGTAGATGCGGGGCGATGATACCCCCGAACATGTCGTGGCTGGATTGGCGACGGACCTGTGCCCAAATGATGACGAGCCACGGAATAAACACCAGGGCCCAGACCGGTCGCAGGAAATGAAAGTGCTCCAGGGCATTAAAATCAGGTAGCACGGGCAGCTCTCCAGTTTCGCCACATGCCAAGGCTGTGGTAGAGCAGGTAAAGGCACACGGCGATACCCACAGGTACCCAGTGCAGGCTCTGTCGCGGACGGAAACTGATGGTCTCGTATAATTCCGGTTCCAGCTCGGCGATAGCGCGATAAGCCGCTCGCAATTCTTCCTGGTCCAGCACCTGGAAGTCCTGGCCACCGGTGACGGCGGAGACCCGCTCGATGGTGTCAATATCCAGCGCCTCCTCACCAATAGTGGTGGGGTCGCCAATGGCGATGGTGTAGATGCGGATGTCGTAGGTCGCGGCCACTTTGGCGGCGTCCACCGGTGGCACGGTGCTGCCGGTGTCGTTGCCGTCGGTCAGCACGATCAGCACCCGATTTTTCGACTCGCTGTCTTTGAACAACTTGATGGCCAGCCCGATGGCATCTCCGAACACGGTACTCTGGCCCGCCATGCCGATCTCGGTTTCCGCCACCAGCTGTGCCCACACCGAGCGATCATCGGTGAACGGGGATTGCAGGTAGGCGGCGCTGCCGAATACGATCAGGCCCAGGCGGTCGGTGTTACGCTGCCTGGCCAGGTTTTCCAGGCCGCGTTTCACCACTTCCAGGCGGCCCAGGATTTCGCCATCGGGCAGGGTGAAATCCCGGGTTTCCATGGAGCCGGACAGATCCATGGCGATCATCAGATCCCGTCCGGATTTTTGCTGCTCGATGGGCGGGCCAATCCACTGGGGTTTGGCTGCCGCGAGCACCAGGCACAGCCACATGAATCCCACCAGGAAAAGCTGGGCACGATCCCGGCGCAAGATCGTGGCACCGGACTTGGGGCGTTGCTCGCTCAGTTCCACCAGCTTGTCGAAAAAGGGCACCTTGACCGAATCCCGGCTCTCCTTGTAGGCGGGCAGCAGGCGCATAACCAGAGGCAGCGCCAGCAGTGTCAGTGCCCATGGATACGCCAGCTCAAACATCGTACATATTCTTATGCTCGCGCACCCAGGTGAGGCAGGCGCTAATCAGGGGCTGGCCGCCAGGTGCTGCCACGGTGCCGGTCCTGTAGGCGCCCACCGCTAACAGCTGGCCCTGTTCACCTGAGAAAGGCGGCGTGGCGCACTGCCGATTTAGGAAGTCGACCCACTCTTTACCTGACAGGCTGGCCACCTGCTCGCGGGAGAAGGCGGCCAGCGCGGTGAGTTTCAGCAGCCGGTTGAGCTCTGCCACGGGTGCGGATTGATCGGTGGTGTCGCCCAGTTGCTGTAGCCGGGCAGCGGCCTCCCGCCGATAGCGGTTGCGGTACCAGTAGCGCAGGCGGCGCCAGCTGTAGCGAGCAAATACCGCCAGCAACGCCGCCCCCAGCCACCACCAACCAACTGTCTGGGGTAGCCAGCTTATCGCCTGGGGCGAGACGACTTCCACAAAGTCGCCAAGCGCATAGTTGCCAAAGGCCTCTGGCAATGGCGGGGCGCTGCTCACTGTAATATCCTCTGCCCGCCCAGCTTCTCCCTGAGTTGGTCTGTGACCGGTGTGACGGTTTCCATCGGCAGGACGGGGATATGGTGGCGTTTGAGTTCACCCTGCACATGGGCGATTGAGCTGTCGAAGCTGGCCTCGAACTTTTCCCCCAGATCCTGTTGCGTCGGATCTATTTCCAGCTGAAACCTGCCGTCGCTGACCACCAGGTTACTGGCGTTGGAGATGTCTCGCTCCAGGGGGTCAAACACCAGCGAGCAGATGATGTCGTTGTGCTGGCTGATACGGCGAATAGTCTTGATCGTGGTCTCGTCCCAGCCGTAAAAATCGGATATCAACACCACCAGGTAGTCGTGGCCGATGCTGCGTTCCAGCAGTTGCAGGGCCTGGGCCAGGCCCCGGGGGTTGCTGTGGCGACCGGGGGCTACCGACAGGTCATTATTCATTTTTGTCAGATCGCCCAGCCAGCCCATGACCTTGTTCTGGTTGCGTGTGGGTTTGGCCTCCAGAATCCTGCTGTCGTTAAACAGGATGGCGCCGATCCGATCACCCACCGCCAGCACGCGCCAGGCGGTGACGGCCGCGACTTCCGCGGCGACCACTGATTTCATTTTTTTTTCGCTGCCGAAGAACATGGGCAGGCGCTGATCTACCACGACAATCACCGGCCGATCCCGCTCCTCGGTATAAACCCTCACATGGGGTTTGCCGGTGCGGTTGGTCACTTTCCAATCCATGGTGCGGATATCGTCACCCGGCCGGTAGTGGCGCAACTCGTCGAAATCCAGCCCGCGCCCGCGCAGTCGGGATCGTTTGCGGCCGCTGAGCAGGGAGCGCACCGATCGGCGCGGCAGGTAGTTGAAGCCCTGGGACTTGTAGCGCAGCCGCACCAGGGCGTGCAGGTTGGTGTAGATGTCTTCGTTGTCGGAACCGCTCATGACTGGCCTAACCCACCGCTACCTGTGCAATGATCTCGTCGATGATGGTGTCGGGCGTCACATGATCGGCCAGGGCGTCGTAAGTCATTATCAGGCGGTGCCGCATGATGGCATGCAGTACCGAGCGCACGTCGTCCGGGGTGACATAGTCCCGCTCATCCAGCCAGGCACTGGCGCGACTGGCCCGGTGCAGGGAGATACTGGCACGCGGGCTGGAGCCGATGTCTATCCATTGCGCCAGCTTGTCTCCGAACTTCTCCGGCAGGCGGGTGGCCATCACCAGATCCACGATGTATTGCTCCACGGCTTCAGACACCTGCATTTTCTGGATACTGTCCCTGGCGGCGAAAATATTCTCCTGGGATATCTTTTGCGGGGGCGTGGTCTGCTGACCCTCCTCGGCCTGTAACATCCTTATGATCGCCAGTTCCGCTTCCGATTGCGGATAATCCACCGATATTTTCATCAGGAAACGGTCCATCTGCGCCTCCGGCAACGGATAGGTCCCCTCCTGCTCGATGGGATTCTGGGTGGCCAGCACCATAAACAGGGCGGGGAGCTTGTAGGTTTTGCCCGCCACCGTAATTTGCCGCTCTTCCATGGCCTCCAACAGGGCGGACTGCACTTTGGCGGGAGCACGGTTTATTTCGTCCGCCAACACCAGCTCGTTGAAAATCGGCCCGGGCTGGAACTGCAGCTCGGATTTGCCGTGGTTGTCCAGGTAGATCTCACTGCCGGTAATGTCCGACGGCAATAAGTCAGGGGTGAATTGAATGCGCCCCAGGTCGGCTTGCAGTACCTGCGACAAGGTCTTGATAGAGCGCGTTTTGGCGGTGCCGGGCAGGCCTTCCAGCAGGACGTTGCCGTTGCACAGCAGGGCCAGCGTGAGGGTGCGGACCACCTCTTCCTGGCCGATGACCGACCGGGCCATTTGCTGCATCATGGAGTGGATGGCGCTGTGATGTTCGCTGGGCAAAGTCGTGCTCCCCTGGTATTTATTCGGGTGGATAGCCTCGTGAGCTCTTACCAGTATAGCCCGTGTGGGCGCAGGTGTTTTAGCTGGCCCAGGCGCGTTTCGCCCGGAACCGCTGTGACAGGTAGTCCATCTGGTCGGCCAGCACGCGGTCTTTGGCCAGGAAGTGCCACTCCCAGGAGTTGGGGCTGAAGGGGACCGCCAGCAGGGGCATGTGCGCCTCCTCTGGCGTGCGGTTATCTTTATCGCCAGTTGCAGCGCCTGCAGGCGGCCACAACGTTTTCCCAGCGGTCGGTGCCGCCCCTGGATGTTGGCAGTACGTGATCGCGGGTCAGTTCGGCGCGGGAACACCGGCGGCCGCAGTAGAGACAGCGATGATCGTCCCGGCGAAACAGGGTGCGGTTGCACAGGGGCGGGCTGAAACCCTGTACGATCCTGCCCTGCGATGGCGACGATGGGTTGCAGGTCGATGCGCGAGCGTATGCCGTCCAGGCGTCGGATACCGCCAAATACAGGGGGTAGGGTGTCCCCGATGCCATAGATGACATCGCCTTTGGCGTACGCAGTAACTGCCTCGTGCAGAGTGATCCAACCGCGAGGTTGGCCCGCAAGGTCCAGTCGCAAGATAGTTTGCATCGGGCTAACGCTACTGCAAAAATGCTGCAACTACAATCGTGAATATTGAGGGTGGGTAAGTGGCGGGTCCCACGCTGGGGGGGCTCCCGCAGGATTAGACCCGGTACTGTCTTTCGAACTCCTCCACGGGCAGGGGTCGATCAAAAACATAGCCCTGTAAAATATCGCAGCGCAACTCCGCCAGGCGATTCGCGATATCGAGGCTTTCCACTCCTTCGGCCACCACCTTGAGGGAAAAGTTGTGTGCCAGGTCGATCACCGCTTTGACGATAGCGTGGTCTTTTTCGGATTCCAGCATGCGCAGCACAAAACTTTTGTCGATCTTGATTTCATCAACCGGCAAGTCGCGAAAATAAGCCAGCGATGAAAAGCCGGTGCCGAAGTCATCAATGGAGATTTTTACACCCAATTCGCGCAGCCGTGCGAGCTGGCTGAGCATAACGTCCTGGTTATCGACCATGATGCTTTCTGTGACTTCCAGGTTTAGCCGGGCCGGTGTTACCCCATGTATTTCCAGGGCGTCTTGTACGACAGACAGGATTTCGCCCTCCAGCAGCAGGACCGGAGAGATATTGACAGCGATGGAAAGTTGATCCGGCCAGCGGGCCAACCTGGCCACGGCGGATTTGATTGCCCACCAGGTCATCGGTTTGATGATTTCGTGGCGCTCCGCCACATCTATGAAATGATCGGGGGTGATGACTTTATTGTCTTTGGTGTGCCAGCGCATCAGTGCTTCCGCGCCGATCAGGGAACGATATCCGGCGTGAACCTTCGGTTGGTAGTACAGCTGCAATGCACCCTGCTCGAGGGCCATCTCCAGTTGTTTTACCAGCTTCCGCTCATCACCGGCGTTCATATCCCACTCGGGTGAGTACACATCGAACAGGCGGGATGACTTTTTCGCCTGCTTCAGGGCCACGCCAGCCTGCTGCATAGCCAGTTTCAGGTCTTTATCCCGGCCGTTGACCGCAGCGAACCCCGCGTTTACCTCCAGAGGCATTGGCCGTCCCTGGTGATAATGCGGTTCCCCGAAAATCCTGCCGAGCTTTGCGGCTGCCAGCTCCAGTTCGCCCTGGCTGCCAATATCCTTGAGAATGACGCAGACCCGGTTGTTTTTGAGCAGGCGCCACTGATCCTTGGGGCGCACCCAGCCTTTGAGTCTATCGTGAAATACGTCGTGCAATACCCGTGAAGATGCCGCTCCGTGGAGTTCGATCAAATCGTCGGTATCAACCAGTTCCACCAGGCCGAGCACGCTGTTTTTTATGGAGGAAATCAAATGAAGTACTCCTCACTGCTGATACCGTGGGTGCCCGGGAGTAACTCGCGGGCAATCCAGCGCTCCCCCTCCGCGGCGATGCTCTGGTTTGCCAGATCGACAACCCGGAGGGAAGCCATTCGTTCTTTCTCGGCATCCAGCACAATTACCACCTCTGGTTTCAGCCGGCGCGTATCGTTTTGGGTAACGACGATGGCGACCTCTCCGGTGTTCAGCTCCACCATGGTGCCAGTGGGGAAAAGGCCAATGGCCTGGACAAACTGCTCTACCAGGGCTTCCTGGAACAGGGAGCCTTTGCAATCCAGCAATTCCTGGGTTGCTTCATGGGAGGTGCGTGCTGTTGCATAGGGGCGCGCTGTGATCATGGCATCGTAGGTATCTACCAATCCGGCGATGCGGGCCAACAGCGGAATGGCGGCACCTTCTATGCCACGCGGATAGCCCGAGCCGTCCATCCGCTCGTGGTGGTTTTCAATAATCGCCAGGATTTCGAAGTCGATATCCTTTGATTGGGCAACCATCTCGGCGCCCATAATGGGATGCGCGCGCACGATTCTGAGCTGTTGTTCAGTGAGGTTCTCTGCCTGATCCAGCAGTTCTGGTGGCAGCTGGGTCATGCCCACATCGCACATGGCACAACCCACCGCGAGTTTTTCCAGCTCATCCCGGTGCAACCCCAGATGACGCCCGACAATTGCCGCCCAAACAGCCATGGATATGCCATGGTGATAACGGTAGTCGCCGCTCTCTTTCAGGCGCAACAGGGCTGCCACAGCTTCCTGGTTGCGAAACACACCTTCAATAAGCGGGTTGATGGCTTCCTGTACCGCGCTGATATCACCCTTGAGGCCCTTGCGCAGGGAGTCAAAGACTCTGTCGAGTGTGTCGGCCGCCGTTTCGAAAGAAACCCGGGTGCGCTTGAACTCTTCGCTGAGCTCCAGCCTGTCTTTTGGATTGGGGGCGGTGGGCGCTACGGACAGTGAAAGAGCCAGCGGGCGTCCCTTGTACTCTGCGTCCACATACACATGGTCGACGTAATTGGATACGTGGAGAATTTCGCTGGTGTCGCGTACCACAAAGCCCTGCAGGGCAAAGGGAGTTTCAAGCCACGGCCTGTCGAGCTCGGCAATAAACATGCCGGGCTCTAAACTCATGGCTGGGACTTTGACCAGGCGCATTCCACACTCCGTAGGCGTTACTCTTTACCCGCCAAACTACAGGCCCACAGATTAATGTCGATGGAGCGAGCTGGAAAGTGTGAACCAGGTCGTCAAGTACGTGGAGTTTTGTGATGAACTTCGCAGAATAAAGGCGGCTATTGGGCTACCCAGCTCGCCGCGACGAGTTGTTTGCTTCCCGCCAGCACCAGGCCCTCGAAATGCTCTCCGGTCTTGATTTCGCCCACCCCCTCCGGGGTGCCGGTCATGACAATGTCACCGTCTTCCAGGGTGGTGAATTCACGCAGTTCTCGCAGAATGGTGTCGGGTTTGTACATCATAAGCCTGACGCCGCCAGACTGGCGCAGCGTCCCGTCCACAGTCAGTTGCAAAGACAGGCTGCTGACATCCTTTGGCAGGGCGACGAACGCGCTGAACAATGCCGCGCCATCGAAGCCCTTGGCCCGCTCCCAGGGCAGGCCCTTTTCCTTTAGCCTGGACTGCAGGCCGCGCTTGGTCAGGTCCAGTCCGAAGCCCACCGCCGCCAGTTTGCCGCCCTCTATCACGAAGGACAATTCACTTTCGTAGTGTAGAACCTCTCCCGCTATCTGCGAGCGCAGAATGTCACTGATGGCGGAGTTCGGTTTGTTAAAGACCACCATGTGGTCGGGAATTTCGTTGCCCAGTTCTTCGATATGAGCGACATAGTTACGGCCGATACAGACGACTTTGGACGGGGTGACGCAGCGGCCGTTGACGGTAATGGTTTGCATAGTTGTCTCATCGAATAGGGGATTGCCGATGGTTTAAGTATAGCCTGAACGAAGGTTGTTCGGGCAAAGTCGGGCGTTTGTCATCATATGCGCTCTGGTTTATTGACCGGTCTGCGCTGTTGCACTATTAATTGTTCCACACCGCTCGTTAAGAGCAACTCACCAATGCAACACAAGGAAGTGGCGCATGGAAAATCATATATCCCTGGGGCCAGTGTTTTTTGCTATCTGGGCGTTATCCAGCGCGGGCATAGCCGGCTCAGCACCAGAAGCTGAACGACCAGCCGGCCCTGAGCCGGCAACGGCAGCTTTGATCGAATCCTACCGCGCGGCGAATCCGGGTGTACATGACAATATGCCTGCGATGGCGCATCAGCCCGAAGGGCATAAATCGAGGCAGGCACTACCTGCTAAAGCCAGGCCCGGTGGTGGCAAGCTGCCGCTATCAATGCCCGCCGGGAAAAATAAATAACAACGCTACTCATGGAGCTGGAAATGAAAGGATTCATTCGGGCGATCACCTTTGGACTTTTTGTCTTTACACCCCAGGCATTTTCTGAAGATGAAATGCGGGACTTCTATGCCGAGCCGGGCATGAACCCCTTTAAGACATCGGCGGGGCAGGATGTGACGGAAAATATCGATCCCTTCAGCGGCAATGTTCAGCTCAGTTATGTGGATTTGTCGATTCCAGGCAATGGCGGCCTGGATATCAACATTGCCCGCTACTACAACCTGCCACAGAGTTCGCCCGGCTATGCCAATCCTTTCGGCTATGGCTGGACCATGCATTTTGGTCGCATCACAATAGGCTCAGGCCATGCCAGCCAGTTGTGTGGCACGGGTTTGGTTCCCGGTGGCGATACGCAGGATAACCCATCGATTGAGATGCCCAGTGGTGGCAGGGAGTTGTTGGTGCGCAGCTCGGCGCTGAATGACGGCACCTATATAACCCGGTCCAACTGGAAAGCGCAGTGTATCGACCCCACGGATTATACCAGGGGGATAGTGGCAACAGCCCCCGATGGCACGGCCTACTACATGCGTGAATATGTCTTTATGCAAGGCGAGGACGGGCCGGCTGGAGAAGCGGCGCCGACGGTAGAGACCTGGCTGACCAACCAGATCGTAGATCCTTATGGCAACACACTCGATTTGACCTACCTGAGTGTCGCCAGTGGCATGAAACTTCTTACCCGGGTCGATGCGTCCGACGGGCGCCAGGTGACATTCGATTATCTTGATGCGAACAACTCTCCGGTGACCGCCGGCAGTATTAATGCGCGCCTGACCACCATCAAGGCCAACGGTCAAACCTGGGAGTATCGGTATGCCCCCTTCAGCGGGGGTGCGACCGGCTGGGGGTTTGTGGATCACTACGAATTGACGGCGGTGGTGCGCCCGGACGGTACAAGTTGGAACTATGATTACGGCTCGACCGTTACGGAACCTGGCTACCAGCGGCTGACTCGGGTGACTTACCCCACCGGCGGGGAGGTCAATTCCAGCTATCAGAAGATCCGACCCTATTTGCCCAATCCGGATTTTTCCATTGTTGCCATAAAGACCAAAACGCAATCCAACCCGGGCCACCCCGTGGGTAGCTGGAGCTATGAGTTCCATCCCGGGTCTGTGGACTTTGCTGACCTTGGCGTGCAGCCCCTGCCGGAAAATGCCGGGAGAATGGCTGACTTCACCCGGATTACAACGCCGGCGGGGGTGGAACATATTTATCATGTGGGCTATTGGGCACTGGTTGGTACGCACGATATTCTGTGGGAAATGGGGCTCAAAATCAGGCACCAGTATCTTGCGCTGGATCCCGCGGATGGCTCTTTGAGCCCCGTGCGTTCGATAAGCAATTCATGGTCTTTCAGGGCGATATCCGACGAGGTTTATCGCGGCGGAATCTTGTCTGACCTGTGGGACTCCAGGGTCTATACAGCGCAGCTCGCCAGCCAGAATATTGTGCTGGACGGTTATGGCTATACCACACAATACAGTAATTACGATGCGTTCGGTCACCCTGGAACCACCACGCAATACAGTATCTATCCCACTGAAAATGGCGATCGAATTACCGATGTTTCCTATCGGAACAATATTGCCACTTGGATTATCGGCCTGCCAGAAATAGAAACGACCAGCCAGGACGGATCCATCGTCGGCCAGGTATCGCGTACTTATAATGAAATGGGGCGCCTGCAATCCGAAGATCGTTTTGGTGTGACGACACTCTATTCCTACAACGAACAGGGCGACCTTGCGACAGTTACCGACGCAAGAGGATATACCACAAACTACAGCAACTATTTTCGTGGAACGGCGCAGCTGGAGGAGAGGCCGGATGGCAGTCAAAACAGTAGCGTTGTAAATAACACAGGCTCCGTGGCATCGAAGACTACCGGTAGTGGTCACACTACATCGTTTACTTACGACGGACTGAACCGCCTGAGCGGCATTGATTACCCGCTGGGAAGTGACGTCACCATCGCTTGGAATGCCACAGGTAAAGTCCTGCGGCGTGGTGCTTATCAGGAGTCCGTTGACTGGGACGGATTCGGCCGCGAAACTCGCCTTACGCGCAGGGACCTGGTAAGCGGCGACAGCTACAGCAGAACGGTTGATTACGATGAGTCGGGGCGCAAGGTATTCGCCTCGGACGTTAACTCACCCAATGGTATTGGCTGGGAGTACGACGCTATAGGTCGAACAATCCGCACCATCAATCAGGACGGCACGTCCAAATCCGTAGTCCATGAGGGCGCCCACCGGGAGCTGCACCGGGATGAAAACAGCAATGTGGTCGATTACCGATACCAGGTATACGGCTCGCCGGAAAATCGCTATCTGTACTGGACGATTGCCCCTGAGGGTGTTGGCACGCGCATCAGTCGTGATGCCTATGGCAATATCACCAGTGTATTCCAGGGTGGCCTGGACCCGGATAACCCGGCCCAGTACCTGGGGTACACGCAGTCCTTTGGCTACAACAGTCGGCTGCAGTTGACCGCCATCAACAGGCCTGCGGATACAGGGTTGACTACTTATGGCCGGGACGTACTGGGCAACATGATTTCCAGGCAGGTTGGCGCCAGTGGTACAACAAGCTACACCTACGATCCGATGAGCCGGGTCGAAATGGTTGACTACCCCGGCGCGGCGCCCGATATCAGCTATGGTTACGATGCGGATGGCAGGATCAAAGCCATAAGTAACAGCAATGCGACCAGAACATACGTCTACAACGAGAACGGCAATCTGGTTAGTGAAGACATCACCATGGGCGCGGCGAGTTACTCGCTTGCGTATAGCCTGGATGACCTGGATCACCTGTCGATGCTGACCTACCCCTCCGGGCGAACTGTGGAATACGCACCGGACGCGCTGGGCAGGCCAAACCAGGCCATGCCTTATCTCACCGGCGTGTCTTACCACCCGGATGGCAGTCTGCGACAGCTGGCCTATGCCAATGGCCGTACCGCTGATTTCACCAGAACGAGCACAAATCGGTTGGCCACTATCGCTGTAGCAGGGCTGGTTGGTATTGATTACGACTACGATGCCGCGGGAAACGTAACGGCAATACAGGACCCACTAAACCCCTCTACTCATCGATCCATGAGTTACGACGGACTGCACCGGCTGCAGTCTGTTGATGCAGCCTGGGGAACATCGGTTTATGCCTATGACGCATACAGCAACATTACCCAAAAAAGTGATCCCGCGCAGGGCAACCGCAGCCAGTACTACCAGTACCTGGGGCTTATGCTCGATCGGGTATCCTATGACGGCGCCGCAGCCCAGAGGGGGTTTTCCTACGATGATTACGGCAATATCAACTACAGTGACGACGTCATATATGACGTGTTCACGGGGCTTCCCCAGGAAGTGCGTACCAGGCGCCAGCTGGTGTTTGATGATGCGGGGAATATGGTGTTCAGCCGCAGAACCGCCAGAGATGAGCTGGACATTATTGTCCCGTCCAGAAGCGGCAGCTTCTCATCCGAGTACGATGGTAAGAATAACCGGATCAGAAAGATCAACCATTCCGACGACAACCGTATAACGGAATATGTTTATTCGGATGATGGGCTGTTGCGTGGGGAATACGATGAGGCTGGCACATATTACGGCAATGAGTACTTCTATCTGGGCACCCGGCAGATCGCCACGGCGAAAATAAACTCGCCGCCCCTGGTCAGTGCTGGCGATGATATACAGACCTATGGCGGCTTTACGGTTCAGCTGTCGGCGACCCACTCTGATGTGGATGGTGAAATTGTTACCATTGAGTGGAGCCAGGTGTCCGGACCCGAAGTCACCATTGATAATTCGGCATCCAGCAGTACCTTTTTCACCGCGCCGACTTTATCCAGCGAGGCGACAATTGTGCTGCAGTACGCCGTTACGGATGACCGGGGCGCACAGGCGACACAGTTGCTAACAGTGGTTGTGGCGGTAAATCATCCGCCGACAGCGGATGCCGGTGCAAACATAAATGCCCTGGCAGGCACGTCTGTACAGCTCGATGGCTCCGGCTCATCAGATCCGGAGGGCGCCATAAGCTATAGCTGGTCGGGCAACTACCTGAGCGACCCCGGTGTGGTCAATCCTGTGATCGAGCTTCCTGAGCTGGGGTTTAATTACACCAAAAATTATACGCTGACGGTAACTGACTCCCTGGGTGTGACCGCCACGGATACCGTGACAGTTAATGTCTTTACGCTGCGACAAGACGCCGATCAGGACGGCCTGCCGGATGGCTGGGAGGTCATCAACTTTGGCGATACCACATCTTTCGCCGGGTCGGATGACCCGGATGGAGACGGCGTGGTTAACACGCAGGAATTATCTGATGGCACGAATCCCAATGTGGCAGACGCACCTGTGCAGGTTACAAAGCTGGGTGTTGTTCGGGGCGATGGGGAGAATGTGGTGGTGTGGGAGCGTACCCCGGCCGCTGCCCGGTTTATCGTCTACTGGACGACTGATCCAAATCTGGCAGTTGATGCCTGGAATCAAACCAGCGTAACCGGGAGATTCTTTGAGCACCGGGAGCTCACCAATGGGGTCACCTATCAATACGCGGTGGTGGCTGAGAACGCGATGGGAAGCACAGCACTGTCTCCCGTCGTGTCAGGCGTTCCCGATAGTCACAGTTGGCAGTCAGCCCGGCGCCAGCCCGATGCGGCTACCAGTTTTGATGCGGCGTCTACATGGGTGGCCGACAACCGCTACGGTGACACGGTGATACTCACGGAGAAATATGAGGACTCCTTGTACCGGCTTTATGTATGGCAGGCCGCGGTTTTTGATGACTGGGCCGGCCCGGAACTGGTCAGCGAGGACAGTAGTCCGCACAGTTTTGCGCACGTGGCTATAGACGAAAACGGCAACGTATTGGTGTCCTGGGCCGGGGGCGCGGCGGGGTCGCGCAACCTCTATGCGGCTTACCGGCCCTATGCCAAAGCGTTCAAGGCGCGGGAGACAGTAGAAAATTATTCGGCAGATAATAATGTCGATGGAGATGTTGTCGGGTTGTCTCACCTTGAATTTGCTGGCAATGGAAGCGCCTTTGTCTGCTGGCGCCAAAACCGGCTGCATGTGTACAACAATTTCGCTGATACCGATGGCGCCAGTGCCCTGGTTAAAAAGTTTGAGCCGTTAAATGGTTGGACCGGTGAGCACAACCTGGAAGTCCGGAACAATGTGGGCGATACCCTCAACCTCGATTGTGATGTGTCCGCTGACGGGCGCCTGGTAGCCGCGTGGGAGAGATATAACACTTACGATCCGCAAGCATTTTCTATCGGTGGATTTGAGCATGATGTGTGGGTAGCCGTGTTTAACCCTGGTGGCACATGGTCGCCCTCCGAAACCGTTGAATACCTCAAGGACGGTATCAGGGAAGAGAATGGACAGGGTATCCAGAACTATTTACCCAGGGTGGCGCTGGGCAGTAGGGGCAAGGCGGCTGTAATCTGGTACAACGAAAGCGATACCAATATCGAGGCGCTGGAGTTCGATTTCTCCGCGTCTGCCTGGCTGCCCCAGGAAACCCTGGAATCTCGCGGCAAACAGATTCCTGGTGGTAATACTCACCAGCTTGCGTCGAATGAGAGCGGCGACCTGATTGTGGGTTGGGGTACGAAGTTCAGGGTCAAGCCGTATGGTGATGGGAGTTGGGCCAGATCGAAATCACTGCCTGCCCCGGCTTCCCTTCTGGGCATTGACGAGCTGGCCCAGCCATACAGTATTCACATAGCCGGTACCGATGTGACCGCCAGCCGCAACGTAGGCGGAACGTGGACCTCGCGGACACTTAATGAGGTCGGCGATGTCGCAGGCAAGGCTGTCCTGGGCGCCAGTGCCGGTATAACGGATGCATTGGCTGTACATTGGCTTTCCGGGCCTTCGCTATTATTTTCAACTGATCAGCCCGCTGCGTTTGCGCCCCCGGGGGATTCACCACCCGTCACCAGCTTTTCTACCCAGATCAAGAGGGTGAAGGGCTCCAAAAGACACACCATAACCCTACAGCCCGATGAGGTCGCGACGGTGTTTTTCCGCTTTACCGGACAGGGTGTGATTATCGGCGGCGGCACGGACACCACTTCCTGGCAAACCTATACACAAGCTGTCGTGGTCCAGCTCGATAAAGGCGGCTCTGGTGATTTCGAGTTCTACGCGGAAGATGTTGCCGGGAACGTGGAAGCTACACAACTGGAGATACTGCAATGAAGACTTCATGGATGAAAGTATTAGTAACTATCGCCACCCTGATTCCCTGGGCATGGAGCCAGCAATGCCCTCGGTTACAGAATATGAAGAAGTCATCTACTACCACAACGACGCACTGGGCTCGCCCATCGCAGCAACCGACGCCAACGGCGATGTCCTGTGGCGGGAGGAGTATTCACCTTACGGGTCAAGGCTTCTGCTTGAAAGCCAGGAGTCTGACTGTAGCTCCGGGACCTGCATCCCCGCGGAGTCAGCATGGGACGAGAAACAGTGGTTTACCGGCAAACTGGAAGAATCACCCAGCGGTATTCAGTACTTTGGCGCCAGGTGGTATGAGCCGGAAATCGGGCGGTTTTTGAGTGTTGATCCGGTGACGTTTAAGGAAAGTAATATCTTCAGTTTTAATCGTTACGCCTATGCAAACAATAATCCCTATAAGTATACCGACCCTGATGGAAGAATACCGATTATAGCTACTGCCATGATAGGCGCGTTTAGTGGATTTGTATCCGGAGGGCTTGGGGCTGCCGCTGCGGGAGGTGAGGACTTTTCAATAGCCGTAGGTGCCGGCTTGGGTGGCCTCGTGGGTGGAGTTGTAGGTGCAGTTAACCCACTGGCCGCCGCTGCCGCGGGTCGGGTGGCGGGTTTGTTTGGCGCGAGATTAGCGGCGTCTGGAGTAAACGCTGCATTGAATATTGTGGCGAATATCACAGGGCAGATAATGGGCGTCAAGCTTCAGAATAAAGATATTTCGGCGGAATTCTCACCGGGAAGTGTGGGGGCGGCTGCCCTCACAGGTATGATTTCCGGGCCCATTGGGTTGGCAAATTCAGCCTCTGGAATAGCGGCTTCCGGAATTATTCAGCCGGGTCTAAACTTGGGCAGACGGATATTTTCAGATAATTTTCTTCCCAACCTGGAGCGAATTGAGCGTAATATGGACCGGGTTAGCGCAGATGCAACGAAGAGGCAGGAGGGGGTTGGCCGCAAGAAAAAAACGGACTGATATGAGGAATATTAACTCGTCAGCCCAATTGATAATGAATCGAAAATCACTTTCTATCGTATTACTGATCTGCATGTGGCTGACTCAGCTTGTTTTGGCTGAAGTGGCGGTGCTGGTCGCCCGGAATATTGTTTTTGGTCTTCCACTCCTTGATATTTTTAACTCGAGTAATGATCCAAACCGAGTTAATTTTGTGTTGTATGGATCTATACTTTTCCAACTGGTTACAATGTACATCACCCTTTATCTATGGGCGCGAATCACCCTGAGAAAAAATTTGGCCTCTCGGGAATGGTTGGTAGAGGTGCTTGGCGAAGATATAGTCAGGTATTTGAGAATCTCTAAAAAGTAGCTGACTTAGATTAAAGTCGCGGAAAGTCACTCGGTCAATCCCCTCCGTATCACCCATGAGGGAACACGATGAATGCGAAGAAAATCGCAACAGTCGCGGCTTGCGCCATATTGCTGATTGAAGCCCTAATGGCTTCGCCTCCTGAGGTACCCCTTAAAGAAAAGTTAGGAATAGCAGCAGCTTTTTTCTTGGGCCTTCATTTTGTCTATGGCGTCCTATTTGATACTGCTATACATATGCCAGGTTACACTGTTGCTGCAGGCGAAAGTCGCACGTTACGGATTGGGCTTCTGATCGCTGGGCTTGTGGTAATGTTGGGTGCAGTTTTGTATGTGGGTGTGTAACTAGGGAACTTCTGATTAAGCCGGTTTTCGTCATCCCCGCGAAGGCGGGGATCCATAACCTGCTGATTTTTATAGATCCCCGCCTACGCGGGGATGACCTTAATCAGAGGTTCCATAGGTATCTAAAAATGGTGATTCGAGAAGGTCTGGCGAGGAAATCATTGGCCGGATTACCAGTTATTTGTATCTGACAGATTGGTGCCAGGGGAGTGCATAAATTCATTATTCGTCAGCAACCCCCACCAACATCAATATCACAAACCCCCTGCTCCCCCTCCGACAAAGTGACCTCATAAATCTGATCCGTCGGCAGGGGAACTACCAGATCATCGAAATCCACAGAATCATCGTCGGCAGTATCACAGGCGAAAGCCATGGTGTAGTCGCCCGCCGGCAAAAAGCCGAAGGCATATTCCCAGCTGCCGATGAGCGTATTTTTTAGCAGGGCTGCGACGGTGAAAGGTGCCTGGGCATCATCGGGTACTGTGGTTCCGCTGTTGGTGGTAAAGACATCAGCAAACTGTGAATCAGATAACCCGATTCCCAGATACAGGTATATGCGATTGCCGAGCTGGGGATCATCCTTTTCGTTACAGGGTGATACCTCATCGAACAGGGCGTTATCCACCCGACCCGACAGGCTGGCGGCGGTCGCGTTATCCTCCACGCGGATACCGTCTGTCGCCAAAAGATAACTATCGCTGGAAGCCTGAAACCGTAAGGACTGTGCCAGGCTGAATTCAACGGTAAATTGCTGCTCATCCGTCGACAGGGTCATGCCCGGCAAAGACAAGCCTGCCACTGGGGCATTGAGCTCCACAACGCTATCGTCCGCCTCCAGCACGTAGGAAAAGTTTATATCGCCATCGAGAACGCCGATCAGTATCTCGCTGTAAGTGCCCCGGCCCATCTCCAGGTCGTCGATAACCAGCAGCTGATTGCGCCCGCGATATTGCAGCAGGTCGATCTGGAAACTATCGGCTTCGACCAGGTCAAGCTCTGCAATGGTGAAGTTGTCGACTACAACGTCTTCGGCGCCGCTTCGGCGAAAGGTAATGCTATCCACCTCGATAACCACCTGTTTCAGGTCTTCAGGCGCGGCATCTGAAAAGCCCAGGCTCAGGAGTGTGGTGGCGTCCTTGTTGTTGCCGTTATTGCAATCAAATCCGCAGCCGCAGCCCCCTATGGAAGCCGCGACTGAAGCGAGCAGTACTGTCGCCAATACTATTTGTAAGGAACCTCTCAAGGCGAACAACCGGCATTCGCCACACCCGGGGGCTCCCAACCATTATTGCCGACGTCAATAAACAGGGGGTTGGTAAAGGCATAAGCGAGAACGCCCGCCTCGTCCAGGTTGTCGTCGGTCAGGTCCTCCAGTGTTTGGTTAGTAGTCGGATCCAGATCCTCCGGCACCACCGGGAACATTGGTGAGGACACGCCATCAGTGCCGTGGGCAATGGCCACCACCCAGCTGTCCGCAGTCACATCAGGAATGGTCAGGGTAACACTGATATCGGTACGGGTGGCGCCATCGAGACCCTCCACCACAGTCACTTCATTTGCCTCCCAGCCATCATCGCCGGCGCTTATGGTGTAATTCGGGCAGACACCGTAACGGGCCGGTAGCCCGGCGGCACTGGTTAATTCGGGCTGGTTGTTAACGTAGAAGTCGACACTGTCCACTTCGGCCCACGCGGGCGTAGATACGCCTACCCGGACTGTAAGCGCTGTTCCGCTGCTGATGGGTATTTGTAATGATTCGTCCAGTCCAAGTCCCGCGGTTCGAGTTGCTCCCAGGTAGGTTGCGGTTGCATTAATCGAAATAAAAGGCCCATTGGTTCCCGCAACTTTACCTTCCGCCACGGTCGCAGCCAGGTCTTCGGCGATATCCGAAAGTCGCCCCGGGTCGGTCTCCGCGCTGGCGATCAGGTTGCGGGTGGACAGGAAGGTTATGCGCCGGTCATGTGAGTCGGAATTGGCCACCGCCGTGCGCACCAGTCCCTGGTTGATCAGGTTGAACCAGTCGCCGGCGTTCTGGCCCAGAAACCGGTCAAAAATGCCGTTGCGCCCATCGACGCCAATCCACACTTCCAGGGCATCAAAGTCGTCGTCGAAAGCGTTTCCCAGGTTGGGATCCAGGCGTTTTTTACTCAGATCGACCTGGGATTCTGGCGGGGTGAGTCCCGTGTCAATTGCCAGCCCGCTGCCGCCGAAGTGACCGGCAATGTGGTTGATTTGCACGATATTGGCCAGTGGATCTTCCCGGCTGGCTGCAAAAATTTCCGCAGGTGATAGCCCGTAGCTCCCATACTCCGGGAAATCCATGCCCGGGGCGGCTTCACTGCCCCAGTCTATGCTACCGCCACTGAGTCGGCTCGAGTTAACCGTTACCGGCCAACTGTTGAAGTGGCCAGAGTCATTGGGAGAGATCTCGGCACTGGGCGCTGTGCCGATCAAGTCAGTTACATCCATATCTACGAGTGTGTCGGTAAAATCTACCCGCTTCTCGTGGTCTGAGGGGGTGAAAAAATCCATGCCCTCAGACAGGTAGACGGCTACCCGCTCAGCCCGTGTGACTTCAGCGTCAATACTATCGATGGAATGCACATGAAAATCGGCGGATATCACTTGTGGTGTTGCCACTACCCGGGTTATAGATGCCTGCACCTGGTATTCACCCGGGGGGAGGGTCATGGCGTAGTGACCGTCTGCATCGGTGCGGCTGTGGCCTGCCGCGCCTTGGCAGTGGGCGCGGGCGGGGGATTATCTCCGGCGTCATTGTTATTGTTGTTGCTATCGCAGGCGGTGAGAATCAGTACAGCGACAAGTCCCAATATCGAGGGGTGGAAAATTCGGCCCGGTAAGTTCATGATCACTGTCTCCGTTTTTATGTAGTTTATTTTTATGCAGTCTATCGCCTGATTATGACTCCTGCGCCTCGCAAACCGAGTCAATCGGGCAGCTGATTACGGTCACACTCTTGTAGCCCATACGCTCAAGTTGCTCAGCGGCAAGCGTGGCGCGTGCTCCACTGGCACAATGGATATAAATCGGATGGTCCGCATCCGTGATCTTCTCGGTCACCAACATCTCCAGCACACCGCGGGGTATGTTCATAGAGGCAGGGGCCGGTTTTGCCTGCACCTCCGCGGGTTCACGTACGTCGATGACAGTGCCGCTGTTGTTGGCCACTTCCAGCATGGCCGCCTGCGCGTCCAAAAGGCGTAATTCGGCTCTAACCTCGGCGAGTAATTCAGGAACAGTGCGTAGCATGGTCTTGTCTCCAGTCTTTGTAGGGGTTTGATACACGCAAATTATAGCGCACATTACTGTGGGCATTCGTCACCTGCTTCTCAAAAGGCGCATGTGCGCTTCCGCTATCGATAAGTCCGGGGCTGGCACACCTGGACATCTCCGCCCTGCATTGCACAAACAGTAGCAATATTACGACCTGAATAGTGAGAAAAGCCTAGTGATTGCCGGCGCGGTGGTGAATACTTCGATGATTATGTCGACTCTCAGCAAACTCAAAGAAGACCCCGAACTGCATGATTATCTGGTTCGGCGGGTCGGGACGGCGCATCTCAGGCAGCGTATCGGTGTGGAGACCGAGCACGTGGCCGATCGGTTTGGGCAGGGGCGTACGTTTTTCCACATTGAGAACTGGCATGCCGCTGCCGCTATCATCAATGTGGCGTTGAAGGTTACAGGGCTGGCCGGGCGCGGCAGGGCTAATGCGCTGGATTTCCAGGTGCGCCATAAGGAGTGGGTTTTGCCTCATCTGCCAAAGGTATTTGATGGTTTTACCCTGTTGCACCTGAGCGACTTGCACCTGGATTCATTGGAGTCTTTTCCGGATCGTCTCGCGGAGAAGGTCAGTGATCTTGAGTATGATATTTGCGTTTTGACCGGTGATTACCTTTTTCTTACTCATGGCCCCCAGCAGAACGCCATGCGGGGCCTGGAGCGCCTGTGCAGGGATATCGACCAGGATATTTACGCCATCCTCGGTAATCACGACAGTATCTTGATGACGAAGCCCATTGAGTCACTGGGTATCCGGCTTTTACTGAATGAAAATGTTCAAATTGAACGCGAAGGCGATTCCCTCTGGCTGGCCGGCATAGATGACCCCCACTATTTTTCCGCCGACAACCTGGAAAAGGCCTACGACGGGATCCCCGATGAAGCGGTGTCCTTGCTGCTGGCACACTCGCCGGAAATCTATCGTCACGCCGCCTATGTTGGTTTCGATTTCATGATGTGTGGCCACACTCATGGTGGCCAGATTTGCCTGCCGGGCGATGTTGCGCTCACCTACAATTCCTCTGCTCCCAGGTTCACCGGTGCAGGCGTTTGGTCATATGATCTCATGCAGGGCTATACCTCGGTGGGCACTGGCAGTTCGGTTGTCCCGGCGCGCTTTAATTGCCCACCTGAGATAACGCTTCATCATCTGCGCAGGGATAGTGTGGAGCCTTGAAGGGCGACAGCTGCTAGTAGGGGCGCTTGCGGATGTTCAGCCAAAACAGTGGCCTGGAAACAAGAATATCAAGCAGCATAAACGCCAGGGCCAATATCACCGCCCACCACCAGCTACGCCCAGGTGCCACACGGCATAAACAGAGGGAATAAAGGATTCGGGTACTGGTCCAGGCCCATACATTGATCGCTGGGTTTAAGGCCTGTTCGACGTTTGATGAAACTCGAAATAAGGTCCCCGGTCATTACGAGTACGCCAAATACGAGACCAAACCAGATGCCGTAGCCGAACAGGATCGACAGTAGGCAGGACGCGATAAGGGCGGCAGCCAGGCCCCGCCAGGTCTTGGACGCCCGAATACTGGCCGGCCATCGTAGCAGCTGCCGACCCGATCCAGCGGCTGGGCGCCATGCGATCGAAAGATACGGGCCATCAGTACCGGCGCACCATTGGTCGCCAGCAACATAAGCAGAAGCTTTACAAATGTTTCAAGCATTCACATCAGTCGTATTTGAATTGTCTCGTTGTTGAATTCTATGATATCGCCGCTGACAATTTTTTTACGCTTCCTGGTCTCAAGCTCTCCGTTGACCAAAACCATGCCTTCAGCGATGACAGATTTTGCTTCACCACCACTGGAGACCATTCCTTCAAATTTCAGAATTTTGTAGAGCTCAACGGGCTCCCTGGTAATTTTGACTTCTCTCATCGATGTCTTCGGCATTGTTGATGATAGCGACCTGGTCCGGTGCGGCATCCACCTTCGGTATACCTTTGAGTGTAGCAGTTACCGCAGTTCTTTTTCGATCTTGCCCGCCCGCCACTGATCGCCGATAACGGGGTCTTCCTCTTCTATGGGGTCGGTCCCATCCGGCTGTCGCTCCCAGGAGTAGCGCTTGCGGTTCGGCTTGGGGTCCCAATTACGAAATACATAGGCAAAGAAGGCGCCTGCCATGGCCCCAAACAGGTGGGATTCAAAGGACACCCCGGGGTCGCGCGGGAGAATGCTCAGCAGCATGCCGCCGTACATATAAAATGCCACCATCAGCAGTGCGGCAGAGCGTTTGTCGCGGCGAAGAATGCCACCAGCAAATAAATAGAAGAACATACCGTGGGTGAGGCCGCTGGCGCCGAAGTGATAACTGCCGCGGGCGAACAACCACACGCCAATGCCAGACAATAGCCAGATACCAGACAGTGCCCAGAAACGGGATTTTGGATAGCCGTAGATCAGCATGCTGCCCAATAACACCGTGGGTAACGTATTGCCCATGATGTGTTGCCACGAACCGTGAATTAGAGGCGCCGTTAGTATGCCCAGCAGTCCATCCTGCGTCCGCGGATATACGCCAAACTGATAGAAACTTACATCCAGGGCGAGTTCACAGAGTTTCAAACCCCAGATCAGGGCAGCGAAGGATGCAGCTATAACGATGCTGTTGCGCAGTGTGTTATCCGTGCTCATTCCTCCATCTATTGGGGCGGGAGGAGTGATTTAAAGGGAAGCTGTATCAAGACGCGCCAAGCGTCCCATTTCATGTGCGATGTGAGGCACGGTCATAGGCTGTCCTGATGGGGGCAGGCAGAGCCGCTATCCGGCGTAATTCAGCCGGCAGTGCACCTGTGTCTTCGCCGGCCAAAAATTCGCTCATATCAGCTGAATTATAGGTGTGCCAGTACAATACAGATTGTTCGGGGTGTGCAGTACACTGCTGCAGGACGGCAGCGGCCGTTTTTGCCGTATAGGTTGGCTCCAGTTTGATGCCAGCCCGGCCAAACAGCTCGGTGGCATCCTGCCCTGCCTTCAAAGGGTGGCCATAGCCATCCCCATAAAAGCCTTCTTCCAGCCTGATTTCGGGTAAATCAATATCCGGTAGCGTCCCGTCCAGTTGTTTCAAAAAGTCCCAGGTTTGAACCATTAAGGCATGGATTGTCTTCGTCGTACATGCAGGGAAAATTCCTAGATGAGAGGGCGCGACCCTGACGCCAACCACACGGCTTTTCAAGCCCGCCAACTGACAGCCAAGTGACAAACCAGCCGCGGTGGAGTTTGACCCAACAGGGCAATAGATCAGGTCTGGCTCGGGAACCAGGCCTTGGTCAATTTGCTGTTTGAGTTCAAATGCGGCATTAACAAAACCGATACAACCCGCTACGTTAGAGCCCCCGGCAAATAGATAATAGGCTGCATTTTTCTGCAACAACCTGTCCCAATAGAAACGGAGCACTGTGCGAAACAAAGTTCCTACGTACTTTAAATCCGCCTGAAAGTACTGCATCAGCTTAAGATTGTCCTGCACAGCTTTTGTGACGGGTTGATCGAATAAAAGAACCTTACATTTGATGCCCTGCTGCTGACAAAATAGCGCAGTGGCCACGCCATGGTTGGTGCCTATCGCACCCAAAGTAACAAGCTCCTTTTTTCCCTGCTGCATGGCTTGTGCCAGTACAAACTCCAGTTTCCTGACTTTGTTTCCTCCGTATAGTCCACTGGTCTTGTCATCTCTTTTTATCCACAGTGTGGGCGTGGGGGATGAATTATCCCTGTGATGAGTAAAGGCCTCTACCGGCGTCGGCAAATTGGCTAACTCAATCCACGGGATGGCCTTTTCCAGAGCAGGAAAATATTCAAAGAGAGGCCTGCTCATTTGCCCCATTTAAGCGGGGTCTAATACCACCACAGGAATCTGCCGCTCCGTTGCCGCCTGGTAATCGGTATAGGGAGGGTAGTAATCCACCATGATCTGCCAGAGCTTCTCGCGCTCTTCACCCTCGGCCACCCGGGCCACGGCGTTGAACTTGTCCGTCGCCACCTGCAGGTGGACATTCGGGTCGGCCGCCAGGTTCAGGTACCATGCCGGATGGGCCGGTGCGCCACCCTTGGAGGCAATCACACAGAAACCGCCGCTATCGGTGGGCCGGTAGATCAAGGGCAGAATTAAGTTTTTGCCAGACTTGCGGCCCCGGGTGGTGAGCAGCAAAGTGGTCAGCATGCCCTCGCCGCCACCAAGAGAAGAATCCCAGTAGTGTCCTGCCTCTGGGTCTTGCAGGTACAGGGTAATGTGTTCCTTGATCCAGCTGGGCAGGGAATCGGGAATATTAATATCATTCATTGCATGGTCTCCTGTTCAATCCACCCAAAGCATAGCTCATCATAGCCAAAGTATCCTGCACCAGTAGCCGTCGATTCACGTTTCGACGATTATTGCCCATTACTGGCGGTTATCACCTAATCAGGACGCCAGCTACTTGAATGGATGCTTTCTCTGATCAGGATCGGCTGTAATTGACTTATATTTGCCACTGACCCAATTATCCAAATCCGAGCAATACCACTTTGAAAAACGCCTGTCAGAAGGGCCACCGGCAAGCACAGAGAAGTACTCGTCTTTATCCATATCGGTTACGGTTCTAAATGAAGGCATAAAAGTGGTGTCTCTGTCGCCGCTTCGATATATCTGTCCCTGGTGAATAGTTGCCCTGTTACCAATGCCTACAATGGGTCCCCGATCAAATCCCAGAAATTTGGGAAGCTTCTTCCCCAATAACAGGTGGACCATGGTGAATCCCTGCACGTCTTTCCATTTTTTGGGTGGGGTATCCAGTGCGTGAGCCGCGGCCCGCCTGTATATCTCATCTCTACTTTTATTGCCGAACCAGAGTGAATTGTTGGACAGTAATATCTTGTCGAAATTATCGTAGAAGTCGATAAACACCCCTGTCTCGTCCCTCAGGTAATCGGTAACCGTTTGCCCGAGACCGTTCTTCCCGAATACCTCGCCATATAATTCTTTATAGAATCGTTCAAACAGATATGCCCCCTGGGATTCTGCGTCATATTTCATATCCCAGTCAGCCAGGATTTCCCCCTGGATGTGTCCGGCAAAAGGGGCCTCAATATTTGCATGAAATA
>PVMK01122897.1_pt1 | contig 37785 bp, 32 predicted proteins | sample 1853481 | NCBI WGS metagenome assembly PVMK01 (sample SAMN08533507, study PRJNA380276) | Marine sediment metagenome, whole genome shotgun sequencing project.
TCTTACGCGTGCGAATAAGCCGAAGGCGTTGAGCACGTTGATCGGGTGCGCCGCGCGAAGGTGGAACACGTAGCGCTGACGACCCGCAGTTTTGTTAAACAAAACTCCACCTTGCCGTAGCTGTACCCTGTGTATTTTCTTTTTCTTCCGTGGTCGTGTCTGTCCTTTCCTGCATTTCCTTGGATTCCCCTGCATTACGTTGCTTGGCCTTGTTCTTACATGCATTTCGTTGCGCTCTCTTGGATTACTGAGGTTCTTCCTGTGCTTCGTTGCAAGCCGTTGGATGGCTGAGCTTTACCCTGGATTGTCGTGGAAAAACTTGGACGAACTCGTGCGCCTCTAAGAAGCCGTCGAATCCCGCGAATCCGCACGGAATTGCGAGGGGCAAAAAAAGTTGGCTCGTTTGAGAATACTTTTGGCTCCCAAAACCGATAACCCCTATGTGAACACAACAGACCCTCGAGAACACACCCCGCGTGTGTCTCTGCAGAAACCAATCTCACTCGCGCGACCGCGGGACGCTTATCCGTACTTCGTCTTGTGCAAGCCGGAGATCGAAGCACTACTTCGCGCCGGTCACACGATGTGCCGTGTGTGGAAAGCGTACCGAAGCGCGTCACCCCCATTCCCGGCCTCGTACGAAACCTTCCGGCGGTACTGCAACAAGCACGCACTAGCGGGTCTGAGGAAGACTCCGCTGGCCGCGACCGCGTCTGAATCAGCTCTAGCGGTAGAGCCCACGCCAAGCACCCAAAGGTCCTTACTGACGATACCAACCTCTCAAAAGGTCTGGCCGCGTGTTGCGGGCAAGCCACGGGAGTTCATTCCCCGCACCGAGGATGACTGATGGTTTCTAGCTGGCTCACCTATGCGCAGGCCGCCCGCTATACGGGTTGGTCGGTCGGCTATCTACAGAACCTGGTGAGCGCGGGGAAGATTCCTGTTTACGGTCGGCCTCGCTCGCGCCGGTTCCGTCGAGATATGTTAGATTTCTACGTGACGGACCCGGACATGGCGATGCGGAAGTTTCGTGCGGAAAGGAAACGACCGCATGACCGTTAGACGACGAGATAGATCATGGCTGTACGACTTTACCTTGGAGGGGCACGGCAGGCACAGGCATGCCGGGTTCCGCACCAAGGCAGAGGCGTGCGCAGCAGAACGACAGAAGCGCGAAGAGCTCTTGATGGGGCGCAAGCGCTTCCTACTATCGGACGCGTACGAAACGTACATGTCCGCAACGACAATGAAGCCTGGCACGATCGATCAACGCAAACGATTCTGGGCGCAGATCGAGCCGTGCCTTGGGCACCTGTACATCGAACAAGTCGACACCTCCGCGATCGACGAGCTCAAGCAGAGCCTACCGGATCACCTAGGTCCGGAGTCGATCAACAACCGCACGAAAGTGGTTCGCGCTGTGCTCCGCTTCATGTGGCAACGGGGACACCTTCAATCGGTGCCGTACGTGCCGATGGAGAGTGCCCCCGAACAGACCCCGAATGGTACACCGAACAGGAACGCGACAGGTTCCTAGGCGGGATGTTCGAGAGGTTCCCGAAATGGTACACGTTTTTCTACATCACAACACGCCTCGGGCTGCGCACCGGGGAGGTCTACGCGATCTCGCGGGATCGAATTCGCGATGTACCGCCTATGTTGGTGGTCGATCGCGCTGTGCAACGTGGCCACAAGGATCGGCCCGCGGCACTTGGGCCGCGGAAGAACAATCGTGTGCTCACACTGTCGCTTACACAGGACGTGGTCGACGCGATTCGCTGGCACATCAAGAGCGGATTCTCAGGGCCGGAGTTCCTGTTCAGCAAAGACGGGTCCTTTCCCAAGAAGATCCACTCCCACGCGCGCCCGATGCGCCTCGTACAGTGCGCTCTTGGGCTTCGCGAGCTCGGACATCACAAGATTGGGCGTCACTCCGTAGCCAGTCAGGCGGCCACGGGAGGGCACTCCATGAAGGCGATCCAGGCGCAGCTAGGGCACAGATCTCTCAAGAGCACGGAGCTGTATGCGCACCTTGGAAAGCGCGCACAGCTCCGAATCGTGGCCGATCTCGAGCCCTCGTCACCTCCCCACGGCACCCTGACGGCACCGGGCTGAGGTATCAGCCAAAAAACGTCTTAGATTCCAGCATCTTACATAGAAAAGGGACGACCCGGCACGGATCGCCCCTTTTGGAAGTTCGCTGGCCTTGCGACGAGCAAGCTCGTCGTTTGGCTGTGTGGATGCGAATACGTCGCATTCACCACGACCGACTTTGTCTGGATTTCGAGCACGAGGCTCGATGGTGGGCTTATTCAGCCTCTCCTGCTTTGCGCGACACGTTTCGGCGCGATGCGTTCCCCGTCGGGAAGCCTGCTAACACCCCGCGTGAGCTGTTGGACTCACTGGAGGAGCTTTGACCGACACGTCCCGTGCGCTGTCGTCGTATCTCTCGACTTGAAGGTCTCGAGGCACCGTAGGTTCACATGAGTTGCCCCATGTGTTTCCTTCGGACGAAATCCCAGCAACGGTTTGGGTTTAGCAAACCGCTGTGATTGGACTCCGCGACAACTCTCGCCGTACCTGAACCCTTGGTTTTCGACTCGCCAAGGGCGCGTTGTGGGATGCGCTTCTATTGGATCCTGATGCTCATGCCGCGCTCCGTGCCGCTGCCGAAGCTCTCGCTTCGTGTGCAACGGTGTCGCTCAGCATGTTCAGGCCGACGCGTGCAATCCAGAGTTTTAGTTTTCAAAGATGGGCACCCGAACCTCGTGAGACTACCGTCACCAGTGTCGAACCGACTATACGGACGGTGAGCCGACGGTGTCACCCCGTCGCACTCGCTGAGGCGGGAGCTCGCTGCGCCGAAGCGGACGAGCACCGAACCTCTGACGTGCCGTCACGGTCGTCGGTCGGCCCTTATGCCAGGTGCCTCCGACGTCCCGTCTAGAACCTTCGCGGCCGCTGTGTGGTGAAACAGAGCGGCGTCCTGGTTCGAGCGCGTCTTTCACCGACGCCCCTCGCGTCGACGGCCTCCATCAGAGCTTTCACTCGACTCGGGCCCACGCATCAGGACATCGGCTTTTGCAATCCTCACGACCCACGGACACGTTCGACGCTCTTCGCGCCTCCCGACAGCGTGGCGTTTCCGCCCCGCTTCTCCCCCGTGAGAGTGAGAAACAAGCAACTTGCGTTGCATGTTGTCAGATAGGTTGATTCAAAGAACGTCGAGCTCGCTGTCGCGATCTTCCGACCTCTTTTGTCTCCGATCTGACGACGGAGATCAACGAAATTCGCTTGTGGAACAGACGATTAGTTTTCCACAGGGGAAACTACGTTTCGCCCAACTTGTCCACAAGGGGCAAGCCCCCGAAATTGGGTCCTCGTCTTAGGGTGACGCCGCGACGGGCACGGCGGCGGTGTTGACCGGGATCGCGGCGGGCTGAGTCGTCGGCATACCACTTTCGGTCGGCGCCGGTACGACCTCTGCGGGCGTGACTCCCGCGGTCGTCATCGGATCCGGATCGACCGTCAGCTCGGGCGCTTCGAGCGGTGCATCGAAATCAAATGGTTGGATGCGCGGAGTCAGGTTGCCAAACCGGTCCACGGTCACCCACGCGCCGTCAGGCATCACGTACGCGCCGACTTCGCGATCGAAGCGCGGTATCGCAACCTCGATCGGCTCTTTGACTTGGCCGCGAACTCTTCCTGGAAGAACCTCGACGAACAGCGGCTCTGCGAGCACGAAGTTGTATCCGCCCTTGTCGAACTCCATGAGGTACAGCTCCTCTTCGAACTCGAACTCGCGGCGGTAGACCATCGGCTGCTGGCCGTACCGCGTATGGGGACGATGTTCGAGGACGAACGACATCAGTCGCACAGCAATGTGATTGTGCATCCGGTGACAACCGTGTGAATGGCGACGCATGATGCTCATGTAGTCGACCGAACCGTGCGTGCGGATGCCCTCGTCGCCGCCGACTTGGATCTTGCCGTCTGGCGAGCGGTAGTACTTGCGGTGATACGCTGCGACCAGGCCGTACGCCGAAGCGTAGCTCGGACCGGTCGTGTGGTAATCGACCTCGAAATACTCCTCGCCCCGTTTCTTCCTCTTGGTGAGCATGACTCGTGGCGGCGTGCTCTCGGGCGGAACCCAAATCGGCGCAGCTGCGATGCGGCTCCATACACGCTTGCCAACGGGCGAGCCCTTGTATTTCCACATCACCACGCCCTCGATGAACTCTCCGCGCCACCCGCCGACGGTCGTCCCGAACCGCGCGAGCGGGATCTTCTGGTCGTTGTAGTGCACGACGATCGTAAGGCGCGGCCGACGACTCACCGGCTGGGAGCGCGCCTTGCCCTCTTCGTCGTATGGGAACTCGTACCAAACGTCGCCGCGATCAGTCGAGATGCTCAGCTCCATCACGCGCGCGTAGTAGGGAGGAAGTTCGATGTTCTCGACGGCGACGATGTGCGTCGCGGCAATGTCGCCAAGAGAGTCCAACCATGCGTACGTCGACTCGGCCGTCTGCAGCCCAAAAGCCTTGATGACGCGCTCGCGAAGGTCGGCCTCGAGATTCGGAATCTGTAGCTCTCTACCGTCTTCGGTCTTGTAAGTCCGCGGTTCGCCATCTCGCAAGGTCGACGTACTGCCGTCTTCGATGACCTCTGCGGCGTGGACGGCGCGCTCGGTCAGCACGCGAATCACCGCTTCCTGCTCGGTGTCCTGCGGCGACGTTCGTAGAACGGCCAGCGTGTCGTCACCGATGAAGCCCCAGCCATAGACACGATGCCTGCGCTCGAACTCGGCAAGCGCCTCGTGGGTTCTCCAATCGAAGAGGCCTGGCGTGTGCGCACCGCGACCCTCGAAGAAGCCCTCGCATTCGAGTCGGGCTTGCGCCGCGATGATCGCTTCGATCTCAGGCGCGAGGATGCGGTACTCCTCGACCTTCGCCCACTCGTCATCATCAACGGCGTGCAGACGGGCAACCTGAGCGAGGCTCTCTACCTCGGCACGCGTGACGAGCGCGGCCATTTGCGGCTTGAGCAGCTGATAACGAGCCAAGCGGCGTGCCGGGCGGCGGCCCTTTCGGTACGCAAGGAACCCTTCAAACTCCTGCAACGGCACGAGGTCGAGCTCCTCCGCGCACTCTAGCGCCCGTACTTGTCGGAAGCGCTCCCTCAGCAGCCCGAAGGTCGGCAAGATGCCGTAGAGTTCGAGGTACTGGTCTTTGTTGGCTCGATACCCGTGCCGATCATCGGGAAACTCCCCCCGCGCGAGCGCCAAATACGTCGAGCGGTACTCGCTGGTCTGGCCGAGCTCGTCGGGAGCGGTAGCCTCCGTGAGTATGTACGGAGTCCAGTCTTCGCCGAGGTCCAGCAGAAGGTGCCCGTCTTCGTCGGCCTCGGCGGCATCGACGTCGCCGTGCGAGCTGCCATCATTCCAAAACGCGACGGGTGCCTCGAGGACCACCGGAGGGGCTTCGGCCGCAAGGTCGGAGCTGGCCTCGGGCTTGGCATCGCTACCCGCCGGAGCGGTTGCAGGAGCCTGCTTCGGTGTGCAGCCATAGAAAGCTGCACACGCCAGAATTGTCAATAATCCCAGGCGCAAATCGGTCACGTCTGATTCACCTTGGGGCCGAACCGACAGCAGCGCAACTTTCGAGCGGACCGGGCTAGACGTACCCATGGCGCGACGTGCTAGATGGCGCGTGAATGGGCTTTCTTGATCGGCGCAAGGTAGGTCTAGTCCTTACTCCGGCACTCTTCGTAGCGGTTTGGTTTGCTCCGCTCGGACTGGAACCACGCGCCCACCATCTTGCCGCGGTCTTCGCCGCTGTGATCGTCGCCTGGGTCACGGAGGTGTTGCCCATTGCGGTGACCGCGCTGCTGATCGCGCCGGCCATGATCGTGGTGGGCGTCACCGACAGCCGCGCCGCGTTCGCACCGTATGCCGACCCGCTGATCTTCCTGTTCATCGGTGGTTTCTTCATCGCTAGAGCGATGACGCGACACGGGCTCGATCGGCGCATGGCGCGGTCACTCACGCAGCTCCGGCTTGTACGTGGCTCTCCGATTCGCATTCGCATGGCCTTCATGATGACGGCGGCGATACTCTCGATGTGGATCAGCAACACCGCCACCGCAGCGATCTTGATCCCGATTCTTCTCGGCACCCTCCCCGAGGAGGACGATACAAGCTCCGGCAGCGTGCTTGCCGTTGCCTACGCGGCTTCCGTCGGCGGCATGGGAACGCTGATTGGCAGCCCACCCAACTTCATCACCGTCCGTTTCCTGCAGGAGCAGACCGACACCCAGTTCGATTTCGTGCAGTGGATGGGCGTCGGCATGCCGGTCGCCTTGGTCCTCGTGGTCATCGTCGGCTTTGTGCTGCAATGGCTCGCACCTCCACCGGCCATCGGCACCAGTGTGACCCTCGTGGCGTCACCCTGGTCGCGGGGTGAAAGGGTCACGGCATCTTGCTTCGGGCTGGCGGTCGTTGGTTGGACCGTGCCGGGCATCATGCGGGCCGTAGGCGCGCCCCACGCCGAGGCCGTCGCCCACGCGCTCCCCATCGGAGCGGTCGCGATTCTCGCGGCGGCCCCCCTGTTCCTCATACGCGACGCGGACGAGAAGACCCCCGTTCTCCCTTGGCATGACGCGGTGCGCATCGATTGGGGCTTGATCTTGCTTTTCGGCGGAGGCCTCTCGCTCGGCGCTCAGATGTTCGAGACCGGGTTGGCCGCATCGATCAGCCAGTGGTTCTTGGCCGTGACAGGAATCAGCTCGCTGTGGGGCCTCACCGCTGCCCTCATCGTGTTCACCGTCTTCTTTACGGAAGCCTGTTCCAACACCGCATCATCGAACATGATCGTGCCGCTCGCGATTGCGGCAGCCGTCGAGCTCGATGTGTCTCCACTTCCACCCGCGTTGGCGGTCGGCCTCGCCGCGAGCTGTGCGTTCATGCTCCCCATCGCCACGGGACCGAACGCCGTCGCCTACGGAACCGGCTTGCTCGAGTTGCCGCAGATGATCCGCATCGGGTTCGTGCTGAACATCGTAACCGCACTGGCTCTCCTCGCAGTGTTGTACGGATTGAGCACCGTCTATGGGTGGGCGTAGCCTTGCCGTTTTGTTGAGTGCAGCCGCAAGGGTGACTCATCCTTACAGTTCCCCACTTCGTGAGAGGCAACCATGGGAACTTTGGGCACCGTCCCCTTTCTTCTGAATCAACTCAGGCCACCCGGACAGGGTGGCGCCGCGCTGACACAAGCTGCAGCGTCGATCGCGCTTTCGCACGGCCAACCGCAAACGATCGTCGACGTCCTGCACGGCCGCGCCTTCCGCTACTACGCGGAAGGACTGCGCCAGTACCTCGCCGTTCGGACCGGATCCACCAGTCGTGCAGACCACTACCTCTCCAAGCTACGCGCCTTTGTGGCCAAGAGCGACAGCGATGACTTGATCCAAGCGCCCGGCATTCGCGCGCGGCTGTACCGTGCGACGCGCGGGTACCTTCACAATCAGAGCCGTCCGCACGAGCCTCCGACGAGAAGCGACCTCGAGGCCCTCCCCTGGCGCGCTCTTCCGTCCGCCCACTCCACGGTGAGTCCGCTCAACGCGCTGCGCTTCGATCTTGGCGCGGATGATTCGGAGCTCTTGGAGCTTCGTCACGCGCGCGAGCTGAGCATCGACGAGCTTGCTTTCGTCTACGGCAAGACACCACTCGAGATGGAACAGCGGGTCGACGCGGCGATGGCACGGGCGCAGGCGATCCTCGACGAGCATGGAATCCGCGATGTCGATCGATTCGGTCGCGTGATCGTCGAAGCGTTCGCGCTGGAAGCCGCCCCGAGAACATCGAGCGATGAGCACGAGGGCATCGAGCCGCTTCCCAACGGAACCATCGTTGGCGGGCGGTACGCGATCGAAGCCCGCGTGGGTCTCGGCGCGTTCGGCGACGTGTATCGGGCGAAGGACACCGAGGTGCCTGGACACGTCGTCGCCCTGAAATTGCTGCACCAGGCGGCGCACTCGAAGTCGGCAAAGCAGTCGGCGCTCCGCGAATTGCGGCTCATCGCGTCCGTGTTCCATCCGTCGATCGTGCAGTTCAAGGACCACGGCTGGTTCGAAGAGCGGCTGTGGTTCGTCATGCCCTGGTACGACGGTGAGACCCTCGAATCCCGATTGCAGCGCGAGCCGTTGAGCCGAGCCGAGGCGCTCGAGATCTTCCAGCCTCTCGCGCGCGCGCTGGCAGCGATGCACGCAGCAGGCGTGCGTCACCAAGACGTGAAGCCTGAGAACATCTTCCTCGCACGCATCCCCGGTTTCGGCGAAGAAGAAGTCACACCGGTGCTGCTCGACTTGGGTGTCGCGGCCACCGAGGCGGAGATGGTCGTCGCCGGGACGCCGACGTACTTCGCGCCCGAGGTTGCGGCGCAGTTCGCCTCCGTCGAACGCAAGCCTCCCGTCAGCAACAAGGCCGACGTGTTTGCGTTGGCTCTTTCGCTTCGCAACGCGCTCGATCCCACGACGCAAGAAGACGTTGCTGCAGGTGCCGTCGACACATTCATCGAGTATCGCTCGAAGGAGACCCCGAACGCGCCGACGCGCAAAGATCTCAAATACCTCACGCCGTTCTTCGACCGTTGGATGAACTGGGACGCCGAACTGCGACCATCGGCGGACGAGCTCGTTGAAGACCTCTCCGCGCTCTCGCTTCCCGAAGAGCGAAGGCAGCGGGTCAAGACGATCTTGCGGTGGACGATTCCAGTGGCGCTCGCGCTTCTCGGGGCGTCGGGCGCTGCGGTCACTGTCTTCTATCAGCAAGCCGAGACACAGCGTGAAGTGGCACAGCGGGCGAAGCTCACCGCCTCGGACCTTCGCCGCGACTTGGCCGACACGCGTGAAATTGCCGAACAGCTCGAGCTCCGGTACGAGCAAAGCCGATTGACGCGAACCGAGCTCGCCAAGCGGCTCGCCCGAACGGACGGCAGGGTTGCTTCTCTGAAGACGCAACTCAGGGACGAAGAGCGCCGCCTGATGCGCACGCGCGACAAGCTCGCCCAGAGCCGCCAAGACAAGGCGACGATCGAGCAGCACCTCCTGCAAACCGAGAGGGACCTCTCCGCGACCGAACGCTCGCTCGGCTCGACGAATCAAAAGTTGGCGACCACGGCACAGGAGCTGGCTGCCGAAGAAGAACGCGCAAAGCGTATCGAGCGGAAGCTCGCACGGGAAGGCGATCGGCGACTGGATCTTCAGGGAGAGATCGCCGCACTCGATGTGCGCTTGAAGGCGGAGGCCACGAAGAGCGACGAACTGCAGGACGCCGTGGCTCGCGCGGTAGCGGCGCGTAGCCGGGCAGAGCTCGAGCTAGAGTTCGCCGAAGACGAGCTCAACGCCGTGCGCAATCGTGCTGTGTCTCGCCCAACCGAGCCCGAGTCGGACTCGTTGAACGACGAACCGACGCCCGATAGCTGAGGCCATCTCGCGACGGACCTAGCGACGGCCCTTGTAGCCCATCATGTTCTGCATGGCAGACTCGCTCATCTCGGCGATTTCCGCTTCTTCAGCCAGGCGCTCCGCGCAGTCCTCGCAGACCTTGATGCGACGCCCGTCCGCCTTGACGGACGCGAGCTCGTCGACCTCGTCCTTGCACGATCGGCATTGCGGCATGGCCTTTACCTCGACCGTGGAAGAAAGCGGCTCATCGAAGGAAGGACTATGTTGTTGCGAACCGACCGTGCGGCGCCACCGAGGCCCGTGGGGAGCGCGCGGAACGCGATGTCGAGATGCTTCGTGTCGCTCTCGACGCCGTGCAGCGTGACGAACGAGGTGAGCAAGGACACCGCTCGGCGCACCAGAGGGTTCCTGCCAATCTTTGGGTCGCGCATCAGGTCGAGCACGATTCGATTGCCGTTCGCTTCGGCCAAGACGGGTGAGCGGCCCGGCATGAAGTTCACCAGCGTACCGGGGTTCGACAGATCCAAGGCGCCGGATTTGATCAGCGCCGCAACGGGAGAGTCGGAGTCGCCGTTGAGCTTGAGCATCACCTCTTCGAGCCGAAGGGCGACGGTCAGCTCCTCGTCGTTGAACACGATGCGCTCGACGAAGATGATCGCTCCGGCGCGCAGTGGCGTGTTCATGAGGTCGAGGTTGCCGGAAAGACGGATGCCCGGCGGAACCGAGTCGATTTGAAAGTCCTCGATCTTGCCGCTGCGCTCGGCCTGCTGACCAAGCCACCGGAGGGCGGCAAGCGGCACACCGAACCGCAGGCCCAGCGCGCTACGCACAGCACGCCCGATCTCCTCGGGATGCATGCGTAAGTAGGAACGAACGGCGTCGACTGTTTCTTGGGGAGTGGGCATGACCGGGGGAGTCTAGTGTTCAGACCGCGCCGCGTAAATGGTCAATTCACTCAGCCCCGCTACCCCGGCGTTGGAATGGTCGTGGGGTCGCAAAAACCACGGCCGTCGCCGAGATCGGTGCACTCGGGCTGAAGCTCGAGGATCCGGGGACACTGGTTCAGCAGCTCTGGATCACAGAGTCGCTGGCACGTGGGGCCGCTCTTCAACGGGTCCTCCGGGTTACAGATCGCGCCGGGGATGCACACACAGAGGAGGCCGATCTCGCAGTCGATGCTGTAGTCGCACAGGTCGAGGAGGCCGCGAGGAACGAAGTCCGGCTTCTCGAGGTCGCCGGGGAGGCAGACCCACAGAATGTCGTCGACGCCGGCGTCAGTGCCAGCGTCAGTGCCAGCGTCAGTGCCAGCGTCGACGCCTGCGTCAAGGCCAGCGCCACCAGCACCACCCGCACCACCCGCACCGCCCGCACCACCAGCACCGCCGGCGCCGCCAACACCGCCTTCACCGCCGGCGCCACCCGCGCCGGCGTCGGGCAGTTCCTCGGCGCGCAGACACGACTCGCCGTTCTCGCAATGAACCTCGTCAGCCTCACACTGCTTCATGCAGAAATTCCCATAGGCCGTCGCAGCGCAGACGGAGCCGCCGCGGCATTCGGACGTATCGAAGCACGCGTTGCCGTCGTTGACCGGCTTCACGCAGGCGACCAGGAACGCCGTCGTCAGGGCAAATGGCAAGAGGAGAGCTCGGGCGGTCATCGAGACGGTATGTAGCAAGAGAGTCGGGAGGGCGCGATTTTTGTACAGTGTGGGCGGCTTAGCGGTAGGCCTGTCTTTTCTCGTCGTAGACGAAGAGCTCGGCGGCGGCGGCGAGCGATTCCCCTTCCAAGGCAGCTTTGTCGGGGCGAAAGCCGTCGGTCATGGGAATTCGTTCGACCCGCTTGAGCCAGGCCGGGCGCTCGCTCGGGTCCAGTCCCGCGGCAAACTCGTTCCACGCCTGCAAATTCAGGCTTTGGTTGCCGTATGTGACCACGATCGCGACGGGACGATCGACACCGTCGTGATCGACCCCGAAGACGACGGTGTGACGCAGAGGCGGGAAGCCATACAGAGCGTCCTCGATCGTTCGAGTCGCGACGATACCCGCCTCGGTCCGTAGCATTCGACTCGCCCGGTCGACGAACCAAAAATCCCCGTCGGCGTCGCGCCGCAGAACATCCCACGTGATGAACCAGGTGTCATTGGCCTCGAATACCCCCCGTAGGAGACGCCGCCCCGCCTCGTCGCCCCCGGTGAAGCTCGCAAGCGGATGGTCTGCATCGAGTCGGGCGAGCAATACGCCCCGCTCCTCGACCTGACAGCGCATGAGCAGGCCATGCTCATCACGACTGAACTCCTCGGACTCGAAATCGTATCGGACGAGTGCCACCTCGGCGCTGCCGGGAAGTGGGCGGCCAAGCGCACCCACCTTCTCGCCGGACGCGTTGGCCAGCACGGCGTTGCCTTCGGTCGCGGCGTAGAACTCCAGAATACCGACGGGGCCGAACCGGTCGACGATGCGCTGCCAAACGTCGCGCCGGAGCCCACTCCCTGCAAAAAGGCGGATCGGATTCTCGTTGTCGGCGGCCGACGGCTCCACGCGGAGAAGCTCGCGGAGCATCTCGCCCGCATAGAAGACCACCGTCACGCCGTAGCGGCGAATATCTCCCCCAGAAACCGTCGGGGTCGAACCGTGTCGCGAGCGCCAGGCGGGAGCCCCCGACCAGTCCTCCTCCGACGGCCACCAACATGCCGGCCGGGTGATGCAGGGGCAGGCAACAGTACACGGTGTCGGCTGGAGACAACGTGCATGCCGCCGCGGCGCCGTAAGCCGAGAACGCCCAGCGCTGGTTGGTGATCTTGGCCGCGCGCGGTTTCTTGCCGCGTCCCGCCGTAAGCATGATGAGCGCCAAGTCGCGCGCACAGCCTGGGATTGGGCTCGTACCAGCCGGGGAGCTCCACCGTGTCCGGGATCGATGAGCTCCATGTCGGTGACGCCTGAGGGGAGCGCTCGTTGTTCGTGTGCCGCACCGAGCACGAGCACCTCGTCGAGCAGCTCTTTGCCCAACGCCGCGCTCTGCGGGTCTGCGATGAGAAAGCGCGGAGCGGATCCATGAATGGCCTCTCGAAGCGTGGCGACGTCACGGCCCGGGCTCAGCAAGATCGGGACCGCGCCCAGACGGCTCAATGCCGCCGTCACGGAGAGATAACTCGGCCGCGGCCCCATCAGCACGGCGATCGGCTCCCCCCGTCGAACGCCGCAACGGATCAAGCCGCGTACGATGTTATCGACTCGACGGTCGGCCTGCGCGTACGAGAACGCGCGGCCTTCCCAAAGAAAGAACGTGCCCTCCGGGTTGGAAGCGGCCTGCTCGGAGAGGGCGAGCCCCATGCTCACCCGCGTATCCGGGCCCATCTGTTGGAGAACGCTGAGACGCGGAACCTGCCAACGAAGGTTGTCGAGTTGCTCGCCGAGGTCGGTGGCCGTCCGTCCGAGTCGCTGCCACAAAGCGCCGAAGGTGCCGAGGACGGTTCGATAGAAAAGCTCGAGATCGAAATCGACCTGGTCGAAGCTCGCTTCCTCTGGTTCTTCGAGCGGGGGCGGGGCCTGGAGCACCGAGGGCTCAGGACCCGCGCCTTCGCGCCAGCGCACCCAACTCGCGACGGTCGGCCAGGTGAACGACATCGCCTGGCTGCCCACGACCAAGCCGAAATGCCCTGCCCGCATCGACACCTCGAACAGCTCCGCGTTGGGGGCGGCCCCACGAATCGCGCGAACCGCTGATGCGCTAGCGATCGTGTCCCGCTCGCCGACGAAGAACATGACAGGACAGGTAATGTCCGCCAGCGTGACGGTTCGACCGTTGACGACGAAGCCGCCCGAGAGCAGCCGGTTGTGAACGACGAACTCGTCGATGAACTTCTTGAGCGCGGGACCGGGCCAGGCGACGAAGCCTTCACCCACCCCAGGAACCGCCGGCGTGCCTCGCGTTTCTCGAGCGCCTGCCGGTCGTGCAACTTTCGGATGAAGTCCACGAGCTGGCCGACTTCTTTGTTGGCGGCGAGAAGCTTGAAGCCAGTGCTCGTCAGAAAGCCGGGCAAGCCTTCGAGCTTGTCTATCGGCTTGTTGAGCGCGCCCTGGGCCAATTCGAACATGCGGCCTGCAACCGTGTCGTCGATCTTCGGGAGGTTCTTATGAATGTCGACCGGACTTCCGAACGTCACGAGCGAAGCGATCCCCTCGGACGCCCGGTACGCAGCCAACTGGTAGGCGAACATCCCTCCCTGCGAGTAACCAACCAGGTGCACATCATGGCCCGTCGTGTCGCGCAGCCAGTCGATGGAGTCGTTCACCGCGGTGACGTGATCGTCTAGGGTGCGTTTCATGCCGCCCTCCTCTTGCTCGGGAGAGCCGAAGTCGATGACCCAAACGTCGAGCCCCAATCGCGTCAACGCGGTGACGCCGCTAATGTCGGGCGCGACATCGTAGATATCGGCCGTGACCATCAAGGGCGGAATCAACAGCAGCGGCGCTTCGACGGCCGGACGATGGCCGTCCCCTCCGTAGCGTCGCAGCCGCGCGATGCCCAACTCATGGACGACCTTGTACGGCGCGTGCTGTGGATCGGTGAAATGGCCGAGCCTCGCGAGCTCGAGAGCGTTTTCGGTGGCCATGGCGATGCGGCGAAAAGGCGCGCGCCAGCTTGGTTTTCGGCCCGTCCGTGCCATCGTTCGGATCGTGACCCTAGCACCCCCGTTCACCGTGGACGAGCGCGTTGTGCTTCGGCGCATCGAGGACATCCTCGCGCGACATCCCTACATCCGCGCCGACCTTGGCGGATCGGGACCGATCGCACGGACTCTCGAAGACGTGCTCAGCACGAGACTCGCGGTCTTGCACACGCAACGGGCGATTGCGGACGGTGAAAGTGTGGCGCTCCTCGGCAAGCTCCGCCATTGGGAAGCGCAGCTCGCGGACGCCGTGGTCGACGAGGACGGCTCCGAAGAAGCGCGCCTTCGGTACCAGACCACGGTTCTGCTTCACCCAGAGCCGCATGCCCCAGGGGAGCGTGGCGCCACCGCCGCGAACGTCGCAAAAGCGATAGGCGCGTGGGAACAGCTGCGCGACAAGCGCTCCGCGCGGACGATCCGTTCCAACCGCGTACAGCAGAACCGCGACTTCTTTCGCCACGGCGCCACGCTGCCTTTCTACTGGTGGCGCCGTCGACGTATTCGCAGATTTTTTCCCAACGTCATCCTCGACGAGCCCGCACTGCGTGAGACCTTGTTCGCGATCGAGCAAATCGGCCCCATCGTCGACAACTTCGCTTTCAAGGGCGCGCGGGTCGCCCGGGGCTCGACATCGGCCGCACTGGCGGACGTTGCGTTCTTATACATGCAGCTTGCCGACGAATTTCTCGACGAGCTAGCGACAGCAGCCGGCGGCCACGATGCCGCGGGCCGTCTGGTTCAGACGGTCTACCGCGACGATACCTCCGAGCGTCCGCTATGCGATCTCTCCCTCGCTCATCTCCGGGAGGCCGGCATCGACCCGGACGCTCACACCACGAAATTTGGGCTCAGCCTATCGACGCTCTTCGAGGCACTCGACGAGCTGTCGGCCACAATCGATGCCCTCCTCGCAAACGCGGACGGCGCGATCGTACACGCCACGCATCTCTTCTTGCACCATTGCTTCCAGACCTACCTAGACGAGGCCGCGCTGTGCGCGGCTGCGCCCGGGCGTCGCGTCGACCAGATGCGCCTCCAAGACGCGGCATGGCACTTCTATCGCAAGAACAACATGGTCATGATGCTCTGGCTCGATCTGCGCGCGCGTCTGCTTGGGCTCGAGCCCGCACAACACGTGACGGTGATTCGCCGGTGGGGGTATCTCCTGTCGGCGTTCCAGATTTTCGATGACTTGAAGGACATCGCACTCGATCTCGGAAAGCAACCGAGCTACCCGCTTCAAATCGCTGCAAACGACTTCCCCGAGGAGTTCGCCTGGCTCGAACAGCGCTTCGGGGGAGCAAGGCTCGCCGTCACCCGTGACGAAGTGCCGGAAGTGACCCTCCGAGCAAGCGGAACCGTTCAGCAGTGCATGCGCTGGAGTCGGCTCATCGCGCTCGCTCACTTCGATAACGCACTGCTCTACGCGTCGGACCAGCGGTGGCGCAAGAGCTGGACCCAGCGCCGCAACTCGTTCAACCCGCGCGGAGGAAGCACGTCCCCGATGCGCGTACACGCGGTAGACCGCCTAGTCCACGCGTTGTTGGCGATGCGGGGCACCGATTCAGTGCCCGCGGTGGACGACGAGCAGCTCGCCTTTGCGCTCGACGCAAGCGCGTACGAAGGCTCATGGCGGATCTATCTGGCGCTGTTCCCCAACATTCGGGCGATCTATCGGTTCGCGACACTGAGAATGTGGATGACGGACACCGAGAAGGCGCAGGTAGCGCGGCAACTTCTTCGCCGATACCCTCGCGCGCGAGCAAACGCGTTAGTCGGCCTCGTCGATACTGATGTCGACCATCAGGTCACCGGCGATCGCCTCGAGGCTTTCTCGAAGCTGATCGAGGTCTAGGCTCTTCGGCGCGCGAAGCTTGGCCGTCGCCTTGAACAAGGTATCGCCGGACCAGGGCGCTCCATCGCACTCGGTGTTCAGCTCGTCGACGTTGACGCCACGTGCGGCGAGCGCCTCGGAGATCTTATGAACGATGCCGGGGCGGTCGCTGCCGATCAGATCGAGCAGAATCACGGAACCGACTTCGACCGTGTCTTCGACACCGCGCTCCACCACCACGCGGAGCCCGTCCGACCGGAGGGCCTCGAGCGCCTCCGACAGGGCCTCGACTCCCGCTTCGGGCACGCTCGCGCGAAGAATCCCCGCAAACTGGCCAGCCAATCGAGACATCCGGCTCTCCACCCAACTGCCGCCTTGCGCCTCGATTGCCGCCGACACCGACTCCACCAACCCGGGCCGGTCCTTCCCGATCACAGTGACAACAAGCGACTCCATAGAGGACCCTCTCCCTACCCGTAATCACCCGACATTCCAAGGCTTTTCAGGCAAAGATCCCGCCGCGCGGCCGACCGGTTGGAATCTTTACCTGAGAAGCGGCTAGATCTCGGGGAGTTAGGACCGTAGAGCCTGTCCCCATGTTCGCGAAGCGTACGCAGGAGGTGGAGCCGTTCCTTGCCATGGAGGTTATGGAGCGCGGGATGGCGATGGCACGGGCCGGGACGCCGATCGTTCAGCTTGGGGTCGGGGAGCCGAACTTCGATGCGCCGCCGGCTGCGGTTCAGGCTGCGGTCGATTCGTTGGTGTCGGGGGAGACCCACTACACCGACAGCCGAGGCCTGTTCGTCTTGCGCGAGGCGATCGCTCAGGACTGCAAGAAGCGGCGCGGAGTTGCGGTGGACCCGGACCGGGTCGTGGTCACCAGCGGAACCTCCCCCGCGATCCTGTTGTGCTTGAACCTGTTGGTGGACCCCGGCGATGAGGTGATCCTCGCGACACCGCACTACCCTTGTTATCCGAACATGATCGCCGCCTGCGGCGGCAAGACGGTTCTGGTGCCGACCGGACCCGACGACGGCTTCGTGATGGACGTCACCAAGGTGAGAGCTGCGATCACGCCGAGAACCCGCGCGATCTTTCTCGCGTCACCCGCCAACCCGACGGGCGCCGTTCAGCCCAAGGAAGTCGTGGAAGAGCTCAGCAGCCTTGGTATTCCAATCCTGTCTGACGAAATCTACGGCGGGCTCACGTACGACGGCGCGCACGTGACCTCCCCGATGGGTTTCACCGACCACTGCTACCTGCTCGATGGGTTTTCGAAGCGCTACGCGATGACCGGGTTTCGTCTGGGCTACCTCATCGCCCCCGAAGTAGCGATGCGCCCTTTGCAAAGCCTGATGCAGAGCTTCTTCATCTCGACGTCGCAGTTCGTTCAGCAGGCCGGCATCGCGGCGTTGGCCCACGGCGCGGCGCAGGTCGAACACATGCGCCAGCAGTACGCCATACGCAGGCGTATTCTGGTCGATGGCCTACGGGACATGGGCTTGTCGATCCCCATCGACCCGCCGGGCGCGTTCTACGCACTGGTGGACATGCGTCACTTCGAGCGCGACTCGCTGACGCTGTCGTTCGACATTCTCGACAAGGCCCACGTGGCGACCGGGCCGGGGCGAGACTTTGGAGAGGCCGCCGAAGGATTCATTCGCTTCAGCTTCGCGACGTCGCGGGAGGACATCGAAGAAGGCTTGCGCCGACTGGCACGCGCTCTGCCCGAGCTCTGACCATCAGTCCGCATCACCGAGAAGCGCGAGAAGCGCCGCTTCATCGATGATGGTGACGCCGAGCGCCTGCGCCTTTTCGTGCTTGCTTCCAGGGTCGTCTCCCGCAACCACGTAGTCGGTCTTCTTCGACACCGAGCCCGACACCTTGCCGCCCGCCGCCTTGACGCGTTTCGTTGCCTCGGTGCGGCTCAGCGTGGGCAACGTCCCCGTCAGCACGAAGGTCTTGCCGGAGACTTCAGCGACCTCGCGCACATCGGACGCTCGGACGCTGAGGCTCACCCCGACATCGGCCAGGCCGGTGAACACCTTTCGGACGGCCGGCGAATGGAGCTCGTGAAAGATGCTGTCGGCGCTCTTGCGTGCGAGCCCCTCGACCGCACCACGCTCCGAAGATTTCGCCGGCGCCACGGTTTCGACGGCCTCTTCGTCTTCGGCCACGTATCGCGCCGCAAATTCCAAGAGTCCATCTGCGGTCTTGAAATAGGCAGCGAGGTCCTCGGCCATCGTCTCGCCCACGTGGCGAATCGCCAGTCCGTTCAACACCCGTCCGAGACCGCGTGCCTTGGCCGCCTCGAGACCAGCCTTCACCCGCTCGGCGCTCTTCTCACCCATCCGATCGAGCTCCGCGAGCTCCTCCACGTCGAGACGAAACAAATCGTCCGGCGAGCGAACACCGAGCTTGTCGACCACCTGATCGACGAGGACCTCGCCCATCCCGTCGATATCCATCGCTCTTCGGCTGGCGAAATGACGGAGCCGCTCACGGACCTGGGCCGGACAGGTGGGGTTGGGACAGTAGACGAAAATCTCTTCGCTCACTGCGTCCGTCCCGCATGTCGGGCAGACATTCGGTGGCACGAAGCGCTTCGCTCCCCGCTTGCGCTTGCTCTTGTCGACCTCGACGACCTGGGGAATGATCTCGCCGGCCTTTTCGACCAACACAGTGTCGCCGACTCGCACGTCCTTACGCTCGAGCTCGACGAAGTTGTGCAGTGAAGCGCGGCTCACCGTCGTCCCCGACACGAATACCGGCTCTAAGATCGCGACCGGCGTCAGCTTCCCCGACTTCCCCACGGACACTTCGATGCCGAGGAGCTTGGTGGGCTTGCGCTCGGGCGGGAATTTGTACGCGATGCCCCAATGCGGGTGATGCCCGGTCGCGCCGAGTCGCGCGTACATACCGAGGTCGTCGAGCTTGATCACCATCCCGTCAATGTCGTAGTTCAGCGTGCCACGGCGCGCCTGGTAGTCCTCGCAGTACTGAAGCGCCGCCTCTTCAGAGACGGTCTGAAACACTTCACTCAGGTACACATCGGCGCCGCGGTCCGCGAACCACTGCAACGTCTCGCTCTGAGTCGGCGGAAGCGTCGCCTCGTCGTCCCACGCGACCTGATAGAAGAACGATCGAATCCCGGTCTCTTCGAGGCCTGCCGGATCCTTTCGTTTCATCATGCCAGCACAACCATTGCGCGGATTGATCAACGGCTTGTCCAGCGTCGCATTGAAGCGCGCGAACTCGCTAAGCGGCCAGTAGAGCTCGCCACGGATTTCGATCTCTCCCTTGCCAGCCTTCGGAAGCTTCGTCGGCACCGTGCCGAGCCTGGCCACCTGTTGGGTGATGACATCTCCCTTGTGCCCATCGCCCCGGGTCACCGCGCGACGCAGCACGCCTCCGGCATAGAGAAGCGACACCGAAATGCCATCGACCTTGGGCTCGACGATGGTCGGGAGCACCTCGACTTCCAACTCTTTGCGACGGCGGCGAAACCACGCGGACAGCTGATCGGCAAGCGGCATGGGCTCGCCCGCACTGTCCCGCCGATTCGGCGACAGCTTCTCGAGTGACAACATCGGCACCCGGTGCTCCACCGTTTCGAACCCCGCGGTGTGATCCTGCCCCGGCTCGGCATCGATCCGCTCCGACGCGTCGATGCCCAACGAATCAGCAAGCTCCCGATACCGCTCGACCAAGTCATCGAACGCCCCATCGGTGATCTCGGGAGCCCCCGCCCGATACGCCGCCTCGTGATACCGAATCTGCCCGGCGAGCTCCTTCAGCTCCACTTCCGCCCGCACCCGGTCACCCATCCCCAAACCTTGCCAGAATTAGCCTGTTTCAAAAGGGGTCTGACGGGTCTGACCCCTTTTAGAAGTCCTAATTTGTCGTCTTTTTGGGTGATGTTGTGACAATTGGGTCGCGCTAGGGCAGCTTGTTTAGTTGGGGATGATCGACGAAGGGCAGCGTCCCGAGAGCCTCGGGACGGAATCGAAGGCTCAATACGAGCGCGAGCGCGATGAACAAACGCGCCTTCGATCGCTCGGTGCCTTGTCGCACATGTTGCCGGTGCTGGCGATCATCTACGCAGCAGCGGCCGTGGTCTTTTTGGTGTCGCCGCCGTTCACCCCCAACGCCCCGCACGTGTTCATCTGTGCGCTGTCCGCTGCGCTCGTGCTCCTAGTGTGGGCGGGCATGCGGGTCGACGATCCCCGCTTCGACACCCCAGTCTCGATGGCCACTATCGCGATCGCGGCCGGCATGGGGCTCACGATGTTCGCCGTCAGCGGCGCGATCAGCAATACGACGACGCTTGCGCTCTGCATCGTCACTGCCGGCGCCCTGCTCTATCGTTTCTCGATGTTCGCAGTGATGGTCGCCGTGGTGTTCATCGGCTGGCTTCAACTCGCACACGGCAGTGCGAGCGGCCCGTACATCCTCGGGATGTTCCACCTGTGGGCTGCCACCCTCGTGGGGTCCCTGGTCCTTTGGTCGCGCCGTGAGCTCATGTTCCGGCTCCATTACGAAGCCCAGAATGCCGATTCGATGCGCCGGCTCGCGACCGAGCAGGCACTCACGTTGGGGCGCGCACGCGATGCTGCCTTAGCCTCGGCTCAGGTGAAAGGACAGTTCCTGGCGAACGTGAGTCATGAAATCCGCACGCCGCTCAATGGAATCCTCGGCCTCCTACAGTTGATAAACCCGTCGGCGCTGCCGAAACCGCAAGACGACTACCTGCGCGAAATCCGCAGGTCAGGCCGCTCCCTGCTCGCCATCGTCAACGACTTGCTCGACCTTTCGAAGATCGAGGCCGGCGAGATGCGTCTCGAGTCCGTCGCCTTCGACATCACGTCGATGACTGAAGATGTTGCGGTGAACTACGCGTCAGCCGCACACGCCAAGGGCATCGAGCTCATCACCCAGATCGGTCCCGACGTGCCTTCGGAGGTACTGGGCGACCCACTACGATTGCGGCAGGTCATCTCCAATCTGCTCAACAACGCGTTGAAGTTCACCGAGGAGGGCGAGGTGATCGTCGGAGTTAGGGTCCGCCATCGAAGCCCGTGGCACGTCGACCTCGAGATCCGGGTCTCCGACACGGGCCTCGGGATATCCGAGGAGCGCGCGCAGAGCATCTTCCGGCCCTTTGCCCAAGCCGACGCGTCCACGACCCGGAAGTACGGCGGCACCGGACTCGGGCTCCCGATCTGTCGGCAGCTCGTCGAACTGATGGGCGGCGACCTGCGGCTCGAGAGCACCCCAGGGGAAGGGAGCACGTTCTACTTCGGAACGCGTTTCGAGCTCGAGGAGAAGCTCAGCGAGGAGCTCAAAGCCGTCACTGAGGCGCTCGCAGGGATGAAGGTCCTCGTGCTCGAGAGCAACAACAGGGCGCGCGAAACGCTCTGCACTCAGCTGGAGGCTTGGAACATGGAGGCATCGGCAACGACGACGTTCGACGGCGCCCTCCGGACATTTCGCTCGTCCCCGCCTCCTGACGTAGCGATGGTCGACCTGCGCAGTCTCGGCAAAGACTGGCGAAACCGCGTGTTCGAGCTCAACGCCGCCGCTACGAGACGCGGAAGCTCCGTCGTCGCGATTTGCTCCCACCGCCACGAGATCAGCGAGTTGGTCGAGGCTGGCATCTTCGTACATGCAGAAAAGCCCATTCGGCGAGCCAATATCGTTGCGGCCCTCCTCGACACACTCAAGCGCTCGGGCTCCTCGGGACGTCCCCAGGGCTACGTGGACCGTCCCTCTCTCCCGGCTCCACCGCCGCAGGAGCTGCGGTCCAACGGCATGAAGATCCTCGTCGCTGAGGACAACGCGATCAATCTAAAAGTCGTTCACGCGCACCTTCAGGCCCTCGGGTACGAGGTCGACGCGGTCAATGACGGTGTCGCCGCACTCGAAGCTCTCGAGGAAGGCCATCGTTACGCGGCAGTCATCATGGATGGACAGATGCCGAAGATGGATGGCTATCAGACCACCCGAACCCAACGAGCGCGCGAATCCAAGTCCGGTCAACGCCGCGTTCCGATCATCGCGCTCACCGCGCATGCAATGACGGGAGACCGCCGGGTCGCGTTCGCGGCAGGAATGGATGACTACCTGTCGAAGCCCTTCACGCAGAAGCAACTGCAAAAGGCGCTTCTCCGCTGGGCAGCCCGGCCAGCCGCGAGTGCCTCTGAATTTCCGCCGGATGCGCTCGACACCACGGTCACCTCTCAGCTCTTGGAGCTCGAAGAGGAGGAACCGGGGTTCATATGCGATGTCATCGAGAGCTTCTTTCAGACCGCCGAAGAGAGCATCGCACGCATGAAGGCCGCGATCGAAGCCGATGACCTCTCTACGCTGCGCGCCGCGGCTCACATGGTTCGGGGCAGCAGTCAACAGCTTGGCGCGCGCCGATTTGGGGAGACCTGTGCCAAGCTGCAAAGCGTTGAAGCAGCCGAGGATGCCCGCCCGATCGTGAGCGACTTGGAACGCGACCTCGAGGGCGCGCGCGACGCGCTGACGAGCCTCGCAGACAGAGCGCTCGACGCAGCTTCCTAAACCGACCTAAAGACTCAGTTGCCTTGCACGCCCGCGAGTCGCGAGGCGTCGACGATCCAACTGTCGCGAATGGTCTGCGCTGGAACCCCGTCCGCGTGCTCGACGAGCCACTCGACGTCCGAGGCATCGAAGCGCGCAATCTGATGGAAGTGATAGATGCCAAGGCGATTCAACGAGCGTTCGAGACTGGGGTCGACGCCCTCGAGCCGTTGAAGATCGTCGCGCGGTCCGAACGGGTGCACCATGACCCATGCAGGCGGACGCGACTCACCTGTCGTCTTCACTTCGAGCTCAGCCTCGCGGATGCGACCTTTGAGACGCTCGATGTCGTCGAGCATGCGTTCGTGAATGCCGTGCAGCACTTCGAGCTCGGTCTGAAGCCGCGCGCCTCGGGTCTCCGCCTGCCGCAGTGCGTTCTGCGATGCATCACGCTCCTCCACGGCCATCCGAAGCTCACGCCGCAAATCTTCCGCAGATTCGCGCGACGTCGGTCGTTCCTCGAGGTCGATCGCCGACAGCCGTTCGGTGGCCTCTCGCATCGAGCGGTTGCGGGAGTCCAGTGTCGCGGTGAGTTGCCGTTTGGCACGCTGCACCGCCTCGAGCTTCTCGGCTGAAGCGCTGAGCTCTTTGTGGAGCCCTTGGATGCGCTGATCCTGCGTAATGATGTCGGACCGCGCCTCTTCGAGCTCGTACTCGAGGGTCTTGGCGCGCACCGGGGCAACCAGGCGACCCCAAAACACCTGGCCTAGCCATAACAACACGCCACCAAACACGGCGGCGATCAGCAAGGCCCCGATCATCTGCAGCACGAGATACGTCACGTCTCACCTCCCCCAAGGCCTTCTTCACCGGCGACGAGCATGTTCGCGTTCACGACGCGCACCCCCCGGACCATGCTCACGATGCGCACCGCGCGCTGAGCCTCCGACACGGACGGCACGTCGCCACGAAGCTCGACGTCTCGCCCGTCCACCACGGGGACCACCCCGGCGAAACCCGTCCGCTCGAGGACAGAGGTGACCCGTGTGGCAACGTCCCACTCGACCTGGTGCCGAGCGGAGCTGAAACCCGACACCCAGACGACATAGCCCAGGAAGCTTGCCGAAACCGTTCCAAAGACTGCCTTCTTCCACATCGAGCGATGTTCCTACGAGCGGCATTGAACCCGATTCGCCGGAAAAAAGCTACGTTCTGGCGCGACGTTGGCCGGCCGACGGGCAAGGCAGCACACAAATCACCGAGGTACATCGCCCGATCGGGTGTTCTACACGTGCCTCAAGCCCCAAACTTGTGTTGCTCGACGATCCGGAAGAGGCGCTCTTGGCGATCGTCTGCCCATGTGTAGAGGGCAACGGACGCCGTCGTGAACCTGACGGCGCGCAGGTCGATCGTGTGCGCCCATCGCAGCGCCTGCCGACGTTCGCTCGGGTTAGCCCGGCGCTGTATGCGTGCCAACGTCATGTGCGGAAGCGGCGGACGGGCGTCCTCGGGCGCTCCGGCCTCGGTCAGCAAAGGGCCTCTGGCTTCGACGATCATGTCGACGAGCGCCTCGCTACCGGCGTCGACCATGGCGGCAAGTGCGGAGGGTTTCCTCGGGTGGCCGAGCGGCTCGACGCCGCGGAACGTCCCCGTCACGCGCCGAAACGAGGGGAACTCGCCAATCCGGCCCCAGGCACGGCGGGCGTCGGACTCTTCCACGGAGCCCAGAAAACCCAGGGTGACGTGTAGGTCCAAGGTAGCGAAAACACGCACACGTGGCGGTGGGGCCGGATGCAGCCGCAACCCATCCACTTGCATTGGGAACGCGATGAACCAATTAGGGGCCACCCCGCGAGTCTAGGCTCAAGCCAGACCGACTGCGAGAGCTATGCCCATCACCGAAGCGTTCAGCGAATCCCTACAGGCTTATCCTATCTATACGTGGACCGTGCTTGGCGTCGTCGTGCTCGGCATCGTCAGTTTTGTCCTCTTGTCCTTCATTTCCGCGCCATACGGCCGCTATCTGCGCCCGGGTTGGGGCCCGACAGTCAACGCCACCATCCTGTGGGTCATCATGGAGGCGCCGTCTCCAGTGTCGTTCGCGGTCGTCTACTTCATGTCGGACAATGCGTTCAAGCCCGTCCCGCTCGTCCTCTTCGGGATGTACATGTTTCACTACGTGTACCGGTCGTTCATCTACCCGTTCCGAATGCGCGGGGGGCACAAACAAAAGCCGCTCGTCACCGGCCTGCTCGCTTTGGGCTTCAACGCGGCCAACGGCTCTACCAACGCGTTTGCGATTACCGTGCTCGCGCCCCACCTGCTGAGCACCGACTGGTTCACCGACCCGCGCTTCATCATCGGGGTCCTGGTCTTCGTTGCTGGCTACCTCATCAACCAGCAGTCCGACGCGATCCTTCTCAACCTCCGAAAGCCCGGTGAAAGCGACTACAAGATCCCCCAGGGTGGCTTCTACCGTTGGCTCTCCAGCCCCAACTACTTCGGCGAGATCGTCGAATGGATCGGGTTCGCCCTCGCCGCATGGACGGTGCCCGCGTGGGTATTCGCGTGGTTCACGGCCACAAACCTCGTTCCACGCGCGTTTTCCAACCACCGCTGGTACCAAGAGCACTTCAGCGATTACCCGAAAACGCGGCGCGCCATCATTCCGTTCGTCCTCTAGTCCTTAGACTTGCGCCGACGCCCCGATTGACGCGACAATGTGCAGCCAGGGGCGCACATCATCGGGGAGGGGTGCACGGTGGCCGACAAACATTCGAGCTCGCGGAAAGAACCATCTGACCTGTTCCAGGTCGAGGACGCCACACCATCGATTGCGCCAGTCGACAGGATCGTCCTGCCACCGGAGGAAGCGCTGAAGCGACGCATCCGGCGCTTCATCGCGGCGGGTATTGCGGCGCTGATCTTCTTCTTCGTCGCAACTCTGATTCTCGGGTGGATCCACGCGGCTCGTTTGGCATCCGCACTCGACGAGGTCATCAACGACGGCAGCCCCGACACCATCGACAATGCTCTGGGCCTCCTACGAGACGACCCGAACGACTCCGTGCGGGCGCGGCTGCTCGCCACGGCGGCGCTCGGCGGGGACCACGAAAAGTTGTTGAAGAGCGAGACGCTTCTTGCAGAGTCGCCCGAGCAGAACGACCCTGACCAACGGATTGCCCGAGTCTACGCCTTCCTCGCCGAAGGGGACGCTCGCGCGGCGCACGCGGAGGCCGAGAGGCCCGCCAAGTACGCTGATCAATCCGATGCCTTCCTCCACGGTCGAGCTCTCATCGCCGTGGCGCGCGGCCAGTGGGCGCAAGCCCTTCCCGACGCGCAACGAGTCGTCGAGTCACGGCCAGGTGCGCCGGAGCCGGCCGCTTTGCTCGCCCGTATCACCGCAAAAACAGAGAACCCGGAAGCCGCACTTGCCGTGCTCGACCAAGTGGGCGGGGCGACGGCAGCAACGAAGATCGCCCGTGCGCGAATCGTCGGCCTTCAGCAAGGCAACGCCGACGAGGCACTCGCGCTCGGGAGCGAGGTACGTGACGACGACAACGCATCGGTCGTGCACAAAGCGTGGGCCAACTTGATCACCGGTATCCTCGCATACCAGCGAGGCGCCATCGGCATGGCGTACGAATACGCGCGTGCCGCGGCGGAGCCCGAGCTTCGTGTCGACGAGCCATTGCTCATCGGGACCGCCCAACTCTTCCTCGCGCTTGGGCGATCCGGTGACGCCAGGCGGCTGCTCAAGCGATTGTCGGGCGGGCCGTCGGCCGACCTGTTTACCCGCGCGCACGTGATCGCATGGTGGTACGCGCAGACGGGCGACGCGCGCGCAGGACTCGCTACGCTGAGCGGGGCGGGTTTTGGACCGGAAAAAGCTGCAGAACCCGCGTTTCGTGCACTGGTGATCGCGGAGCTGCTGAAGGGCTCGGGACGGGCTCGGGAGCGCGATCGGGCGATCTCGCTCTATAAGGAGGCGGCGGGTGACCCGCGCTGGGGCGTCGCGGCCTCGAAGGCGTTGGCGGATGCTCTGCTCGAAGGGGGTCACACCGACGAGGCGATTGCCGTACTGCAAGCCGGCCTCAACGCGGCGCCAAATCATCTGACACTCGTGGACGCAGCAGCCCAGGCATACATCGAGGCGGGCCGCCTCTCAGACGCCGAGACGGCGACAGCGGCTGCGCTAGCCGCGTTCGAGGAAGAAGGTTGGGCGCATGGCAGTCATGCGCGAGTGCTGCTCGCAAAGGGTGAGCCGGCCAACGCCGTAGGCGAGCTCGACCGCTCCGTGGAGCTCAGCCCGCGCGACGCCAGCTTGTTTGCGCTGCGGGGCGACGCGGCGCGTGAAGTCGGGTCAAACCAAGAGGCGAAGGCCAGCTACGAAAAAGCGTTGGAGCTCGACCCTGGGCAACCGCGCGCTTTGTCCGGTTTCGTGGCCTTGCTGATCGGCATGGGCGACTTCCCCCTCGCCGCCGAGACCATCGACCAGATGGACAAGGCCAGGGTAAGGGACTTGCGAGCGGACGAACAGCGGGTGCGTTTCCTCGTACGTACGGGCGCCGGGCAAAGCGGGGTCACCACGATGCGGAACGCGGTCGGGCGGCACAAGAGCAACGCGGCTCTTCGACTCGCTGGCGCGCGCGTGTACCTGCAGGCTGAGGATTACACGCGAGCGGGAATCTATTTTCAGCAAGCCAAGCGCAAAGGGGCGGATGCACGGCTCGCCGACACGGGCCTCGCGCTGGCGCAGATGTACGGACGCCGAAAGTTGGGTGCCGAGAACTCGCTCGAGCGCGCAGCCGAAGCGGTGGACGCGGAAGACAACCCCTTGAAGGCCGGACCTCAGGTTCAGGTCTGGGCGCTGGCGGTCAAGGCGCGGCTCGCACTCGCGGATGAGAAGCGGGGCCTCGCCGTGCGCTACGGGAAGCAGGCGGCGGGGCTCATGCCGAACGACGCCGACGTGCACCTGCTGCACGCCGACATCGAAGAAGACCGCGAGCGCTCGCCGGAGGCGCCGTTACGACAGGCGGCCAACGCACCCATCCCGATGCCAGTCGCAGCCGGCCGCCTCGCCACCCTTCTCGGACCAACCGAGGAAGGCTGCGAGATGGCCGCGCGCTATCTAAAGGCGAACCGCACCGGCAAGCTCGCGAGTCGCGTTCGCGACGTGAACCGCCAGTGCAAATGATCGTGGGGCGCTAGTCTGAATCAGCGAGCAGGGTCGAGACCCGCTCGACCGCGTCGATGTATTCGCTGACCATCTCCTCGATGACCTGACGAGCGGGCTTGCGGGTGTTCATCTGACCGACGACCTGTCCGACAGGCGTACCGAGCAGGGCGTCCGACCCCTCCGCACCGGTCTGCGCGAAGCGTGTGATGCGCTGCGTGGCCTCGGCAGTCGCCATGAACTGAAGCGGCATCGGAAGGTAGCCCGGACACTCTGGGTCTTCGTCCCACGCGCGCGTGTATGCCGTCTTGAGCTGACGGGCGGGCTTACCGCTGATGCAGCGTGAGCGGACCGTTTGGGTGGAGTCCGCCTCGAGCAGCTTGTCCACGAGCGAGGGAATCGAGTCGGACTCCTCGGTGGCCAGCCAAATTGAGCCCGTCCAAACGCCCGCGGCGCCCATAGCCATGGCAGCTGCCATTTGACGGCCCGAGCCGATTCCGCCGGCACCGAGCACTGGCGTCGGCGCCACCGCATCGACGACCTGCGGCAACAAGACCATCGTGCCGATCTCGCCGGTGTGACCCCCCGCCTCGAAACCCGATGCGATCACGATGTCGACGCCGCGGTCTTCTGCTTGATCGCTTGCCTCACGGTGCCGCAAAGCGCGGCAACCAGCACGCCCTGCTCGTGCGCCTGGCGATGATGTCTTCGGGAGGTGGCCCGAGGGCGTTCGCGATGAGCGCGATCGGGTGCTTCATCGCGACCTCGAAGTGCGCGCGGCCGCCCGATGCGGACCACCAAGCAGGCCTTCGATCTCTTCCACGTCGTCCGGAAGCGGGGGCACTCCGTTGCGATCGAGCAGGTCGTTGATCCACTTGCGGTGCGCGGGCGTGATCATCTCGTCGAGCTGCTCTTTGGTGATGTCGCCCTGGTCCTTGCCGATGTACTTGGCGGGGATGACTGTGTCGACGCCGTACGGCTTGCCGTCGACATGCTCGTCGATCCACTTCAGCTCGAGCTCGAGCTGCTCCGGGCTGTACGCCACCGCACCCAACACCCCAAGCCCGCCAGCCCGGCTCACCGCCGCCACGACGTCACGGCAATGACTAAACGCGAAGATGGGAAACTCGATCCCCAACCGCCCACAAATCTCAGTCTTCATAGAACGTGTTCTAGGGCTATTCGATCGACGCGTCGACCAGATCGTTCCAGTCCTCTCGAGCTCTCCGTGATCGTCGCACCGGCCAGCCCGGCGGCGGGCATTGGGTACCTGGATGCGTTCGCTGGGTCAACGGTTCACGCTACGATGCCAGGCATCGGGAGCGCGCCGTCGACCTCGAACACCTCACGGGCGAAGCTCGTTCTAGACCGCATCACCGCCGGCCCCGGCTTGAGCTCCACACGGGCGCGCGTCGCTGTACAGATCCATTGCTCCGCGTTGGTCGGCTTCTTCGAACTAAACACCGCCTCGAACAGCCCGAGGTTTGCCCCACCTTCGGGGTCACGTGCGGACACGAACCGGAACGCCGCGACTCCTGCGTCACGCATCGCGGTCCCGAGCGGCTGTGAGTCACGGTAGCTGCTGGGCGACGACACGCGCTCGACATGCGCGTCGAACGGCGCCTGCGTCAGGTCCGCACCCTTCTTCGTCGACATGCGAACCTGGAAAACTGTGAGCGGCCGGGTCAGCGGTTCGAGCTTCGCTTCAGTGCCTTCTAGAAACAGCAGCACGTAATAGGCCTTCTCGGCGAACACCGTCGCTTGCCCTTCCGCGCAGTAGAAGATCCCACGCTCGCGGCGCGTCCCGAAACGTGAGCCATAGCGAAGAGGCGGATGCCGAAAGGGCGTCGCAAGGAGATAGTGAAGCCCGACGAAGCGACGTCCCGAAGGCCATGGAGGCTTCGCCGTGTCGATCAGCGCCTCGAGCACCTGCTGCTCATCGTCGGAGTCGACTAGCTTCCGTGTCGAAGTCACGTGCTGCGACTCGACCGCTCGCCACGCCGGACCGGAAAGCCGCTGCGGCTCAAATTGTTCCGCGCATCGCGTCCAGATACTCGACGACATCGACTAACCCCTCGATCTTCTTCATGCGCCGCAGTGGAATTCCCCCGACGTGGTGGTTCTCGGCGCGGAGCCATGCCTTGGCATGCGCTGCGTTGCCCCCCACAAGCGCGTCGAGGCTTCGGAACAGGCGCAGGAACAGGAGCGCTAGCTCCCCTTCCTTACTGCCGAGCGGAATCGGTCCGCGCTTGCGGTTGCGAACCCGAGACAGCGTCGATTCGCTGGTGCCGATGATCTGCGCAAGCTCGGTCGATGTCAGCCCGAGCTCCTCGGCCGCGCGGAGCAGCGCCTTGCTCACCACGGTGGCTTCATCGGGGACGCGCGAGGCTGCGACAGGCATTTCAGCTCCTTTCAAGAGCAAGAATAACCATAAATTCTTGCTAGTGCAACAAGGAAGGAGGGTTTGGCAGCGAAAAACGCCGTGATTGCATGCAGTTACCTGCCGAGACGGCCCCTCCCCTACGTCGCTCGCCCTTGGGTATCAGCGAAGCCGTCATCACATCGAGGGGCTGCGCAGCCCACGCAAGAAGCGTCTCGTCGGTCTCGGCAGCAAAGACAAACACGTCTGCTTCATGGAGAACCGCCGACCAAGCGACCTCACGATCGTCGGCGTTCACCTGGTCACGTAGGACGCTAGCGTTCAAGGCGTGGTCGAAGCGAACCCGCCAGGTGGCAACCACATCGGTGCCGTCATCGTAGATCGCGAGCTCGTCGCCGAGCCAGCTCAACGCTGTCATCCAAGCGGCGTGGTCGGACATGCCGCGACGCCGCAAAAAGCCGTACACATACCAGGCGCCGAACCGATTCTCGAGCTCGACTGCGTGCCCCTCGAGCGGAGAGGGATGCGCGGCCTCGGGGAAGTCGAACGCGCCCAGCACCGCACCGTAGCCGGCCATCAGCTCGATCGCGGTCGCTGGCGGTGCACCGAACGCCGCCGCACGGCCGGCAAGTCCGCCAGACAACGTCACCGCACTCATGAAATCAAACCCGTACGAATAGGGAAAGCTCGAGGCCGAATCGATCAACGCGACCTCGGGGTCCGCCGCCCTCTTCCTTGCACCTTCGGTCCTCTCATCGTGAATCGCATCCCAGTCGATCTCGTCGGGTAGGTATCCCAGCTCTCGATACGCCCAGGCAAACGAGCTGTGCGTCGCGTCGCCTTCGATCACGCCGCGGACGCCCATCACGCCATCCTCGGTGTCGGCATCGGCGCCCACTGCGTCGAGGCTGAACTGAACGTTTTGAATCGCGTGTGTGAACTCGTGCGCCAACAAGGCCTGCGCGCTCACCTCTTCGTAGTCGCGATCGATGACCGTGATCGCGTGATTGCGGCGGCTATAGTACGCGGCGATCTGGTTGATCCAGTACTCGGCCTGCGTCTCGGTGACGCTGGCGGATGCCTCCGGAATGAAACCCATCAACCGAAGGCCGCGCGTTTGCGCATCCTCGCCCGTGAGGTCTTCCAGGTTGAGGCCGCTCCGCACCTCGTCGGCGTGCTGTTCGACTGAAATCGTTCGAATCGCGGGCGGGTCGAAGCCGTCCGCACCGAGCATCGTTGCTACGGAATCATAGATGCGACGCTGGCAATCATCGCTAGCGATGTCGCAATAAAGAAGGTACGGAAGGTCAGTCCGAGCCGGCGGGTCGTCCCCGCATGCAGAAACCCCGACGACCGCCAGCACCCCGATCGCGACCGCAGCGCACCTCATCGTTCTCGCCCAAATAAGAAGAAGCTCATGCCCATCAATATGAGGCGAAAGACCGTGTGCGCCAACTCCTAGAAAACAAAGCGGGAGCCCGCTGGATCCCAGCGAACGGCGCGCGATTTCTCGTAGGCGATGCGGTCGTCGAGGCGGCGTAGCTTACCCTTCCGTACACCGAACATGATGCCGGTGATCACCACGCCCATGAGGCCGCCCATGAAGAGCGGCCAACCGATCCCCAGCATCGCCTTGCCGGCCGACGTGCACCGAATGTTGGTGGCTCCCTGAACATTAAATGTGAAGCATTGGTTCGCGAGGGCGGGAAACACCAGAGCCGTCCCGACGACCGCTGCAGCGGACGTGCCGATGAGGGCGTTGCGCGATCGGCGCGCGCCTTTCTCGAGCGTGTCGTGTTGGTATTCCTCATACGTCTTTGCCGGAGGAGGTGCCTCCGCTGCCGGTGTCGACGACGCGGCCGGCGTGTCGGTGACTATCTGATCTTGAGCGGCAACACCGTCGAACGAAGCCCCCGTCACCGACGCGAAAACAAGCATACCCAGCGCGACCTGTTTCATGACTCTCTCCCTCCCCGGGCCGTTCAACCCACCCGATGATAGAGGCCCCTGCGGCTCAGGTTCAAGAATTCCTCCGAAGATGAATGAGGGCGGCATCAACGACGGCGGGTCGGGACTCCGTCCCCAATACTCCGACCGCTACTACGCTGCCTTCATTCGAGACCGCGACGGCAACCGGCGACCCAGCAAAGCCCGACACCTTCGAAACGCGGCTCGACAATATGGTCATCTCGAGCGGCGCCATGATGTGGAATGCCAGCGGTCAACTCGAGACCTTCGAGGTCCTGATCAATCTGCTTTTCATTCCGCGTGCGCGGTTCGACTATGAGTACAACGCCGACGGATCTCTGATGAGGGTGACCGGGTTCAATATCGAGGAGAATCCTGAAAAGCTGATCGGAACCTATGATTTCGCGTACCCGTTCCCGCAGGTGACGGTGACCTACGTGCTCGCCGATGCGACGGTCATATCCATCCTCACCTACGACTTCGTCTGCCCGCCATAGGCCCTCTACTCCGGCAAGCATCGGTTGGCGCAAGCACCTCGAGGACGATTTCCGTCAGATCGTTGGCCGCACGGCCGGTTGTTTTTGCCGTGTTTTTGAGGTGGTGCGGCGGTTTTCGCGATCTGGGTTGTAAGTGTGGGTAGTGAGCTGGGTATTGGAGGGGTAGCATGTCCCTCGTCTGCCCAGTCGGAGGCCACTGCGGACGGCACCCCAACAGGCAACTGGGTGACCAACTTCTATGTGCAGTAGGACCTCCTCGTCCTTGTCCTCGGTGAGGTGGAACTGTGCCCACCGTAGCTAGGGCACGAAGCTCGAGCGGACTCGGTCCCAGATGTGTGGCGGATTTCGCGCCATTGTGAGGCCGAAAAGGGGTACGCTCGCCGTCCGGCAAAATCCACGCAACCGGCGGCCGGGAGCGTCGATAACCAGTTCATCGACATGTCACGATTCCTCCAAACACACCCCAGCTGCACCCAGTGTGCTTTCTTGTCTCGCCCTACAGCGGTCCTGGCCGTCCTGTGGTCGGTCGCCGTTGTTGGTTGCGGTGCGTTGGATTGCCCCGAACCTCTGAGCGATGTCGGTGGGACGTGTCAGAAGGTGGACCGCGTCACGGATGAGGAGCCGGAACCCGGCGTCGAGCTGTGCGATGGGGTCGACAACGACGGCGACAACGAGGCCGATGAAGATTGGCCCGAGCTCGGTGAGCCCTGTGGCGAGCGGGCAGGAGTTGGCGAGTGCGTCGAAGGCGAATATGTATGCGCCGCTGATGGAACGGGCGTCGTGTGCGAGGGCGCGGTGGGTCCGAGCGACGAGGTTTGCGACGGCGTAGACAACGACTGCGATGGGTTGGTCGATGAGGGGGTGTTGTCGATCAAGCAAGAGGTCTTCGGCGATCACGCGACCGTCACGTCGGTGGACGGCGGTTTCATGGTCGCGCGAGCGATTGGTAGCCGACTGCGGGTCGAGACGTACGACACGGGGGGCAGCCCGACCGGCCATCACGACGACATCAACAGCCCGGACCCAACGTCGAGGTTCCTGCAGTCCGACGGCGCTGGCAGGCGCGTCTTGATCGCGCTTGGGAAGCACTCGTTTCACGTTGTCGAGGCTAACGTCAACTCCAACTTGGTCCCGATCATTCTGGGTGCACAAACACTTCACGCGGGTTGGAACCAGAGCGAGGCGTGGGGTATGTACTTTCCTCCCTACCACCCGCGTGTGCTGGCCTCCCCGCCACGCTTCCTTGGCCACCGAAGCGTCCAGACCTTCGCCTTGAACCCCTTCACAGGGGATGATCTCTCGGGTTTGGCGCAAGAGCCTACCCTCGTCATGGATGTGCCAGCCTATCAGGTGTTCGACGTCGCTGGCCTCTACGTGATGTGGCAGCAAGGCGACAACCTTCGCGCCGCGTTGCTTTTAAACGACGGCGGACTCTCGCTCGCCATCGACGTTGCGCGCGGGCACGCGCCGAGCATCTCGATCGGCAGGGGGGGGGCCCGGAATCGTCTATCTCCAGAATGGGAGCATCCGTCTCAGCGAGCTCGGCGGAGCGACGCTGCAATGCACGGCAGCAGGCTTCTGTAACGAGGCGATCGACACACCGGGGTTGCTGGGAGCGCCAACCGAGCCGACGGGCCTTTCCTTCGATGAAGTTACCGACAGTTGGTTCGTTGTGGCGGGGACCCAGCTCGCCGTCGTCGGACGAGGCGAAGATGGCGCATTCGTCAAGCAGGCCGAGGTGCTCGACGCCATCGATGATGCCCCCAATCGCGTCGACGTCGCGGTCAGCGGCGGGACTGCGGCCATCGTGCAAGCCTCGGCAGATGGCGAGTCCGCCCTAACCTTCCTGGGGTGCTTCTAGGCAACAGAATGCGGTGGGTCCTTTGCGCGTTTGCTGCAGTGCTTGCTGCGTTCACTGCCGCTCCGGCACACGCGCAGAGCCACGAGGAGAGGCCTTCGTCCGACACGCGCCGTTGGTTGGTGATGCCTGCGCTGGGTGGGGCTTCTGAGGCGGCCGACGGAGGCGTCGACATCGAGGCGCTTCACACATCTGCGGAGGCGGTGCGCCAGGAGCTCGTGGTTCGCGGTCAGTCTGTCTGGCGCGCGGACCGGGCGTCGGAGCGCTTTGAAGTGGTCGGGTCGGCGCCGGCTCCCCGGATCAGCCAAAGCGACATTGATCGGTGGGTCGAGCGGTCACGCGCGGCGGTGCGGTACTTGGCGCGTGCGGATTACAAGGCGGCCCGACGGGAGCTCAAAGCGGCCCAGCGATTGGCCGATCGGGCGGCGGCCGAGCTCAATCGCGAGGCGGCGCGAGCGCAGCAGGTGCTCGACACGTGCCTGTTCATGGTGCGCGCCTATGTAGAGACGAAAAACGGCGCGGAGGCACGTCGCCAGGCGCGTGAATGCCGGCGGTTGGTGCCGAGGGTGGAGCCCAGTGCCTTTCGGCATACACCGGAGGTCCGTGATCTTCTCGCGGAGGTGGACGAGGAGATGGCGTCGGAGGCCCCGGGCACGTTGGAGGTAGAGAGCACGCCGTCCGATTGCCTGGTGCGTATCAACGGCGTGCAGTTTGGGCGTACACCATTGTCGGGTATCGAGCTGCCCGTTGGAGCATACCGGATGCAAGTCGAATGCGAAGAAGCGCATCGCGGGCGTATCCACCGGATTGGCATCGTTAGCGGGGAAAACGTGTTCGCGTTTGACGGTGTGCTCGAGCGCGCGGTGCGCACGCGTCCGGTGCTTCACCTCGAGTACGACGCGGCGGCGGCCTGGGTCGAGCGTATGGATCATGCAAGCCAGGTCGCGGTGACTCTGGGTGGAGCCAATGTGATCGTGGTGAGCGGTCCGAGCTCGAGTGTGATGCGCGTCGACCTGAACGCCGACGGGTACGAGCCGGCCTCGGCATGGCTCGCCGTGCGCTATGGCATGCCTGAGGCGGAAGACGTGCGGCGGGCAATCGACGCGCTGTTCGAAGGGCGTTCGGTCGATTTCAGCGGGCCACACCCGATCGCGCGCGCGAGCTGGCGGGCCGAGCTCGCATCAATCGCCGCGGTGGCAGCGGCGACCGCGGCGGCAACAGAAGCCACCTCTGAGCCCAAGAGCGGCGTGCCGCGTCCCCGTAACCAGCGCATCGCAGGCTGGTCGCTCTTTGGTGTGGGCGTCGCGAGCATCGGGGCGAGCGTCGGCCTTCACATCTGGCGTGGCGAGCTCGGTGACCGATTCATCGAAACGCCGGCGAACCTGAACGCGGCACAGCAGTGGAACGACGTTCGCATCGGCGTGTGGACGACAGCCGCCTTTGGTGGGGCGGCGACGAGCGCAGCGATGCCGCTTCTGCTGCCGGACTACGAACGGACGCCGTGGTGGGGGTGGACTTTGGGAGCCGTGGGCCTGGGGATCGCCGGCTATGCGATTTACGAGGGCGTCACGATGACGGGTTGCGCCGAGCCGTACATCGCGGACCAGGCGGCGGTTCGTTCTTGTGTCGCGCGTGGGCAAGAGGCGGGGCGCTTGGCTTTGGCGTTGGCCGGAGCGGCGCCATTGCTCACGATTCCATTGGTCTATCTGTTTCGGCCGTTGCGCGCCGAGCCGTCGGTTTCCGTGACGGGCCAAGGCGCCGTGGTACAGGTTCGCAAAGTGTTTTGATGGTTGCGCGGGGGGAAGCGTTTAGGTTGGTGGTGGCTTGGGTTGTTGTGATGGCGGCGGGGCCCGTGGCGGCGCAAGGGTCGGGGGGCTGTGTCAGGGACAGGGGCAGGGGCAGCGTCAGTGGCAGAGCCAGTGGCAGCGTCAGCTTCAGCGAAAGAGTGGGTGCTGGTGGCTCCGGTGCAGGGGAGCGAGGCGCTCCGGGTTCAGCACGGGGGGCGCGTTGTGGGTGCGGTGCGGCGGGCGCTGCAAGCGCGCGGGTATCAGGAGACGGTCTCGCAGGAGTTGTTGGGACAAGCGGTCGTGGCTTGTCAGACTCCGGAGTGTGTGGAGCGCGCGCTCGAGGCGGCAGGCGCGGCGTTTGCGATCGTGCCGGCGATTTGGTCGCGCGAAAGTGGTGGCGAGGAGCTCACCCTGACGCTCATGCAGAAGTCGGGCCGGAACCTCAATGCGAATGGGCTGGTGGGAGATAACCTTTCGGGGACCGCGGCTGACTTGGTCGCCAAGCTGTTGGAGCGGCAGGCCGCGGCACTGGCAGCGGACGCAGCGGCAGCGTCGGTAGTAGTCCCGGCCCCAGCCGCGGCAGCGGGGTCGGAGTCCGCGCACCCTCATGCTTGGAAGGCGGGGCCGATCATTCTCATCGCAGGCGGTGCGGCTGCAGTCGTCGCGGTTGGAGTCGCAGCCGGGATCAGAAGTGACACCCAGCAGCTCAATACCGCGGCAGTCGCCACCTGGTCAGCAATCGGTGCCGCAGCCATCGCCGGAGGTATCGCCTGGTGGGTCATCGGCGAGAAACGCCGCCGGCAAAAGGCCGAGCCTACAGGCACCCTAGCCCCCACAATCGCGTTCCGCCCAACTGGCATTGACTTGAGGCTCCGCTTTTGAAAAAGGAAAGAGACATGAGGTGGGTCGCGTTCTTTCTTTGGTTCCTGACACCGGCCGCCGGCTGCGTCCTCGAGGACAAGCCGATTGACCCTGATTTCGACGGTGGAGTCGAGGCTGGCACGTGCATCGTCTGCCCCACGACCACCCCGGTCTGCTACAACGACACGCTTTGCGTAGAGTGCACGGCCGACGACGAACGCTACTGCACACAGATGGCGCAGGTGTGCAAAACCGACGCGTTCGAATGCGTGGACTGCAACGTAAGCACAGAATGCACCGACCCCGACGCGGCGCATTGCAACGCCGAGTCAAACGAGTGTGAGGCTTGCGAAGGCGACGCCGATTGCAACGGCATCCTTGGACTGCCCAGGTGCCTAGCGGACACCTGCGTTCAATGCACGCCGGCCACGGAAGAGGACGACTGCGACGGAGACAGCTGCAACCCGAGGACGCTTAGCTGCGCGGGTACGCCGGTAGGAAGCCTCCAGACCTGTGAGGAATGCGTCGCCGATAGCGAGTGCGGTGAGGACGGGAGCCCGTCAGAATCGCATCGGTGCGTGGAGATGTTCTTTGACGGCGGACGCTACCCGAATGGCGAGACGGGGTTCTGCTTGAAAACCTTCTCGCTGGGCGGATGCGAGCAGCCCTACGCGATCAAGATATCCGACAGAGAAAGCTTGTCAGGCGACCCGCTACAGAGCTACTGCGGGATCAATGAGACGCTGG